>OFJB01000042.1_pt1 | contig 97354 bp, 86 predicted proteins | sample 1775081 | NCBI WGS metagenome assembly OFJB01 (sample SAMN08195771, study PRJEB24354) | sludge metagenome | isolation source: initial sludge from phenol fed wastewater aerobic bioreactor | place: India: Nagpur | collected 2016-06-05 | reverse complement strand
CTGCCGGGACAAACGAACGGGGGCCCTACGATCGCGCGGTGTCCAGCGACAGGTACGGCCGCTACGGCGACGACGTACTCGCCGCGGCGACGTCACGGGCGCCCAAGGTCAAGGACGTCGAGGCGACGGGCGGCCTCGTGGTCGAGTGCGCGTCCACCGGCTGGTGCGGCGCGGTCGTGGGCTGGCAGCGGGGTGCGGACGGCTGGGCCGTCGTCCTGGAGGACCGGGTCGGCACGCGTCGGCCGTTCGCGCTGCGGGGCTCGTTCCTGGTCGACGGTGTCCTGGTGCGCCTGACCCGCCCGGCCCCGACGCCGGCGAGCGCCGCACCCGCGCGCACCGCATCCGGGTCCTTCGCCGTCGCGGGCGCACGGGCGCGCGTGGCGCGCGCGTCGCGCATCTGGGTCGAGGGCAAGCATGACGCCGAGCTGGTCGAGCGCGTCTGGGGCGCTGACCTGCGCATCGAAGGCGTCGTCGTCGAGGAGCTCGGGGGTGTCGACGAGCTGGTCGACCGGCTCGCGGACTTCGGTCCGGGTCCGGGCCGGCGGGTCGGCGCCCTGGTCGACCACCTCGTGCCGGGCAGCAAGGAGACCCGGATCGCGCAGGAGGCCCGCCGCCGGTGGCCGGAGCACGTCCTCGTGCTCGGCCACCCGTACGTCGACGTGTGGCAGGCCGTACGCCCGCAGGCCGCGGGCATCGCGGCCTGGCCGGTCGTGCCGGTGGGCGTGCCGTGGAAGGACGGGGTGTGCGCGGCCCTCGGCTGGGGTGACGACACCGGCGCCGCCTGGCGTGCGCTGCTGCGGCGCGTGACCTCCTTCGCCGACCTGGAGCCGACGCTCCTCGGGCGGGTGGAGGAGCTGATCGACTTCGTGACCGACGAGCAGACAGGCGAGGACCACTGATGGCGACGAAGACCCGGCCGGCACTGCGGGTCGTGACGGCCAACCTCAACGGCGTGCGGGCCGCGCTGCGACGCGGGGGCCTGGCCTGGCTCGCGCAGTCGCAGGCCGACGTGCTGTGCCTGCAGGAGGTACGCGCGACGCACGAACAGCTGCACGAGGCGCTCGCCGACGGCGGCATCCACGGCTGGTACGTCGCGCACTCGCCGGCGCCCCAGCTCGGCCGGGCCGGTGTCGCGGTGCTCACGCGTGAGCAGCCGACCGCGGTGCGCGAGCGATGCGGGGTCACGGCGCTCGAAGGGCAGGGCCGCTGGATCGAGGTCGACGTCCCGTCGGCCGTGGGCCCGGTGACCGTGGTGTCCGTCTACGTGCACACCGGCGAGGCGGACACGCCGCGGCAGGTCGAGAAGTACGCGTTCCTGGACGCCATGGACGCACGGATGGAGACCCTGCGTCGGTCAGCGGCCCGCCGCAAGGGCCACGCGATCGTGTGCGGGGACCTCAACGTGGCCCACCGTGAGGTCGACATCAAGAACTGGAAGGGGAACCGCGGTAAGGCGGGGTTCCTGGAGGACGAACGGGCGCACTTCGACACCTGGCTCGCCCGGCACTGGGTCGACCTGGGTCGGGCGCACGGGGGCGAGGGACCGGGCCCGTACACGTGGTGGAGCTGGCGGGGTCAGGCGTTCGACGTCGACACGGGGTGGCGGATCGACTACCTGCTGGCGACGACCGGCCTAGCCGGTCGATGCCGCGCGGTGACGATCGGCCGGGCCGCGAGCTATGCCGAGCGGTGGAGCGACCACGCGCCGGTGATGGCGGATTTCGCCTGACGGCTCCGGGGGAAGGTCCGAAGCGGGGAAGGCAGGTGCCGTCACCGGCCGCCGTGGTCGCTCGTCAGGGGATCAGACGATCCGGGAGAAGATCGCGTCGATCTCGGCGCGCTCGGACTCCGACATGGCACTGGCCCGCAGGGTCTGCCACTCGCGGTCGATCTGAAGGCGACGGGCTTCCTCGGGGTCGAGGGGCGCGGCGCGGAACATGTTGAAGGCCTTCGTGAAGGGCCTCATGGAGGATCACTCCCTATTCAGTGCTTCGGTGCTGGTTGCCGGGGTGTCCGGTCGATAACGATTCTATAACGCCGCTGACGGGAAAGCGATTTCTGCTGACGTGAAGTAGGCAACATTCCGCAAGTTCTTGCAGACGTCGGGCCCCCTCGGCGCCGTCGCCGAGGTGTGCCAGCATGTGCCTGGTCCCAGCGCCGCGCGAAGGAGTCGGTCATCCGCCGCATCACGTTCTCGCCGAAGGTGTTCGTCCCGCTGACGATGCTGTGCCGGGACCGGTGTGGGTACTGCACGTTCGCGCAGTCGCCGAGCCACCTGCCGGCCCCGTACTTGACCGAGGAGCAGGTGCTTGCCATCGCGCGGGAGGGTGCGCGGGCGGGGTGCCACGAGGCGTTGCTGACGTTGGGGGAGGCACCGGAGGAGCGGTATCCGGTGGCGCGGGCCTGGCTGGACGAGCACGGGTTCGCGTCGACGGTGGCCTATGTCGCCCACGTGGCCCGGCTGATCCTGGACGAGACCGGGCTGCTGCCCCACGCGAACGCCGGCGCGCTGAGCGCCGCCGACCTCGCGACGCTGCGCAAGGTCTCGCCGAGCCAGGGCATGATGATCGAGACGCTGAATCCCTCGATCGCCGCGCACCGGGGGGCGCCGGACAAGACCCCGGAGCGGCGGCTGGCCACGCTGCACGCGGCGGGGAAGCTGGCGATCCCGTTCACCACGGGCATCCTGGTGGGGATCGGGGAGTCCCGGGAGGACCGGATCCAGGCGCTGGAGGCGATCGCCGCGTCGCACGCGGAGTTCGGGCACGTGCAGGAGGTCATCGTCCAGAACTTCGTGCCGAAGCCGGGCACGCTCATGCGCGACCATCCCGCGTGCTCGGTCGAGGACCTGGTCGACGCGATCGGGCTCGCGCGGGCGATCCTGCCGTCCGAGGTCGCGGTGCAGGCCCCGCCGAACCTCGTCGACGACCCCGGGATCCTGATCGACGCCGGTGTCGACGACTTCGGCGGGATCTCCCCGGTCACCGTCGACCACGTGAACCCGGAGCGGCCCTGGCCCGAGCTGGACGCCCTGCGCGCGGTCGTCGAGGCGCGTGGCCTCGCCCTGGTCCCGCGGCTGACGATCCACCCGCGCTACACCCTGGACCCCGGCCGCTGGCTGGACCCGGACCTGCGCTTCGCGGTGCTGGACCGGTCCGACGCCGAGGGCCTGGCCCGCGACGACCCGGGCGCCACGTTCCCCGAGCGGTACGAGGCCGCGGCCAACGTCGGCACCGGCGCCGAGGTCATCCAGGTCGGGCGCCGGTCGACCGCCTGGTACTCCGGCGCGGACCGGCTCCCCCCGGTGATCATCCCGGGGCCCTCGCTCGCGGGTACGGCCGTGGCCGAGGTCCTCGCCGGCGTGCGCGCCGGCCAGGAGCCCGGCGTCGACGAGCTCGTCACGCTGTTCACCGCGCGCGGGCCCGAGGTCCCAGCGATCGCCGAGCTCGCCGACGAGCTGCGTGCCCAGGCGGCTGGCGACGTTGTGACGTTCGTGCGCAACCGCAACATCAACTACACCAACGTGTGCACGTTCCGGTGCGCGTTCTGCGGTTTCTCCAAGGGCCCGGCCTCGCTCAACCTGCGTGGTCGTCCCTACCTGCTGAGCAACGACGAGATCGCCGCGCGCGTGGTCGAGGCGGCCGCCACCGGAGCCACCGAGGTGTGCCTGCAAGGCGGCATCCACCCCGACTTCGACGGCGACTACTACAACGAGGTCGCGCACTCGGTCGGCCTGCGCAGCAACGTCACGATCATGTTCGGCCACGTCGAGCAGCCCGTCCACTGGGCCAAGCACCTGGTCCGCACCCGCGACCTGCAGAAGCGCACCGGCGGGTTCACCGAGTTCGTGCCGCTGCCCTTCGTGCACATGGCTTCGCCGATCTACCTCAAGCGCCGCGCCCGCCGCGGACCCACCTGGCGCGAGGTCGTGCTCATGCACGCGGTGGGCCGCGTCGCGTACCACGGCCACATCGACAACATCCAGGCCTCGTGGGTCAAGCTCGGCGTCACCGGCGCGCAGCAGCTGCTGCGTGCCGGCGTCAACGACCTCGGCGGCACCCTCATGGACGAGTCCATCTCCCGCGCCGCGGGCGCCGCGCACGGCCAGGCGATCACCGAGGCCGAGTTCCGTGAGGTCGTCGAGCCGCTGGGCCGCACCCTCGTCGAGCGCACGACCCTCTACCGCCACCTCGGGCACACCCCCGACGGCCTGGTCGCCGCCGGCGTGTGAGCGTGCGAGGAGTGAGCGAACCGAGCCCCGCAGCGGGCTTGCCAGACAGCGCGTGAGCGTGGGCACGGCCCCGGAGGGTCGTCACTTCGTCGGCACGCCGGCCACGGCGCCGGGTCCCCTGGGTCCCGACATGCTCCGGGCGCTCGTCGGCATCCGCGCCGACCCGCTGGCCTACCTGGCGTCGGCCTGGCGCGAGTACGGCGACGTCGTCCAGTTCCCGATTCCGCGCCCGCCGAGCTATCTCGTCAACGATCCGGACGCGGTCTGGCAGGTCCTGGTCAACACCGGGCGCACGTACGGGAAGTCGACGATCCAGTACCGCAGCCTGGCTCTCGTCACCGGCGACGGCCTCCTGGCGGCGGACACGCCCGCCTGGCGCGAGCAACGTCCGTTGGTGCAGCCGGCGTTCCACCACCGCACGCTCGACCGCATCGTCGCGCACGTCGTCGCCGCGGGGGAGCGGGTGATCGACGAGTGGTCCCACAACGCCGCCGGCCTGGGGGCCGCCGGCGCCGTCGTGGATGTCGACGCGGCCATGATGCGTGCGGCGCTCGAGGTCGTCGGTCACGCTCTCTTCGGGACGGACCTGTCCCCGGACGCCGACCGGCTGGCCGCCGCGACGCTCGCGGCGCTCGACGTCGTCGTCGCGCGCGCTCGCGTGCCGATCACGCCGCCGGCGTGGGTGCCGTCGCCCGGCAACCTCCGGCTGCAGGCGGCCGTCCGCGAGCTCGACTCCGCCGTGCTCGCGATGGTCACGGAGCGCCGCCGAGGACCTTCGGGAGGCGAGTCGGCCGACATGCTCGACCTCCTCCTCGCCGCCCGGACGGCAGACGGCCGCGCGCTCACGCGCCGGCAGGTGCGCGACCAGATCGCCACGTTCGTCGTCGCCGGCCACGAGACCGTCGCGACGGCGCTGGCGTGGGCCTGGGCGCTGCTAGCCGGCGACCCCGAGCGGCAGCGGTTGCTCGCGGCGGAGTCCGACACCGTGCTGGGCGGCCGGCCGCCCACGATGGCGGACGTCGTTCGCCTGCCGTACGCCCGCGCGGTGATGGACGAGGCCCTGCGCCTGTACCCGCCGGCCTGGCTGCTGACGCGCGCGACGCTGGAGCCCGTGCAGCTGGCCGGCGTCGACGTGCCGGCCGGGGCGCTGCTGATCATGTCGCCCTGGCTGCTGCACCGGCACCCGGACCGATGGGACCGTCCGGACGCGTTCGAACCCGAGCGGTTCCTGCCGGGCGCGGCCCAGACGGTCGACCGCACGGCGTTCTTGCCGTTCGGCGCCGGGCTGCGACAGTGCATCGGCCGCGACTTCGCCTACGTCGAGGGCGTGCTGCTGCTGGCCCAGCTCGCCGGCCGGATCGAGGTGTCGTACCCGCCCGGCGGGACCCTCCCGCGCGCCGAGCCGCTCGTCACGATGCGTCCCGTGGGCGGCGTGCGGCTGCGCGTGCGGGTCAGGCCTGGGTGATGTAGTCCAGCAACGCGCTGCGCTCGCTCTCGAGCTCGTCCAGGCGAGACTTGACCACGTCGCCGATGCTCACGATGCCGAGCAGGGCCCCGTCCGGATCGGTCACCGGGATGTGGCGCACGCGCTTGTCGGTCATCAGGTGCATCAGCTCGTCGACATGCGCGTCGGGCGGTGCGCTGTACACCGTGGTCGTCATGATCGACGCGACCGAGCGGGCGAACGTGTCCGGTCCGTCCGCCATGGCTCGGACGACGTCGCGCTCGGACACGATGCCCGCGATCGTGACCCCGTCGCTGGAGACGACCAGCGCGCCGACGCGGTGCTCGGCGAGCCGCGCGATCAGCTGGGCGACGGTGGCCTCGGGCGGCACCGTCGCGACGAATCCGCCCTTGGTGGCGATGATGGTGGACAGCTGCATGGGCTCCTCCTATGCCGCGCCGTTGGCCCATGCTGCCGTGCTGTGTGACCGCTGTCACGTCCTGCGACGCGATCGTGACCGAACACCGGGTGATTCGGTGGCGTCGACGAGCTCAGCGAGTGACGTCCTCCGGCGCGCCCTGGCCGAGCAGGGACACGACACCGGCGTGCAGAGGGCCGTTCGTGGAGAGCGCCGACCCGCCGACGAGGGCGCCGCCGCCGTCGAACGACGTCAGCAGCCCGCCGGCCTCACGGACGACCGGGACGAGAGCGGCCATGTCGTACGTCTCCAGGTGGGGCTCCGCCGCCACGTCGACCGCACCCTCGGCCACGAGCATGTGGGACCAGAAGTCGCCGTACGCCCGCTGCCGCCATGTGCCGTCGAGCAGCGTCGCCAGTCCGTCTCCCGCACCGCGCTCGGCCCAGCCCTGCGCGTCGGAGTACGAGAACGACGCGTCGGCCAGGTCCGCCACGGCGCTCACGCGCAGCCGACGCGGCTCCGGCGACGACGGGTCGGTCGCCCATGCACCCGACCCGGCCGCGGCCCACCATCGGCGGCCGAGAGCGGGAGCGGACACGACGCCGACGACCGGGTCGCCGTCGACCAGGAGGGCGACGAGCACGGCCCACACCGGGACGCCCCGCACGTAGTTCTTCGTCCCGTCGATGGGGTCGATCACCCAGGTGCGCGACGCGGCGCCGGCGGTGCCGTACTCCTCACCGAGGATCGCGTCGTCGGGGCGATGCACCGACAGGTGGTCGCGCAGTGCGCGCTCGACCGCGCGGTCCGCCTCCGACACCGGGGTCAGGTCCGGCTTGGTCTCGACGACGAGGTCCTCGGCGCGGAACCGGTACATCGCGATGGCGTCGCCGAGCGTCGCGAGCTGGAGGGCGAGGTCGAGGTCAGCGGACAGATCCGCGGTCGAAGTCACACCGGAAATGTATCCGCCGGTCCCTAGAGTGACTCCGTGGACAGCGTCTTCGACACCGTCGCCGGGCTGCCGTTGCACCCCCTCGTGGTGCATGTCGTCGTCGTGCTGCTGCCGCTCGCGGCTCTCGGCGCGATCGTGATGGTCGCGTGGCCGCGGTTCAGCCGTCGGTACGGTCCGCTCGTCGTGATCGCGGGCGTGGTCGCGACGCTCGCCGCGTTCGTGGCCAAGGAGGCGGGCGAGGCGTTCGCGCTCCGTGTCGGGGTACCGCCGGAGCACGAGGAGTACGGGTCGTGGCTGCCGTGGGCGGCTGCGGCGTTCTTCCTGCTGCTGCTGGCGTTCTGGCTCGTCGACCGCGGCATCCCGATGAACCGGTCCCGGCCCGGCTGGGTGATCCTCCTCGGCGTCGTCCTGGTCCTGGCGTCCATCGGCGTGATCGTGCTGACGCTGGTCGTCGGGCACAGCGGTGCCGAGGCGGTCTGGGCGGGCGTCGTGCGGGCCGGCACGTGACGTCGCGGACCGTCGCCGTCGGGGACGCGATCGTCGCGTACGAAGTTGACGGGGACGGTCCGGGCCTCGTCCTCGTGCACGGCACCGGCGGCGACGGTCGCACGCACTGGGACCTCGTGGCCTCGGCGCTGCGTACGGGGCGGACGGTCGTGCGGCCGACGCTCTCCGGGTCGCCGGGCACGACGGACGGGGGCGGCCCGCTGACGCTCGACGCGCTCGCCGCGCAGGTCGTCGCTGCCGCGGACGACGCGGGACTCGCCGCCTTCGACCTCGTCGGCTACTCGCTCGGCGCGGCGGTCGCCGCGCGGCTCGCGGCGTCGGTGCCCGAGCGCGTCCGCCGGCTCGTGCTCGTGGCCGGGTTCGCGTCGGCGGACGACGCGCGGGCGCGGCTGGAGTTCGGGCTATGGCGCTCGCTGATCCGCACCGACCACGACGCCGCGGCGCGGCTGTTCATGCTGACGGGGTTCAGCCCGGCGTTCCTCGTCGCGATGGGCGAGGAGCAGGTCGAGGCGGCGGTGCGCGTCGGCGTCGAGGGCGACGACTGGGACGGGATGCTGCGCCAGGTCGACCTCGACGCGGTCGTCGACGTGCGTGCCGACCTGGCCCGCATCACCGCGCCGACGCTGTCGATCGGATGCACCCATGACGCGATGGTCGGGGCGAGCCACGCCCGGGCAGTCGCCGCGCTCGTGCCCGGAGCGTCCTACGCGGAGGTCGACGCGGGCCACCTCGTGGTCTTCGAGGCGCCGCAGGCCCTTGCCGCGGAGCTCGACGCGTTCCTGCCCTGACCGCCGAGACGCCTGGAATGGTCGCTAAATTCGGACATATTGCTCTTTTGACGACCATTCCAGGCGTCTCGGGGGTGGTTCAGTAGTCGGACTCGGCGCGGCTGCGCAGGAGACGCTGCAGGGAGTCGATGCGGGCGGCGAGGTCGGGGGGTGCACTGGCCAGCGCCGCCGTCAGCGCGCAGTCGGTCTCGTCGTGCGAGCAGGCCCGCGGGCAGTCGGCCGTGAGGTCGGCGAGGTCGTCGAACGCCTCGACGATGCGCGCCGCGTCGACGTGGGCGAGCCCGAACGACCGGATGCCGGGCGTGTCGACGATCAGTCCGCCGCCGGGCAGATGCAGCGCGACGACACTGGTCGACGTGTGCCGGCCTCGACCCGTCACGGCGTTGACGCGGCCGGTCAGCCGGTCCGCGTCGGGGACGAGCCCGTTCACCAATGTCGACTTGCCGACGCCGGAGTGGCCCAGCAGGACGGTCTCCTCGCCGGCCAGCACCTCTCGCAACCCGTCGGGCACCTGCTTGTTGGCCACCACGAACGCGGGCACGCCGAGCGGCTCGTAGAGGGCGAGCAGGTCGTCGGCCGGATGGAGGTCGGCCTTCGTGACGACGAGCATCGGGTGGATGCCGGCGTCGAGCGCGGCGACGAGCGCCCGGTCGATGAGCCCGGTTCGCGGCTCGGGGTCGGCCGTGGCCGTGACGACGACGAGCTGCGTGGCGTTCGCGACGACGACCCGCTCGACCGGGTCGGTGTCGTCGGCGGTCCGGCGAAGCGTCGACGTCCGCTCGTGGCGGCGGACGATCCGGACGGGGTCGTCGATCGTCGCCGCTCCGTCGCCGGCGACGTCGACCCGGTCGCCGACGACGATCCCCTTGCGGCCGAGCTCACGGGCCTTGACGGCATAGCCCTCGACCGCGTCGTCGGCGGTGCCGGGGCCCAGCTCGATCGTGAATCTGCCGCGGTCCACGGCGACGACGGTGGCCGCACGTGCCCCGCGATGGTCGGGCCGCTCCTTCGACCGCGGGCGGGAGTTCCCGCGGCCGGGCCGGACTCGAACGTCGGCCTCGCCGCGCCGGTCGTCGCCGACGCTCGCGCGCTGCAGACGTAGGCGACCAGCGCCGCCACTTCGGCGGGGGCTATCATGCGTTTGAGGATCGAGGTCGGCCGGCCCTCGGCGAAGAAGCGGCGCTCCATCTCGTCGACAGCGATGCCGGCGTCGGCGGCGAGCTTGGCGAAGAAATCGGCGACGCCTTCCGAGCGGGTCGGTCCGGGCAGCACGGCATTGACCGTGACGCCGGTGCCGGCGCAGCTCTGCGCCAGGCCGCGGGAAACGGCGAGCTGGGCCGACTTGGTCATGCCGTAATGCACCATCTCGCCCGGCGTGTTGATGCCGGATTCGCTGGAGATGAAGACGATACGGCCCCAGTTGGCGGCCTTCATCGCCGGCAGGTAGTGACGGGCGACGCGCACGCCACTCATCACGTTGGTGTCGAAGAAGCGCTGCCACTCGCTGTCGGCAATCGCCTCGAAGGGCGCCGGGTCGAAGATGCCGAGGTTGTTCACGACGATGTCGGCCTGCGGGCAGGCGGCAAACAGTGCGGCGCAGCCGGCGGCCGTTGCCAGGTCGGCGGCAACACCGCTGACGCGGGCGCCCGGCACCTGCTCACGCAGGCGGCCGAGCGCCGCATCGATGCCGGCCTGACTGCGGCCATTGATGGTGACCACGGCCCCCTCGCGCGCCAGTTCGGCGGCGATGGCGAAGCCGATGCCGGCGGTCGAGCCGGTGACCAGCGCCGTCTTGCCGTTGATTTGCAGATCCATTGCCGCGGCCTCAGACGAAACGCACGGAGCAGCCGCCGATGCCGCCGACGGTGACGCGCAGGCTGTCGCCGGCCTTGACCGGGAACAGCGGCGCCAGCGAACCGGAGAGGATGACCTCGCCGGCCTTCAGCGGAATGCCGAGCTTGCCCAGGGTATTGGCCAGCCAGGCGACGGCATTGACCGGCGAGCCGAGCGCGGCGGCGCCGGCGCCGGTGCCGATGATCTCGCCGTTCTTCTCGACAACCATGCCGCACATCGTCAGGTCCAGCTTCTTCGGATCGACCAGGCGGTCGCCGAGCACGAAGACGCCGCACGAGGCGTTATCGGCGACGGTGTCCTGGATCTTGATCTTCCAGTCCTGGATGCGCGAATCGACGATCTCGAAGCAGGCCATGACGCCTTCGGTGGCGGCCAGCACGTCGGCGTTGGTAACGCCCGGCCCCATCAGATCTTTCTTCAGCACGAAGGCGATCTCGCCTTCCGCCTTGGGCTGGATCAGCGTATCCATCGGGATCGACTCGCCTTCGTTGTACACCATGCCGTCGAGCAGGTAGCCGAAGTCCGGCTGGTAGACGCCGAGCATGTCCATCACCACCTTGCTGGTGACGCCGATCTTCTTGCCGATCACCTTCTCGCCATTGGCCAGGCGGCGGGCCAGCATCTGCTGCTGGATGTGGTAGGCGTCCTCGATCGTGATGTCGAAGCCGCGCGAGGTCAGCGGGCTGATCGTCTGGCGGCTGGCCAGCGCCTCGTAGAGTTCGTCGCCCAGTTGCAGGATTTGTGCTTGTTCCATCGTCTTGTTTCCTCGTTTCAGTCGGCCAGGAAATGGCCGACCAGATGGTTGAAATCGGCGCTGTGCTCGATCTGCACCCAGTGGCCGCAGCGGCCGAAGACGTGCAGTTGCGAGTCGTCGATCCAGCGGTTCAGGGTCTGCGAGTTGCTCAGCGGAATGACCCGGTCGTCGCGGCCGTGAATGATCAGCGTCTTGTGCTGGATCGCCCGGATGTCGGCCTCGGCGCTGGCCATCGCATCGACCCAGCGCTGACGCGGGGCCGGGAACATCGCCGCGAACGATTCCTGGAAGCCGGGCCGGATGCTCGCCTGGTAGCGCAGCTCGGCCAGTTCGTCGGTAACCAGCCCGCGGTCGTGGGCGAAGATGTCGAGCAAACCGCGCATCGCCGCCAGTGACGGCTGGTAGCCCCAGACCGCGTCAAGTTCCGGCGTGATGGCAAAGGGCACGCCGACGCTGCCCATCAGCACCAGCCGGCGCACCCGTTGCGGATGACGGATGGCCAGCGCCAGCGCGATGGCGCCGCCGAAGGAGTTGCCGATCAGGTCGGTCCGCTCGATGCCCAGCGCGTCAAGCAGGCCGACCGCGTGCGCCACCCAGGCGTCGATGTTGTAGTCGATGCCGGCCGGCGGCTCGGTGTAGCCGAAGCCGACCATGTCGGGCGCAATCGCCCGGCAGGTCTTGCCCAGTTCCGGCAGCACCAGCCGCCAGTTGGCCCAGGCGGTGACGCCGGGGCCGGAGCCGTGGATCAGCAGCACCGGCGCCCCGCTCCCCACATCGTGGTAGTTGGTCGCGATGCCGGCAGCGACGATGCGCTGGCCGATTTCGGGAGAGTTGGCGGACATGCCGATGCGCCTTACAGCTTGATGCAGACGTTCTTGAGTTCGGTGTAGAACTCGAGCGAATGCACGCCGCCCTCGCGGCCGATGCCGGAGTTTTTCGAGCCGCCGAACGGCGTGCGCAAGTCGCGCAGGAACCAGCTGTTGACCCAGACCAGACCGGCTTCGATGCGCCCGGCGACGCGGTGGGCGCGATTGACGTCCTGGGTGAACACCGAGGCGGCCAGCCCGTAGTCGGTGCCGTTGGCGCGCTTGATGACTTCCTCTTCGCTGTCGAACGGCATCACCGTCGTACAGGGCCCGAAGATTTCCTCGCGCACCACTGCGGCGTTCTCGTCGATGCCGGTCCAGATGGTCGGCTGCACCCAGGCACCGTTGACCAGTTCGCCCGGCATCTCGGGCACGCCACCGCCGGTGACGACGGTGGCACCCTCGTCCACCGCCTTCCGGTAGTAGGAGAGCACCTTGTTGCGGTGCTCCTGGCTGATCAGCGGCCCCATGTTGGCGGAAGCATCGCCCGGCACGCCGAGCTTGAGCTTCTCGGCGCCTTCCTTGAGGCGAGCGACGAAGCTGTCGAACAGCGGGCGTTCGACATAGACGCGCTCGGTGCCGAGGCAGACCTGGCCACAGTTGGAGAAGCAGGAACGAATGGTGGCTTCGATGGCGACGTCGAGGTTGGCGTCGGCGAAGACGATGGCCGGATTCTTGCCGCCCATTTCCAGCGACACCGGCCGGGCGCCGTCGGCGGCGGCCTTCATGATGGCGGCACCGGTGCGCGTCTCGCCGGTGAAGGTGATGGCGTTGACGCCCTGGTTGGTGGTCAGGAATTCGCCGGCCGAATCGGGACCGAAACCATGCACGACGTTATAGACGCCCTTCGGCACGCCGCAGGCGTTCATCACTTCGCCGAGCAGGGTCGCCGTGGACGGGGTTTCTTCCGACGGCTTGACCACCACCGTGTTGCCGCAGGCGAGCGCCGGGCCGACCTTCCAGGTCATCAGCAGCAGCGGCAGGTTCCACGGGCAGACAACACCGACCACACCGACCGGCCGGCGCATCGCGTAGTTGATGGCACCCTTGCCGTCCGGCGTCGCCATTTCGAAGAACTCGGTCGGCGCGTTCTTGATCACGTCGGCGAAGATCTTGAAGTTGGCGGCGCCGCGCGGGATGTCGATATGCGAGGCGAGGCTCTTCGGCTTGCCGGTATCGGCGCACTCGGCGTCGAGGAATTCGTTGAAGCGACGGGTGATCTCGTCGGCAACGCGGTTCAGGATATCGGTGCGCTCGACCACGGTCATCCGCCCCCACGGCCCATCAAGGGCTTCGCGGGCGGCGCGCACGGCGGCATCGACCTCGGCCTTGCCGGCCTCGTGCACCATGCCGATCAGGCTGTTGTCGAGCGGCGAGCGCTTCTGGAACTGTTTGCCAGTGGCGACGAATTCGCCGTTGATGAAGTTCAGTATCTGTTTCATTCCCTATTGGTCCTTGTTGAATTCTTGTTGTCAGGCGAGGCCGATGGCGGCCAGGCCAGCCCTGGCGCATTCCTCGTCCTCGGCCTCGGAAGCGCCGGAGACGCCGATGCCGCCGAGCCACTCGCCGCCGTCGCCGGGCACCGGCAGGCCGCCGCCGAAGACGATCAGGCGCGGCTGGTTGGCGAAGCCGAGCTTCATCCCGTCGTCGTGGCCGATCGCCCCCATCCAGGCCTTGGTCGGAAAGCCGAAGCTGGCCGAGGTGTAGGCCTTGTCGATGGCGATCTGGATCGAGTGGATGAAGGCGCCCGGCTGGCGCAGGAAGGCCATCAGGTTGCCGCCGCGGTCGACGACGGCGACGTTGATCCGCCAGCCGCGTGCGGCGGCATGCGCCACCGCCGCGCTGCAGGCGGCTGCCGCCGCCTCGGCGGTGATGCCCGGGGTGCTGGCGGCGACTTGCATCAGCTGACCACCGTCAGGAAGCGGTCGTTGAGCTTGCGGTCGTGATAGAAGACGGCGGCGCCGACTTCGTCCATCGTCCATTTGGTCGGTTTGTTGTCCGGGTAGCACTGGTAACCGCCGCAGAAGGTTTCGAAGCGGTTGCCGTTGGGGTCAAAGGCGTAGATCGTCGTGCCGCGGGTGACGCCGTGACGGGTCGGGCCGATGTCGATCGAGACGCGGTTCATCGACATGATGTCGGCGGCGCGCAGCACCTTTTCCCAGCTTTCGAGCAGGAAGGAGACGTGGTGCAGCTTGCCCGGCTCGGGATGGCGGACGAAAGCGATGTCGTGCGCCTTGATCGAGCAGGACAGCCAGATCGCCAGGTCCTGGCTGTCGTCGAGCGCGATGTGCTCGACCAGGTAGAAACCGAGCACGTCGGTGAAGATGGCCTGCGCCTTCTCGATGTCCGGACCGTAGAGCAGGCAATGGTCGAGGCGGATCGGGGCGATGCCCTTTTCGGCGGCGGCGGTCCAGGCTTCCGGATTGACGTCGCTCATGCCGTTGCCGACTTCGCTCTTCTTCGAATAAAGCTCGATGTCGTGGCCGGTGGGCAGCGTGAAGCGCACGCGCTCGCCGGTTTCCAGCAGTTCGCCGGCCGGGATGCGCTTGGTGGCGACGCCGTAGGCGTTGAGGTCCTTTTCCAGCTTGTCGAGCGTCGCGCAGCTATCGACCTTGAAGGCGAAGAAGTCGATGCCGGCGCTGTCGGCCTGACGCAGGATCACGCTGTGATGATCGCGCTCGTCCCAGGCCTTGAAATAGACGCGCCCTTGCGCGTCGCGGCCGGTTTCCGTGAGGCCGAGCACGTTCGAGTAAAACTCCACGCTCTCATCGAGATCGAGCACCTTCAGCTGGATGTGCCCGGGACGAAGTACGCCTGTCATTGCCATTTGTCTGCTCCTCTTTATTGATGTGATTGATCGATCAATCGTGCAACCGATTTACTATTACGATATTTACAAGCAATCTCGATGTCAATACGTTTTCTCGAGATTTTTAAATTAACCCGAAAATTTCTGCGCCGGGTTAGAATTTTTCATCCTCGTTTTCCCGCCACCTCCATGAACATCAGCGCCGCTGCCGAAGGCTTCTCCGCCGAACCCAAAACCCTGGTCGAATCGGCCTACCGCGCCTTGCGCCGGGACATCATCGAAGGCACGCTGGCGCCCGGCGAGAAGCTGCGCGTCGAGCACCTCAAGGACAACTACGGGGTCGGCGCCGGCACCCTGCGCGAAGCGCTTTCCCTGCTCATCGCCGATGCCTTGGTGGTCAGCCAGGGCCAGCGCGGTTTCCGCGTCTCGCCGGTGTCGCTCGAGGATTTCGGCGACATCACCCGGACCCGCGTCATGCTCGAATGCGAAGCCTTGCGCCAGTCGATCGCGATCGGTGACGACGCCTGGGAAGCCAATCTGGTCGGCGCCTTCCACCGTCTCGCCAAGGCCGAGGAAAAACGCATCGGCAGCGACGCCCGCGAGGAATGGGAAGAACGCAACCGCATCTTCCACGAGGTACTGATCGCCGCCTGTCCGTCCCGCTGGCTCAAGCATTTCCTCTCCATCCTCTACTACCAGGCCGAACGCTACCGACGCCTGTCGCTCTACCTGCAGCCGATTCCCCGCGACATCCACGCCGAGCACGAAGCCCTGCTGCAAGCCGCCATCAAACGCGACGCCGACCAGGCCGCCGCCCTCCTCGCCGAGCACATCCTGATGACCTTCCGGTCGATCGAGGCGATCCCCAGCGAAGAACTCAACCGCAAGCCGGCCGCCTGAGACGCGACCGCCTTTACAGCGCGGCGGCCACCCCCGCCGTGCTCAGCCGGCAGACGTTCTTCGCCATCTTGCCCAGCACCTTCAGCGTGATGTCGCTGGTCGGCCTTACCCGGCAGGCCAGCACGCGATCCGCCGCTTCGTCCTCGACGCTGACGTAATCCCGGCTCATCACTCGCTTCAGATAGCTGCCCGAAACGATTTCCACCTTGCACACGCCGCAGCCGCCGCCCCGGCAGCCGACCGGAATGCCCTTCTTGCCCAGGCGTTCCATGCCGGCCAGCAGCGACTCCTGCGGCGAGCAGCGGTAGCTCTCGCCGGTTTCCTCGATCAGCACGTTGAAATAGATCATCGCCGCGCTCCCGCTCAGATGTTCTTGAACAGCGGACTCTTCAACTGCTGCGAGGCATCGGCCGCGGAGAAGAACTTCTCCATGTAGATGTCGCGCTCGAACAACCGGCCCTGCATCAGCGTCGTGACGCAAGCTTCGATCATCGCCGGCGGCCCGCACAGGTAGGCCTTGTGGCCACGGAAATCGTTGGCGAAGTGGGCCTTGGCCGCCTCGTGCACGAAGCCGCGCGCACCGTCCCAGTCCGACCCGGCCGGCTCGTCGGAGAGCGCCGGCACATAGCTGAAGTTCGGGTACTTTTCGGCAAGCGCCCGGAACTCGGCGTCGTAGTAAAGCTCGCCCCGGTTGCGCTGGCCATAGACGAGGGTCATCGGCAGCGTGCAGCCTTCAGCGAGCAGTTCCTCGATCATCGATTTTGGGCTGGACAGCCCGGAACCGCCGGCCATGAAGATGAGCGGCAGATTGGCCGACTTCTTGACGAAGAAGCGCCCGTAAGGACCGCTCAGCTTGAGCCGGTCGCCGACCTGCAACTGCTGGTGCAGCCAGGCGGTGACCTGGCCGCCCGGCACGATGCGCACGTTGAGTTCGACGACATCGCCGCCGTCCGGCGCGTTGGCCAGCGAGAAGGCGCGCGACTGGCCGGGGAAGGCCTCGACTTCCAGATTGATGTATTGACCGGCCTGGAACTGCAGCGGCCGGTCCAGCTTGATCCAGATACCGCGAATGGTCGGCGTCAGCGCTTCGATCCTGACCACCTCGCCCGCGTAGTCCTCGACCGGCAGGTTCTGCGAATCGGGATCGTCCTCGATCTCGGCTTCGATCACCACGTCGGATTCGAGCCGGGCGCAGCAGGCCAGGCACTTGCCCTCCTCGCGCTCGAAGTCCATCAGCGCAAAGGTCGACGCCTCGCCGTGATCGACTTCACCGTCCGTCACCTGCACCTTGCAGGTGGCGCACAGGCCGTGGCAGCAGGCGTGCGGCAGGTAGATGCCGGCGCGCAGGGCGGCGTCGAGGATGGTCTGGCCATCCTCGACTTCGATCGTCTGGCCCAGCGGTTCGATGGTCAGTTCGTAGCTCATGCCGCCCCCGGCTCAGAAATACGTGCCGTTGCCGTTCAGACCCGGCGTCTGCAGGCGCAGCACATCCTTGTGCTTGAGCCCCTGCTCGGCCAGCGTCTTGTTCATGTCCGGCTGGAAGGGCTGGCCGGACTTGAGCCAGACCGCCTTGGCGAAATCGATCTGCGCCCAGTCCGGGTGACGGCTGTAGGAATGCGGCAGGTGCTTCTCGACCAGCTCGGAAAACTTGGTGTCCGGCGGCAGGCAGTAGGCGAACGGGGCGCAGAACATCAGGTGGTCGTCCCAGCCGACGTAGAGCAGTTGGTTGCCGTGGAACTTGTCCTGGGTGTCGGCGGCCGGGTAGTTGTAATCGTAGAGGGCTTTGACAGCCATGTTTGTCTCCTTTTGTTGTAAGCGGGGGCACGCCGGCCCCCGTTTCTGATCGATCAGGTGTTCTGCGTTGCCATGCCGCGCCAGGCGGCGAAATTGGCCTGGTCGCCGGAACCTTCGTAGTCCATGTTGTCCTTGCCGTTCTCGATGTGGTACCACTCGAGCACCTTGAGCATCGGATCGAAGCCTTCGACGGTCGGGTCGGTGCCTTCCGGGAAGCAGTTGCCCTGGTAGATCTGGTGCACCGGCAGCCAGGCCTGGATGTACTTCTCCGGTTCGTCGTCGAAGATGTGCTTACAGCCGTCCGAACAGGTGTGGTACTTCTCGCCCTGATACTCGGATTCGCGATAGCAGATCTTGGTCGGGTCGTCCGGCTCGGTGAACACCATCGGAATCTGGCAGACCTGGCACAGCATCGGCAGCGTGTTGTTGTAGAAACGCTCGCCCTTGTCGGCCATTTCGCGCCACTGGGTGAAGCGCGGCCGGTAGTACTTGTCGAAGGTGTTCGGGTACTTGGCCGACAGCCAGTCCATTTCCTCGTCGTTCGGCAGCCAGGTATGGAAATCCGAGGCGTGGGCGTACTGGTAGAAGGTGGCCCAGGCCTGATGCGAGATGTGTTCCTTGTCGACCGTGCATTGGGTGATGCACTCCGGCACCTTGATGCCGTACTTGGCGAGGTCGTTGAACAGCGCGCCGCCGTTCTGCTCGAAATAGATTTCCCAGGCTTCCTTCCAGCTCATCACGCGCTTCGGCAGCATGTAGTCCATCATCATGCCGACCAGGGTGAGCACGCGGATGCCGCGCCAGGCCCACTTGTCGATCCACTTCTGGACGATCGGCAGGTTGTCCGGGTCCTGTTCCAGCATGAACTTGATGCATTCGAGGCCGAGCGTCATGTGGCGCGCTTCGTCGGACTGCGCCGAGAAACCGAAGGTGACGGTGGCCATGTCGCCGTTGTAGGCGGCGCCCGACATGAAGGGCACGAACAGCAGATTGGTCAGCACGTATTCGAAGGAGAAGCCGATGGCGATCATCCATTCGAAGGGACCGGCGCTGAAAGCGTCGTCGAAGAAGGACTTGGGCACCGACAGGTACCAGACGCGCTCGATCTGATGCGTGGCGCCGGCATGGAAACCTTCGTAGAACTTGTTGTAGTTCGACAACGCGTGAATCTGCGTCTGCGCGTGGCGGACTTCGTCGATCGACTGCATCAGGCAGGCGACGCGCGGGCCGACGCCGGGGAAGTTGCGGCCGGCGGCGGCAAAGCCGCGGTGGGCGACGTATTCCAGCGGCGAGATGCCGGTCAGGAAGAGCTTGACCGCGTTCAGGTAACGGGCGTCGGTGATGCCGAGGTGGCCGTTGTTCTGGGCGAAGGCGTCGAGCACCGCGTAGAGCTTGCGCTCCTTCTCGGCCTGGTACTTCCAGTAGGCGTCCATGGTCAGGCGGAAGGGGTCTTCCCACTTGTCCCAGTCGTGAATCTTGATGCCTTCGAAGGCAGCCTGCGGGAAGACCTTGTCCATCGGCTGGTAGGTGGTGTCCCAGCCGAGGCCGCGCGTCATGTGGGCGTACTTTTCCTTCAGGCCCAGCTTTTTCTTGGTGGCTTTCATGTCCATGAGAGTTCTCCTTGCTCAGTTTTTCCAGGCCAGCGTCAACTGGTCGTCGTCCTCATCCATGTTTCCGGAGAGCGTGATCAGGTTGACCTGCAACTCCTGCAGGTCGAAATCGCGGCCGATGCGCTCTTCGATCGATTCGCGCTTGATCACCAGGCTGCCCTCGGCGTTGATCTTGACCATGGCCGGCTGCTCGTCGAGCACGGCATGCGGGTTGTCGGCGAGGATCGACTCGATGATCGGCCGGGTGTCCTCGTTGGTTTGAAAGGCGATGAATACGGTAGACATGAAAACTCCTAGACGGCCAGGCCAAGCTTGGCGCAGCGGGCATTGAATTCGGCGGCGATGTCGGCCAGCACATCGGCCGACGGTTCACCAAAGGCGCGGGCGGCAATCGGCGCCAGCGCGGCGAGCGTGGCGGTGCGGTAGTGCTTGACCCAGTCGCTGAGAACGGCCTTGTTCTCGGGCGATTCGGCGGCGGCAACCTTGATCTGGGCATCGACCCACTTGGCGGTCTCGGTCGACCATTCGGCCATGAAGCGGGTCATCATCGAGATCGCGGTGCCGCCCTTGGCCGAGAAGTCGGCGTCGAGGTGGTCGTAGAGCAGCGGATTGAGCAGGCCTTCGAGGACCAGGTTCTGGGCGACGAAGATTTCGAACCAGTCCTGCAGCACCAGCAGGTTCTCGACGTGCTCGCGCAGCGGCTGCCAGTTCGGGCAGGACATCCAGGCGGACTTGGCGGTTTCCAGCGCGTCCGGGCCGTCGAGGACGAGGCCGATGCGGGTCAGGTACTGGGCGACGCCCAGGTGGTCCATCGCGTGATAGAGACAGGGCTGGGTGATCACCGTGCCGTAGCCGTAGGCGGCGATGTAGGAATTGCCCATGTTGCCGCCCCACTCGACATGGCGCATCGGCACCAGGACGTCGAGCGCGGTCTGCCGCAGTTCGGCAGGAATCAGTTCGGCCAGGCCGCGATCCTCGATCATCTCGAAGCTCGATTCGGCCGCTTCCTGCTGCCGGGCGCGGGCAATGGTGTAGGAGCCGTAGTAGTACTGGCGCGGGTCCTTCAGCGCGTACCAGTCCTGCATCCGGATCTTGGTGCGCTTCTTGTCGAACAGCACGTTGTCGGCGTCCCAGCTCGGCCGGTAGTGGAAGATGTGTTCCTGCTGGATGTTGTAGCTGCCTTCCTGGTAGCGGCTGGCCGGCTTGTCGCCGAACCGGTCGACCAGATGGTCGAAGGTGTGGCGCAAGGGTTTGATTGCCACGGTGCGCAGATCAATCTGCATGTTTGTCTCCTGTCGTTATTCCCGCGAACGGGGGTGTTGAAACTTCGTCAAACTGCGTCTTCAAAGCCCTGGCGCGAGGCGTCGTTCAACCGGGAAACCCAGTCGCCCTCCGACGTTGCCGGATCGAGCACGATCACCTCGTTGGCCAGGCAGAACTCGTGAAATGCCGATTCCGGCAACATCAGCTCGACAGCCAGTTCCGGATCGCCGATCGCGAACTCGAATTCGATGAATCCATCCGGACGACGCTTGCAGATACGGACGTAGCGACGCCCGGCGTCGAACGTGCTGCTCTGCCTCTCCTGCTGTCCCATCTTCTGTCTCCTGAAATCCGCACAGCGCACATCGCTGCCGCATCTTCTTTATCAAGGAGCGTGCCAGACAACTAAGGCATTGTTTTTATGGAAATCAGCAAAACCCGCCCAGTGCAATGCTGCGGTGCATCGTTACGATTAAATGAACTACTTTCCCGATGATTAACTAAATGATCAACAGCCCTGGTCTGGCAGCGAGACTGGAATTACGTATTGCGATATGCCCCACGAAAAGGGAAACCGTGAAATAATCTCGAGAAAATTACGGCAGCCCTTGCAGGCGCCTGCACCCCAATAAAAAGAGGCATCACCCACCCGGGCAAGCCCGCCAGGACAGAGAGACAAGATGACCATCATCCGTTACCCGGAATCGAACGACCTGCGCAACCTCGTCAAGTTCTGCGAGAAGGACGGCACGATCTGGCTTGCCGAAAACCGCATGGTGCTGATGCACACCACGGCGCTCGGCGCCCTGCGCCGCGAACTGGTCGGCTCGGTCGGCAAGGAACACGCCCGCCGCCTGCTGACCCGTATGGGCTACGCCGCCGGCGTCAGCGACGCCGAACTGGCCAAGCGCATCCGCGGCAACCAGTCGCTGCAGGATGCCTTCTTCACCGGCCCGCAGTTGCACATGCTCGAAGGCGTCGTGCGCGTGACGCCGGTCGAGATGGAAATCGACTTCGAGAAAGGCAGCTTCTACGGCGAATTCCTCTGGGAGAACTCCTGGGAACAGGACATCCACCTGCGCGAACTGGGCCGCTCGGAAGACCCCGTCTGCTGGTCGCAGATCGGCTACGCCTCCGGCTACACCTCGGCCTTCATGGGCCGCTTCATCCTGTTCAAGGAAGTCGAGTGCGTCGCCTGCGGCCACAACAACTGCCGCATCGTCGGCAAGCCGCTGGAAGAGTGGGAAGACGCCGAAGAGCACGCCAGCTACTTCGAATCCGACTCGATGCTCAACCGCCTGCTCGAACTGCGCCATCAGGTCGATTACCTGCGCACGACCATCGCGCAACAGGTGCAGACGCAGCAACTGGTCGGCAACTCGGTCGGCTTCAAGCACGCCTACGACCTGGTGACGCGCGCCTCCGGCACCCAGGTCACCGTGCTGCTGCTCGGCGAAACCGGCGTCGGCAAGGAACGCTTCGCGCGCACCCTGCACCAGATGAGCCAGCGCAAGCAGGGACCGTTCGTCGCCGTCAATTGCGCGGCGATGCCCAACGACCTGATCGAATCCGAACTGTTCGGCGTCGAGAAAGGCGCCTTCACCGGCGCGCATACCTCGCGCATGGGCAAGTTCGAGCGCGCCGACGGCGGCACCCTCTTCCTCGACGAAATCGGCGAACTGCCGCTCGCCGCCCAGGCCAAGCTGCTGCGCGTGCTGCAGGAAGGCGAGATCGAACGCCTGGGCGACGACCGCGTGCGCAAGCTGAACATCCGCCTCGTCGCCGCCACCAACGTCGACCTGCAGGCCGCGGTCAAGGAAGGCCGCTTCCGCTCGGACCTCTACTACCGCCTGAGCGTGTACCCGATCCAGATTCCGCCGCTGCGCGAGCGGATCGCCGACATCCCGCCGCTGATCGACGCCATGCTCGCCCGCTTCTGCACGCTCTACGAGAAGAAGCTGCTCGGCGTCAGCGACAAGGCGATGCAGGCGATCAAGAGCTACGGCTGGCCGGGCAACGTGCGCGAACTGGAAAACATGATCGAGCGCGGCATCATCCTCGCCCCCAATGGCGGCTGGATCGAGATCGAGCACCTGTTCGCCAACGTCGCCGTCAGCGACTTCCACGAAACGCAGATCAGCCAGGCGGGCAGCCTGGAAGCGCAACCGGAACCCGGCGCCAAGTCCGACCTGATCGCCGCCATCCTCGACAGCGGCATCGCCTTCGACGACCTGGAAACCCGCCTCATCGACGAAGCCGTCAAGCGCGCCGACGGCAACCTGGCCGGCGCCGCGCGCACGCTCGGCATCACCCGGCCGCAACTGCAATACCGCCTGAAGAAGAAGGACGGCGGCTGACGGAGCACGCGGCATGGAATTCCGCCAACTCAAGTACTTCATCGCCGTCGCCGAAGAACTCAACATCGGCCGCGCCGCCCACCGCCTGCACATCTCGCAGCCGCCGTTGACGCGGCAGATCCAGCAACTGGAGGAGGAATTCGGCACCCAGCTCTTCCTGCGCACGGCGCGCGGCGTCGAACTGACCGAGGCCGGCGAAATGTTCCTGCGCGACGCCCGCAACATCCGCGACCTGATGACCCAGGCCGTCGAACGCGTCCGCGAGGCCGGTCAGGGCAAGCGCGGCAAGATGGACATCGGCATCTTCGGTTCCGGCATCCTCGACGTCATTCCCAAGGTGCTGCACGCCTTCCGCGCCCGCCACCCGGACGTGCAGATCGCCCTGCACCAGATGAGCAAGAAGGAGCAGATCGAAGCCCTGCGCCAGCACCGCATCATCGCCGGTTTCAACCGCATGCTGGCGCCGCTGCCCGACATCGCCAGCGAACCGGTGATGATCGAAAGCATCATGGTCGCCCTCAACGAAAAACACCCGCTTGCCGCCAAGCCGGCGATCCTGCTCAAGGAACTGGCCGGCCAGCCGCTCATCCTGTTTCCGAGCGGCGCCCGCCCCAGCTTCATCGACAAGGTCTGGGCGCTGTGCGCCGGCGAAGGTTTCGAGCCGCAGGTCGCCCAGGAAGTCGGCGACGCGCCAACCAGCGTCGCCCTGGTCGCCGCCGGCTTCGGCCTCAGCCTGGTCCCGGAAGCGGCCAGCAGCCTGAGCGTGCCGGGCGTCGTCTACCGCCGCCTGGCCAACGCCCCCGACGCGGTCGTCGATCTCAGCTGCATCTACCGCAGCGACGAAAGCTCGCCGCTACTGCACGCCTTCCTGCAAACGATCCGGGAGTTCCGGGAAAGGCACGGCGGGCGACACTGAGCGCCGCCTCAGCCCGCCGCCGCGTCGATCGATTCGCCGTAATGCCGGAAGGCGTCGCGCACGGTGTGGATCATTTCCGCGTCGTCCCAGGGCTTGGTCAGGAACTTGTAGATCTCGCCACGGTTGATCGCCTCGGTCAGGCTGTCCAGCGCGGTATAACCGGAAAGCACCATGCGCACCGTCTTCGGGTGCATGGCCCGGGCGCGGGCGAGCAACTCGGTGCCGCTCATGCCGGGCATCCGCTGATCGATGATGATGACCCCGACCTGGTGCTCGGCCAGTTGCCGCAGCGCCTCCTCGCAAGTGCTGGCGGTCAGGATCCGGTAATTTTCCCGGCGCAGCAGCCGCGACAGCGAACTGAGGATGCCCGGCTCGTCATCGACCAGCAGCAGCGTCGACAGCCCCTCGTTGTCGACCGGAATCTTCGCCGGCTCGTAGGCGATCAGGAAACGCGTCATCTCTTCCGCCGGCAAGGGCCGGCTGATCAGGTAGCCCTGCATGACGTCGCAACGCAGCGAGCGCAGATAGCGCGCCTGTCCGCTCTCCTCGACGCCCTCGGCGACGACTTCGAGGCCGAGGCTGTGACCGAGGGCGATGACTGCCTTGACGATCGACGCGTTGCCAAGGTTGGTGGTCATGTCGCGGACGAAAGAGATATCGACCTTCAGCTTGTCCACTTCCAGGCGCTGCAGGTAGCCGAGCGAGGAATAGCCGGTGCCGAAGTCGTCGATCGACAGGCGGACGCCCAGCGCCTTGAGTTCCTCGAGCACCTTGAAGGATTGATCCCGGTCGACCATCAGGAAGCTCTCGGTGATTTCGAGTTCGAGTTGCTGCGGGGAAATGCCGGTCTCGACGAGGACTTCCCTGACCGACTCGACCAGTCGGCCGCGACTTAGCTGGACGGCCGAGACATTGACCGCGACCTGCCGCGACGCCAGCCCGTTGTCCGCCCACTGCTTGATCTGCCGGCAGGTTTCGCGCAACACGTAGTCGCCCAGCGCCACCACCAGCCCGCTCTCTTCGGCGAGCGGGATGAACTCCGCCGGCAGGATCTGGCCGCGCTCGGGATGCAGCCAGCGGACCAGCGCTTCGAGGCCGACGATGTCGCCGCTGATCAGGTCGACCTGCGGCTGGTAATGCACGCGCAGTTCGCCGTTGCTCAAGGCCTGGCGCAACTCCGCCTCGAGTTGCAGGCGTTGCTTGGCGCGCAGCCCCATTTCCGGCGAGAAGAAACGCAAACCGCCGCGTCCCTGGACCTTGGCCTGATGCAGAGCGACATCGGCATTGCTCTGCAGGGTCTCGGTGCTGCCGCCATCGCCCGGAAAAACGGCGATGCCGATACTGGCGCCGACATAGACGCTCTGCCCCTTGAGCACGAAAGGCGCGGCCAGGGCGTCGATCATCCGCTGGGCCTGGAGGTCGATCGCCGGCGCCTCGTCGCCGCAGTCGAGGATGACGCTGAATTCGTCGCCGGCGGTGCGGGCGATGGCGTCGCGCTCCGGCAGCAGGCTCTGCAGGCGCTGGCCGACTTCGATCAGCAACTGGTCGCCCAGGCTGTGGCCGAGGCTTTCGTTGATCATCGCGAAATTGTCGAGGTCGATGCTGAGCAGCGCGAATTGCCCCTGGCTGGTAGCCGCGTGCAGGATCGCATGCTGCAGCATCTCGGCGAACAGGACGCGGTTGGCGAAGCCGGTCAGCGGATCGCGGTAGGCCAGGGTGCGGTACTTCTCTTCGCTGACCTGAAGCAGCGCCGTGCGCTGGGCCACCAGATCCTCAAGGAAGCGGCGCAGGCGCGCCAGTTCGAGATGATTGCGGATGCGCGCCCGTACCTCGTCGATGTCGAAGGGCTTGGTGATGTAGTCGGCGGCGCCGAGGTCGAAGCCGCGGACCTTCTCCTCGGTGGCGTCGATCACCGTGACAAAGATCACTGGAATCCGGTTGCCCTGCGGCAGCGCCTTGATACGGCGGCAGGTTTCATAGCCATCGAGTTCCGGCATCACGATGTCGAGCAGGATCAGGTCGGGCAGCACGCTGCCGTGCAGGACATCGAGCGCCTTGGCACCGCTGCTGGCGACCATGATCGTGTATTCGTCCTTGAGCGCGGCGAGCAGTTCGTGGATGTTCTCCGGAACGTCGTCGACGACGAGCAAGGTCGGCGGATGCGCCGGATCGGCGTGGGCGGCGATGTCGAACAGCACCGGGTGCTTGCGGTAGCGCCTCAACTCCAGTTGATTGCGCACCCGCGCCTTGAGCAGTTCGGCATTGACCGGCTTGGTGATGTAGTCGGCCACCCCGAGCGAGAAGCCGCGCGCCTCGTCGGCCGCCTCGGCAAGCGCGGTGACGAAGATCACCGGAATCTCGGTGGTGACGGGATTGATCTTCAGCGCGGCGAGCACCGAGTAGCCATCCATGCCGGGCATCATGACGTCGAGCAGGATGAGGTCGGGTTGTGGCTGCGCCTGCGCCAGTTCCAGCGCCTTCTCGCCGCTGGTGGCGGCGACGATGGCGTAGTCCTCGCGCAGAACGCCCATCAGCGCGTGCAGGTTCTCGGGAACATCGTCGACGATCAGGATGCGCGGACGCAGGCCGGTCGTTTCACTGGCGGTGGGGGTCATGACTGCGAACTCTCGTCAAGGGCGGCGATATTCTTCAATTGGGCAACGGCGCTATCGATATCGAAGACATCGACGTACGCGGCAACGGCATCGACCACCGGCACCAGCGGCGTTCCCGCCACCCCGGCGCGCAGTTCGTTGAGCAGCGGCTCGACGGCGCCGAGATCGTACTCCAGCGCATTGGCCAGACGCTCGAGCAAGGCGCGCAAGGCGGCGGGCGGCAGTGGCGCGGCAGCGGGCGAAAGCGCCGGCGCGGCCGGTGTGGCGAGCGAATCGATCGCCGCCATGGCCTGGCGCAACAGGGTTTCCACCTCGTCGAGCTGTTCCGGGGCAGGCGTCAGGCCGCGCTTGAGGAGATTGTCGATGACGGTGAATCTTTCATACAACGCGTGCGCCCCGAGGTTGCCGGTGACGCCCTTGAGGGTGTGGCAATGCGCCTCGGCGGCGACCGTGTCGTCCTCGGCTAGGCGTTGCCGCAGGATGCTCACCGCGTCGGCGTAGTTTTCGCGGAACCGCCGTAACTGCTTGCGGTAGGAAGCCACCTTGCCGCCGATCCGGCGCACCCCTTCGCGGGCGTCGAAAGCCGTCTGGGCCAGCAAGTCATCAGGAATACCGCCCGCCGACGCGGGGACTTCCGTCGGCGCCGCCACGGGGCTGACGGCGGGGGCTGAGCGGTCGACCCATTTGGCCAGAACCGCCATCAGCCGGTCGGGTGAAATCGGCTTGGTGACATGATCGTTCATTCCCGCCGCCTGGCTTTGTTCGGCATCCTGGGCCATGGCCAGCGCGGTCATGGCGATGATCGGCAGGCGGGCGTACTTCCCGTCCGGCAAGGCGCGGATCCGGCGCGCCGCTTCAAGGCCGTCCATGACCGGCATCTGGATGTCCATCAGCACCGCATCGTAGTCCTGCTGCCTGACCTTGCTGACGGCGACTTCACCATTTTCCGCGACGTCGACGACAATCCCTTCGTCACGCAGCAGCTCGCTGGCGAATTCGCGATTGATCTCATTGTCTTCGACCAGCAGCAAGCGCGCACCGGCCAATTGGCCGTGGGCCACGAGATGCGGCGCTACCGGCTGCCTCGCCTCTTCGTTCGCCCCGCCATCGCCGCCGAATACCCGGCCGCGCCCGAGCACGGTCAGGATCGTGTCGAGCAGTGTGGACGGCGGCACCGGTTTGATCAGGAAGGCATCGATGCCAGCCTGCTCCGAACGTTTGAACACGTCCTCGCGACCGTAGGCGGTGACCATCACGATCTTCGGCTGGCGCGCCAGCGAGAGGTCGCTGTGGATGCGCTGCGCCGCTTCGTCACCATTCATGCCCGGCATGTGCCAGTCCATCAGCACCAGGTCGAAGGGGGCGCCGCCCGCCGCCCGCAGGGCGGTCAAGGCCGCCGCGCCGCTGGCGGCGGTGCCGACGTCGAGGCGGAAGAAACGCAGCATCTCGGCCATGATCTCGCGCGCCGCCTCGCTGTCATCGACAACCAGCACGCGCACGCCCTGCAGCAACGGCCCGGCCCGCTCGACCAGCGCCCGCTGGTGCGCCTGCGCGGCCTGGGCAATCGGCAGGCGGAGGGTGAAGCAGATCGTCGTGCCGACGCCGGGCTGCGTATCCTCGACCCAGATCCGGCCATGCATCATCTCGATGAGGTTCTTGCTGATCGCCAGCCCCAGGCCGGTGCCGCCGAAACGGCGGGTGGTGGTCTGGTCGGCCTGGGTGAATTTCTCGAACAGCCGCTGCTGCACCTCCGGTGCCATGCCGATCCCGGAATCGCGCACGCAGACCTGCAGATTTACCTCGTCGTCGTTCACGCTGAGGCAGCGGAAGGCCAGTTCAACCTCGCCCCGCTCGGTGAACTTGACGGCGTTGCCACACAGGTTGAGCAGAACCTGGCCCAGGCGCAGCGGATCGCCGATCAGCCGCGACGGGATGGCGGGATCGTAGCGGATCAGGAATTCGATACCCTTGTTCTCCGCCTGGAAACCAATCGCGTCGGCCAAGCGCTCGAGCACGCCATCGAGACCGAACTCGGTCGCCTCCAGCTCAAGCTTGCCGGCCTCGATCTTCGAGAAGTCGAGGATGTCGTTGATGATGCCGAGCAGCGAATGCGCCGCCCCCTGCGCCTTGCCGAGCTGGTTGCGCACCGATGGCTGTAGCTCGACGTTCTTCAGCGCCAGGTAGAGCATGCCGAGGACGGCATTCATCGGCGTGCGGATTTCGTGGCTCATGTTGGCCAGGAACTCGCTCTTCACCCGCGTCAGACGCTCGGCTTCGTCCTTGGCGGCAAGGTATTGGGCGGTGCGCTGGCTGACCTGCTGTTCCAGGTTGGCGCGCTCCGCCTCCAGTTCGCTGGTGCGCAACGCCACCTGCCGGCGCAGCAGGAAACTCGCCGCCAGCAACAGCAGCAGCGCGCCACCGGCGACTGCCAGCGACCAAAGCAACCAGCGCGGCGCCAGGACTTCCGGCGGCATCGCCATCGCCCGGTGCAACGCGTCGAAATAGATCGACCCGGCATCGTGCCGCCAATTCACCAGATGGCGGTCGATGGCGTCCAGCAGGTCGCTGTTTTGCCCCTTGGCGGTGGCGAAATACAAGGTCGACGGCAGAAAGACGATCGGCGTCTCGACCAGATGGTAATTCTGGCCGTTGCGGGCGGCGAAGAAGCTGTTGGTGACTACCGCATCGGCCTCTGCGTCGCTGACCAGGCGATAGCCTTCGTCGAGCGACCTGACCTTGAGCAACTGGTAGGAAATCCCCGCGTTGTCGAGCAACTGCGTGATGAAAGATTCCTGGATGCCGCCGTCGAGCACGGCGATGCGCATCCCGGCGAGGTCGGGCAAGGTCTGGATGTTGCGCCGGGGATGGGCATAGATCTGCGACCAGCTACTGGCCACCGAGAACTTGTGGAAGGAAAAAATCCCCGCCCGCTCGACCGAGAAGGCGACGTCCGGCATCAGGTCGATCTCGCCCTGCTGCAAGGCTTCGAGGCACTTTACCCAGGTGCAGGGAAGGTATTGCAACTGCCAGTGTTCGGCGCGGGCGATCGGTTCGAGCAATTCGCCAAACAACCCGGCCGCCTTGCCCTGCGACGAGGCGAAGATTTTCGGCGGATTTTCGTAGACCCCGACGCGCACCACGCGCGCCTGCCCGGCGCTGTCCCCGCCGCAACCGACAGTCGGCAGGAAGAGCAGCGCCACGAGCCATGCGAAGAAGATTTTCCGGGCTTGCATGGCATAAGTCTAACCCCATTCGCAGCGCAAGCTGAGTGCATTTCAGCGCGGGCCGTACAGCCCGCCTGCCGGGCTCGCGGGCCGGCGCCACGGCCTTCGGAAGCCGCCCGGCGCTTCCCGCATCAGATGCGGAAGGAGCCGACCGATGCCGTCAATCGCTCGGCGAGCCGGTCCAGCCCCCGGGCCTCCTGCAGATTGACCGCCAGACTGGCCGTCGTCGCCTCCAGTGCCGCCGAGATGCTCTCCATGTTGCGGGCTATCTCGTTGCCGGCCACCGCCTGCTCCTTCACCGACAACTCGATCTCGTCGATCCCGCGACTTGCCTCGCCGACACGCCCGATCGCCGTTTCCAGCGCCCGCAGCGTATCGGCGAGCGATGCCTGGCCATTGGCCAGCGTCTCGACCCCGCGCTCCACCGAACGGGACACCGACTGGGAATTTTCGGACAAGCGGCGGGTGAGATTTTCGATGTCCTCGCCCGAACGCCGGGATTGCTCGGCCAGCTTGCGCACTTCGTCGGCCACCACGGCGAAACCGCGCCCCGATTCGCCGGCCCGCGCCGCCTCGATGGCGGCGTTCAAGGCCAGCAGATTGGTCTGCTCGGCAATCGCCTTCACCTGCTGCGTCAGGGCGGAAATCGAACCGGTATTGCGCACGAAAGCCTCCGTCGTGCTCCGGATGTCTTCGACCGCCTGCTGCGTTTCGCGGACCCCGGCGGCCAGCAACTGCATCTGGTCCCAGCCGCTGCGGGAGCAGGACAGGCTTTCCGCCGACAGGCGGCGAACCTCGCCGGCCCGCTCGGCGACTACCGAGATGCTCACGGCGAGCTCTTCGATCGTGCTCGAAATCCGTGTCACCGCGTCGTTCTGCAGCGTCATCCCGGCGGCGCCCGATTCCGACTGCTGGCGTACCGTCGTCGCGCTCGCGGCGATCATCCCGGCATCCTGGCGCGCCGCACTGACCAGCCTGGCCAGACTGGCATTCATTTCGGACAGGGCACGCATCAACTGCGACGCTTCGTCGCTGCCGGCGACCTCCCGCTTCTCGCTCAGATCGCCCGCGGCCACCCGCTGCGCCGAGGCAAGCGCTGCCGCCAATGGCAACAGGGTGCGCCGGCGCAGTCCCGTCGCCGTCAGGATCAGTGCCAGCGCGCAGAAAAACGACAACAGCGCAGCATTCATCTTGATGAACTGCGACGCGCGAAAGGTCAGCGGCGCGAAATCGCGGGAATTCCGCATCATTGCATCCATGCCGGGACGCAGCCGGAGCGCCAGTTCGCGCGACAAGGCACCGCTGGCGGCCGGATCGGCGGCAAGGATGGCGAGCATGCCGTCCACATCGGCGATGTCCTTGGCCGGCAGCTCGATCAACGGCGCAAAACCGAACAGGCCGAGCATCGCCTTCTCCACGGCGAAGGTCTCGTCGCCCGCCTGGACGGCCAACGCGCGGGCATCGCGCAGCATTTGCGCGACATCGTCGACACGAATCGCCGCCGCATTGCCCGCCGCCTGCTCCACCGCCCCCAGCGCCGCGTCGATACGCAGGGCGAGTTCCATGTGATTGCGCTCGAGAAAATGGAAGGTGGCCGCCTTGCCGAGCAGACGGATGCCGTACACCTGGATCACGATCACCGCGACGATCGTCCAGATCGCCAGCGAAAACCGCTGCCGCAAAGACCACTGAGCAGCGCGGAAAAATCCCCCGAAATCATCGAAAACCATTGCATCCCTCTGCGGTGCCTCCATGCCGAGGACACGGACCACCGGTAATGGCCAGGCGAACGCCGGTCGCCTGCAAACCAGGATGGCGAAACTATCGTTCCCGGCCAGCGCCGGCCATTAGACTTTGGTTTAGATGGCGCCGAGCCATCGTCAATTTACGATTTCGGAAAAACCCCTGACTCTGACCTCGGTTATAATTGCGCCCTTTGCCGAATCCGTTCGCGCATGGAGCACCGGTCAATGTCCCATTCCCTCTTCCCGCCCTTGCTCCGCCGTTTCTGCGGCGTGTGCGCGGGAATTGCCGCGTTGGTCATGCCGCTTGTCGCAAGCGCCGACCTCGAGGTTCACCCGCGTCTGCAGACCTCGATCCCGTCGTCCTTCCCGACGCTGGGCGACGGTCTCAACATCATGGAAATCGGCCCGCAGCCCGAACTGCCGCTGACCATCGACCTCACGCTGCGCTCGTCCGACATCTGGGAACGCGTGCGCAACGGGTTTGCGATGACCGATCTCAACGACGACCTGGTCCTCCATTACCAGCAGTGGTACATGGCGCGCCCCGGCATGCTGCGGCAGATGATCGAGCGCAGCCGTCCCTACCTGCACCACATCGTCGAAGCGCTCGAAGAACGCGGCATGCCGACCGAACTGGCACTGCTGCCGATGGTCGAAAGCTCGTTCAACCCGATGGCGCATTCGCCGGCCGCCGCTTCCGGGCTGTGGCAGTTCATCCCGGCCACCGGCCGTCGCTTCAACCTGGAGCAGAACTGGTGGCAGGACGAGCGGCGCGACGTCTTCGCCTCGACCAACGCCGCCCTCGACTACCTGCAAACCATCTACGACATGCACGGCGACTGGCACCTGGCGCTGGCCTCGTACAACTGGGGCGAAGGCGCGGTCAAACGGGCCGTCGAGCGCAACGCCGCGAGCGGCCTGCCGACCGACTATCCCAACCTGCGCATGCCCAAGGAAACCCGGCATTACGTGCCGAAGCTGCAGGCGCTGAAGAACATCATCGGCAACCCGGAAACCTTCGCCCGCCTCAACCTGCCGCTGATTCCCAACGAACCCTACCTGGCCACCGCCGCCGCGCCGCGGCCGATGGACGTCAAGACGGCGGCCCGCCTGGCCAACATGAGCGTCGAGGAATTCCGCCACCTCAATCCCTCGCACAACCGGCCGATCATCAAGGCACACACGCCGCTGATCCTGCCCGCCGACCGCATCGCCATCTTCAACGCCAATCTCGCCAACAACCAGGCACCACTGACGCAGTGGCAGGCCTACGCGGTGAAGTCACCGCAGCGGATCAACGATATCGCCAGCCAGCTCGGCGTCAGCAGCCGCGAACTGATCCAGGCCAACGGTCTGCCCGGCAATGTTCGTCTGGCCGCCGGCTCGAAATTGCTGGTTCCCGGCAACGGCAATCTGGAAAGCCTGCAACGCATGCTGGGCATGGAATCCTCGCCGGCCATCATCGCCCCGGAACCCAGGGCCCGGGGCAAAAAGGGCAAGAAGGGCAAGGCCGGCAGCGCCAAGAACAAGAAATCGGCGGCGGGCAAGGCCAAGGCGGGCAATTCCCGGGCAAGCAAGGCCCGCAGCAGCGCGGGCAAAGGCAAGCCGACACCGCGCGGCAAGAAGAAGCGCTAGCGAGCTTCCCCTGCCAGCGGCGAAAGGCGCCAGGCGCGCTGGCCGCTCAAGCGGCGAGCACGCAGGCCACCGTATGCGTCGCCGAGACGGCGACGCTATCCGGATAGCGCTGACGACAGATTTCGCTCGCCCGCGGACAGCGCGGGTGGAAATGGCAGCCGCCCGGCGGTTTGGCCGGCGAAGGCGCCTCCCCGGCCAGCGCGATGCGCTGCCCGGCGCCATCCAGCCGCGGCACCGGCACCGCCGAAAGCAGCGCCTGCGTATAGGGATGGCGGGGACGGCCCAGCACTTCTTCCGCCCTGCCCTGTTCGACGATGCGACCGAGGTACATCACCGCGATGTCGTGCGCCAGGTATTCGACGACGGCGAAATTGTGGGTGATGAACAGGTAGGCGACGCCCAGTTCTGCCTGCAAGGTTTTCAGCAGGTTGAGGATCTGCGCCTGCACCGAGACGTCGAGCGCCGAGGTCGGTTCGTCGCAGACCAGCAGTTGCGGCTGCACCGCCAGCGCTCGGGCAATCGCGATGCGCTGGCGCTGGCCGCCGGAAAACTCGTGCGGGAAACGCTGCGCCGCGTCGGCCGGCAGGCCGACCTGCTGCAACAGCGCGGCGACTAGCGCCGCCGGGTCGCCGGCAACACCGAGCGCGGCGATCCCCTCGGCGATGATCTCGCCGATGCGCAGGCGCGGGTTGAGCGAGGCGAACGGGTCCTGGAAGATCATCTGCGCCTGCTGGCGGGCGGCGCGTAGCGCGCGGCGGTCGGCGCCGACCAGCTGGCGACCGGCCAGGGTGACGCTGCCGGCGGTCGGCGCGATCAGTTGCAGCAGCGCCTTGCCCACCGTCGTCTTGCCGCAACCGGATTCGCCGACCAGGGCCAGCGTGCGGCCCGGCGCGATGGCCAGCGAAACGCCGTCGACGGCGCGGACATGGCCGACGACGCGTTGCAGGATGCCCTGGCGGATCGGGAAATGCACTTTCAGGTCGGCCAGTTCGAGCAGGGGTGCGGCCGGCGTTGTCGCCTCCGCCACCGCGACCGGGGCGGGATCGGCCAGCGCCGCGCTGCCCTGCCAGTGGCAGCGCACGGCGTGCCCCGGCGCCGCTTCGCGCCAGTCCGGCGACTGCTCGCGGCAGACCGGCATGACCTGCGGACAACGCCCGGCGAAACGGCAGCCGGCCGGCATCGCCGCCAGCGCCGGCACCTGGCCGGGAATCGTGGTCAGCGCCGTGCCGCGCCGCGAGACCTCGGGCAGCGCGGCGAACAGCGCCTGGGTGTAGGGATGGCGCGGCGTCGTGAAGAAGTCCGCGCGGCTCGCCACCTCGACCAGCTCGCCGGCGTACATGACGCCGATCCGCTGGGCCATGCGGGCGACCACGCCGAGATCGTGGGTGATCAGCAGCATGCCCATGCCGCGCGCCGCCTGCAGGCCGGCCAGCAGGTCGAGGATCTGCGCCTGCACGGTGACGTCGAGCGCCGTCGTCGGCTCGTCGGCGATCAGCAGTTCCGGCTCGCCGGCCAGCGCGATGGCGATCATCACCCGCTGCTTCATGCCGCCCGAAAGCTGGAAGGGATACTCGTCGAGGCGCCGCTCCGGATCGGCGATGCCGACCTGGCGCAGCAGTTCCAGCATGCGCTGGCGCGCCGCCGCGCCGGCCAGGCCGCGGTGGCGTTCGAGCACCTCGCCGATCTGGCGGCCGACGGTGAGTACCGGGTTAAGGCTGGTCGCCGGCTCCTGGAAGATCATCGCCATGCGCCCGCCGCGATAGGCCCGCATCTCGGCTTCCGGCAAGGCCAGCAGCTCGCTCCCGGCAAAGCGCACCGAGCCGCCGGCGATCCGCCCCGCCGCCGGCAACAGGCGCAGGATGCCCTGCGCGGTGGCCGACTTGCCGCAGCCCGATTCGCCGAGCAGGGCGAAGGTTTCGCCGCGGGCGATGGCAAAGGAAATGCCGTCGACCGCGTAGAGCAGCCGCTCGCCGGCCAGGAAGCCGAGGCGCAGGTCGTTCACGGTGAGCAAGGGGGTATCGGCCATGGCGGGAATCGGTGACGGTGAGTTCAAACGCAACGCGCCGGATCGCGCCGGATCAGGATGCCGGTACCGAGCGCGGTGAGCGCCGCCTCACGGCAGGCCAGTTGGCGGAAATGGCGGCGGAAGCGGTCGGCGTCGCGCAGGACGAGGTTGGGCGGCTGGTCGTCGTTGCCGCTGAAGAAGGCCAGCCCGGCCTCGTGCAGCAGTTCCGCCATGCGGTCCGGATCGGCATCGCTGGCCGCGAATTCGGCTTCCGGCATGGCGAACACCCAGGCCGCGGCATGCACCGTGACGCCCGGCGCCAGTTCGCTGGCGAGCAGCGCCTGGACGGCTTCCGGCCCCTGGCGCTTGTAATCGGCGAGATGGATCAGTTCGGACATCGGCTCGGGCTCGGCGTTGAATGACGGATCATGCGGCACGCGGATCGAAAGCGTCGCGCACCGCGTCGGCGAACAGGTTGGCGGCCAGCACCAGGACGAACATGGCGACGAAGGCGGCGATCAGCGACCACCAGACGACCGGCTCGCGGCCGAGTTCCATGCGCGCGTTGTTGATCATCGTGCCGAAGCTCGTCATCGTCGGATCGACGCCGATGCCGACGTAGGACAGCACGGCCTCGGCCAGCACCAGCCCGGAGAAATCCATGACCAGCGCGATGATGACGATGTGCATGACGTTGGGCAGGATGTGGCGCAGGATGATGCGCCCGCTGGAGACGCCGAAGGCCTGCGCCGCCTGGATGTATTCGAGTTCCCTGAGCTTCAGCGTCTCGCCGCGCAGCAGCCGGCACAGCCCGGTCCACGAAGTGATGCCGAGGATGAAGCAGAGCGCCAAGAGGCGCAGGTCGGCGCGCTCGGCGGCGGTGGCGAACCATTGCGGGTGGGTGTCGATCACCACCTGCATCATCAGCACGGCGGCGGCGATCAGCAGCACGCCGGGAATCGAGTTGAGGACGGTATAGACGTACTGGATCAGGTCGTCGATCCAGCCCCGGAAATAGCCGGCGACGATACCGAGCAGCACCGCCATCGGCAGCATCACCAGCGTCGTCACCAGGCCGATGATCAGCGCCGTGCGCACGCTCTTGAGAATCTGGTAGAGGACATCCTGGCCGACCTTGTCGGTACCGAAGACGTGGTAGTGGCCGGCCAGCGCGAAGAGCGGCCCGAGCGTCAGGCAGAGGACGAGCAAGGTGAGCAGCACGGCGTTCCAGGCAAAGACGGTTTCGCCGCGGACGAGCTTGCGCCAGCCGCCGACCGCTGCCGCGCTGGCAGCAGCGAGCGCCAGCCAGAAGAGCAGACCGAGCGCCGCGCCGCCCGCTGCCCGCCCGGCGATATCGGCATTTGCCGCGGCCTCGTTGTCGCCGAGATGGGCGCCGCCGAACTTGAGACGCGGGAACTCGCGCAACGTGCCAACGCCCGGCCGCTCCACCGTCTCCTTGGCGTAGAGCCGGGTCGCCAGCGGCGCCGAGTAAGTCTTCTCGTTTTCCGTGCGCAGCGGACCGGCCAGCGCGTCGAGCAACGACAGCACCTCGATCGAATACTGCGTCTTGTCACCCGGCGCGCCGGGGAGCGCCGGCCGGTAGTGCAACGAATCGAGCAGGCCGACGATCAGGAACACGAGCAGCACGGTGGCCGACGCCATGCCGGCACGGCTGCGCCCGACCCGCCGCCAGGCGGCGAGCAGCAGCGGCGTGCGAGCGATCAGCACGCCGACCGCAACGCCGGTGATGAGCAACAGCCAGACCAGCAGGTCGGACCAGAGGACGACGATCTGCAGGCCCATCATGAGAAACGAATCCGCGGATCGACCAGGGTGTAGGAAATGTCGGTCAGGATCAGACCGACGATGTAGAGCACCGAGCCGATGAAGACCATCGAGCGCACGACGGCGAAATCCTGCGCCTGGATGGCGTCGATCGTGTAGCTGCCGAGGCCGGGAATGCCGAAGAAGGACTCGGTGAGCAGCGAGCCCATGAACAGCGTCGGGATGACGACGACGACGCCGGTCAGGATCGGGATCAGCGCGTTCCTCAGGATATGACGGAAGAAGACGACGGTCTCGTTCAATCCCTTGGCGCGCGCGGTGCGCACATAGTCCTTCGAGACTTCCTCGAGGAAGATCGTCCGGTACCAGCGGGCCGAGGCGCCGATGCCGGCGACGACGCCGATCGCCACCGGCAGGACCAGGAAGCGCCAGGCGTCGAGCCCGTCGCCATAGCCGGAAATCGGCACCAGGCGGAAGACTTTGGCGAACAGGTACTGGCCGCCGATGATGTAGAACAGCCCGGAAATCGACATCGCGGCGACGCACAGCACGACGCCCCAGACGTCGAAGGCGGTGGCGCGGAAGAAGGCCAGGGTCAGCGCCAGGCTGATCGTCACGAACAGGCCGAGGAGGAAGGTGGGCAGCGCGATGGCCAGCGACGGCCCCATCCGCGCGCCGATCTCGCGGGCGATGTCGCGGCCGTCCTCGGCGCGGCCGAAATCGCCGACGAAGAGACGGGCCGACTTCTCGAAGAAGATGGTGTCGGTCAGCGTCGCCAGCCCGGGCGCCGCACCGTTGATGAACAGCGGCTTGTCGTAGCCGCGCTCGGCCTTCCACTGGGCGATCGCTTCCGGCGTCACGCGCTTGATGCCGAGCTGCATGCGCGCCATGTCGTCGGGCGTATTGACGACGAAGAAAAGCGCGAAGGTGATCAGGTTCACCCCGATCAGGATCGGGATCGCGTAGAGCAGGCGGCGGAGGAGGAAGGCGAGCATGGCAACGGATTATCGCAGAAGTCGCCGCCGCTGCTCAGCGGCGGGTGCGCAGATCGGCGAGGAAGCGGCCGTAGATCGTGGCGAGGGCCCGCTCGCTGGCTTCGACGTGGGCGCGCAGGCCGTCGCCGCTGGCCGTTTCCTCGGCCGCATAGCGCCGGTCGAAAACCGCCTCCCGTCCCTGGACAACGCGCAGTTCGAGTTCGACCACGGCCTGCCGGCCGACGCGGTCGAAGCGCAGCACCCGGCCCTCGATCCGCCGCTCGGCGAAATCCGCCTGGCGGGCGCCCAGCGTCTGCGCCAGGTGGTCGCGCACCAGTTGCGCCGGCGGATAGAGCCAGAGGTGGTAGTGGTACTGGCGAGAGGTGTGCGGGTCGCCCGGGTCGCCGTAGACCAGCGGCCGCTCGGCGTAGATGCTGTCGGCAGTGAAACGACCGACCGCCAGTCCGGCGGCACCGGCGTCGGCGAGCGGCGCCGCCTGCAGGCGGTAGAACTGCTCCTGCGGCGCCGGCGCGACATTGCCGCCGCAGGCGGCGAGGCCGGCGAGGAGGACGAGGATGGCCAGCAGACGGATCACGGTTTTTCTCCCTGGGCGGTGGCGGCATCGACCGGCGGCCGGCTCTGGATCAGCGCCGCCGGATTGTTGCGGATGGTGCGGCTGAATTCGTTGAGGTTGCGGCCGGCGGCTTCGAGCTGGTGGAGCAGCGCGTCTGCGTGGCGCAGCGACTGTTGCAGGTCCTGGCCGCTGCCGGCGACGATCAGCCGGGAATCCTTGAGCAGGCCTTCGAGTTCGCGGCTGGCGCCGAGGATTTCCTGCGACAGTTGGGCGATGCGCAGCGAGGCGTCGTGGCCGTTCTTCAGCATGCCTTCCATGTGCTGGCGGTTCTGCGCCGAGAACATGTCGTCGACACGGCCGGCCGTGGCGTTCAGACGGGTCATCGCCGAGCGCAGCTCGCGCAGCGTCGCCGGCAGGTTCTCTTCGAGGCTGCCGCCGACGCGGTCGATGCGGCCGGCAATCTGCTCGACCAGCGGCCGGATGCCATCGTTGGCCAGAGCGCGCAAATCACCGGCCAGCCCGGCGACCGAATCGCTGAGACTGCCGCCGGCTTCGCCCGGCAGTTCGGCGCCGGCCGCCAGCATCTCCTGGCTCTGGCCGCTGCGGATGTCGACCAGCGGCGCCGCCAGCATGCCCGGCGCCGTGATGCGCGCCCGGCTGTCGGCCGGGATGCCGACCGCTTCGCGCAACTGCAGCGTCACCCGGTAGGCGTTGCGGCCGTCGCGCCGTACCGGCTCGATGCTGGCCACGTTGCCGATGGCGTAGCCGTCGAGGGTCACCGGCGAGCCGGCCTTGATCCCGGCGACGTTGGCGAAATGGGTGACGAAAGGTTCGCCGTTCGCCGCCTGGCCGGTGATCCGGTACAGCGCGTAGAGCAGGACGATGCCCATGAGCAGCACGAAGCTGCCGACCAGCAGGTAATTGACGTTGTCGCGTTTCATGCTCGGAAAATCTCCCGGGTCAGTCGTTCCAGGTAGGCATCGGCGTCCACCGCGTCGCTGCGCGGCGTGCGGTCGAGCAGCGCGCGGATGCGCGGATGGTCGGAAGCGCGCACCGCCGCCGCCGTATCCGACATCAGGATACGTCCCTGATCGAGGACGGTGATGCGGTCGGCGATCTTGAAGGCGCTTTCCAGTTCGTGGGTGACGACGACGATGGTCATGTTCATCGCGTCGCGCAGGGTCAGGATCAGTTCGTCGAGCTCCGCCGAGACCACCGGGTCGAGGCCGGCCGACGGCTCGTCGAAGAAGAGCAGGCGCGGGTCCATGACGATCGCCCGGGCCAGTGCCGCGCGCTTGATCATGCCGCCGGACAGCTCGGCCGGCATCAGGTCCTCGAAGCCGGCGAGGTTGACCACCTCCAGCTTCATCCGGCTCATGATGCGGATCGTGTTGTCGTCGAGCCGGGTGTGTTCGCGCAGCGGCAGTTCGACGTTCTCGCCGACCGTCATCGAGTTGAACAGCGCCCCGCCCTGGAAGGCGACGCCCATGTTCTTGCGCAGGTCGTACATCTGGTCGGCGCTCAGTTGGGTGATGTCGTGGCCGAGCAGGCGGATGCTGCCGGAAGTCGGCCGGTGCAGGCCGAGCAGGTGACGCAGCAGCGTGCTCTTGCCGGAACCGCTGCCGCCCATGATGACCATGATCTCGCCCTGGCGGACGCTGAAATTGATGTCGTCGAGGATCTTGCGCGCGCCGTAGTGGGTGACCAGGTGCTCGACCTCGATCGCGTATTCGAAGGCGGATTCGGTGGCGGCCATCGTTCAGCGGCTGGTGAAGAAGGTGAACACCATGTCCACCAGGATGATGGCGATGCAGCACAGCACCACCGAGCGCGTCGTCGCCCGGCCGACGCCCTCGGCGCCCGCGGTGACCGAGAAGCCGTTGCTGGCGCCGATCAGGGTGACGACGACGGCAAACAGCAGGCTCTTGGTCAGGCCGTCGAGGACATCGGCGACGCGCAGGATGGTGAAGGTCCGTTCGAAGAAGATGCCGACCGGCAGGTTGAGATCGCCGGCGCAGTAGAGCGCGGCGCCGAGCAGCGCCAGCAGGTCGGCAAGCACGGTCAGCGCCGGCAGCGTCAGCAACATCGCGGCGAGGATCGGCGCCACCAGGTAGCGCACCGGGTTGATGCCGATCACGCGCAGGGCGTCGATCTCCTGCGAAATCTGCATGGTGCCGATGCGCGCGGCGATCGCCGAACCGGAGCGGCCGGCGACGAAGATGCCGGTGATCAGCGGCCCGAACTCGCGCGCCACCGAGAGGGCGACGCCGATCACCACCTGTTCCTCGGCGCCGAAGGTGCGCAGCGTGTAGACGCCCTGGATCGCCAGCATCATGCCGGTGGCGAAAGCCGCCAGGCCGACCACCGGAATCGCCGCGACGCCGACCCCGACCGCCTCCCGGAAAACCGCCGGCAGGCGCACCGGCTGCCGCCGCCAGTGGCCGAGCAACAGCCAGTAGCAGGCCTCGACGAGGAGCGCCGCGATATAGCCGAATTCGGCCAGCGCCGCCGCCGTCCGGCGGCCGAGCGCCTCGACGCGCTGGCTCAGGAACTCAGCGGCCACCGGCCAGCGCCTCGTCCACCGTGGCGTAGAGCGTGAATACCTTGTCCAGCCGGGCCAGGCGCAACACCGCAAGGACCGGCGGTGCCACCGCCACCAGCGCGAAACGGCTACCCTGCCGGCGCGCCGTCTGGAAGGCCTCGACCAGGCAGGCGACGCCCGAGCTGTCCATGTAGCTGACGCCGGCGAGATCGACGAGCAGGCCGTTCTTCCCCTGCAGCGCGTCGAGCAATGCCTTGCGCACCTGCGGCGCGGCGTGCATGTCCACATCGCCGGACAAGCCCAGCCAGTCGTATTCCCCCGCCTTGCGCGTACTGATTTCCACCCTGTCCCTCATGCCTTGAGTCGTTTGCTGATCTGCAACAGATTATCGTAGCCCGGCGGCGGCGGCAGGTAGGCGATGCCGTCGCTCAACTGGCGCATGAAATGCACCCCCAGCCCGCCCGGGCGCAGCTCGTCCAGTGCCCGCGGACAGAGGTCGTCCAGCCTGGCCGGGCGGCCGTGGTCGAGCAGGTGCACCTGGAGCATGCCGCCATCGCGCCACAGGCGCAAGCGGAAAACCTGACCTTCAGCATAGGCGTAGCCGTGCTGGATGATGTTCATGCACGCCTCGTTGACCGCCAGCACCAGCTCGCCGACCGCTTCGGCGGCAAGGCCGACGCCGTTCAGCGCCGCCTCCAGCGTCGCCCGGACTTCGGCGAGGACGCCGGATTCGGCCGGAAATTCGCGGTCGAGCAAGGGCGGCGGAGCAATCGCCAGCAAGGTCAGGTCGTCGCGCAGGCGGCGCCCGCCGGCCTGCAAGGTGTCGGCCACCGCCGCCAGCTGGGCGGCGGCGTCGGCGCCGGCGTGGGCATCGAAGATCGCCTGCAGGCCGGCGAGGCCGAGCATGCTGCCGTCCTCGCGCAAACCCTCGGTGACGCCGTCGGTGAACACAAACAGGCGGCCGCCATCGAGTTGCAGCGTCACCGCCTCGTAGCTCATGCCGGGCAGCACGCCGAGCGGCGGCCCGGCGGCGGCGAACTCGGCGTAGCTGCCGTCGCGCCGGCGCAAGAGCGGCGGCTGGTGACCGGCATTGACCAGGCGCACCGCGCCGCTCGCCGGCTCGTAGGTGCCCAGCACCATGGTGACGAACATGCCGAACAGCGCGGTTTCGGCAATCTCGTCGTTGAGGTCGGCGAGCAGGCGGCCGATGTCGGGCTCGCGCTTGCCCAGGCAGCGGAACAGGCTGATCGTCTTGGCCATCAGCAGCGCCGCGTTCATGCCCTTGCCCGATACGTCGCCCAGGCCCCAGACGATGCGGCCGTCGGGCAGCGGAAAGAAGTCGTAGAAATCGCCGGAAACCTCGAGCGCCGGCAGGTTGATCGCGCACACCGGAAAACCGGGCGGCGACTGCGGCAGCAGGCCGCGCTGGATTTCGCGGGCGAGGTCGAGGTCGCGCCGCATCCGCTCCTGCTCGACCAGCGCTTCGGCCATCCGCGCATTGTGGATGGCGAGCGAGACGACGCCGGCAAGCGCCTGCAGCAACTGGCAGTCGCCGGCATCGAAGTTGGCGTCGGCGGCGCGCTTGTTGATCACCTCCAGCGCCCCCAGCTTGCGCCCCTTGACCTGCAGCGGCGCGCACAGGATGGAACGGGTGCGGAAACCGGTCAGCGCGTCGATCGCCCCGGAAAAGTCGCCGTCGGCGGCAACGTCGCGCACCAGTTGCGACTGGCCGCTGCTCACCGCGCGGCCGACGATGCCCTGGCCGTTGGCGACGGTCAGGCCGCGGATATCGACGGCACCGGCGCAGGCCAGGCAGGTCAGCGTCGCCTCGCCGGGGTCGAGCAGGAAGATCGACGCCGCCTCGACCTCGAGGTAGCTCATGATCTGGGCGATGGCGTTGTCGAGCGTCTCGGGCATCGACAGCGAGGCGGCGAAATCCTGGCTGAGGCTGGCCAGCCACTGGATGTCGCCGGCGGCGTCGGGCGTCAGGGAATGGTTGCTGGAAGTCACGGCGGGTCGCTCGGAGGACATTGGAATCGCCGCACAGGCGGTCGGCACCAATGTAAACCCAAGCGCCGCCTGGCTCAAGCCGGGCTGGCGCGGCGGCGGACGAAAAAAAGCCCCGTCGGCAGGGACGGGGCGCAAGCAGCACAGCGGCTGGAGGAGATCGTTGGTCGCTCAGTGGTGGGCGGTGGCTGGCTGCGGCGTGTGCGCGATGTCCGGCGCCGGCGCGTCGTCGAGGACCAGTTCGGGATGGTCGGCCTCGTCGACCGTCTCGTTGTTGAGGACGGCGCGCAAGCGCTCCTGGTCGAGGGCACCGCACCACTTGGCGACAACCAGCGTGGCGACGCTGTTGCCGACGAAGTTGGTCAGCGCGCGGGCTTCCGACATGAAGCGGTCGATGCCGAGGATCAGCGCCAGGCCGGCGACCGGCACGGTGCCGACGGCGGACAGCGTTGCCGCGAGCACGATGAAGCCGCTGCCGGTGACGCCGGCGGCGCCCTTCGAGGTGAGCAGCAGGATCAGCAGCAGGGTGATCTGGTGCGACAGGTCGAGCGGCGTGTTGGTCGCCTGGGCGATGAAGACCGCCGCCATCGTCAGGTAGATCGAGGTGCCGTCAAGGTTGAACGAGTAACCGGTGGGGACGACCAGGCCGACCACCGACTTCTGGGCGCCGGCGTTTTCCATCTTCGCCATCAGGCGCGGCAGCGCCGATTCCGACGACGAGGTGCCGAGGACCAGGAACAGCTCCTCCTTGATGTACTTGATCAGTTTCCAGACCGAGAAGCCGTGACCCATGGCGATGGTGCCGAGGACGCCGAAGACGAACAGCACGCAGGTCAGGTAGAAGGCGCCCATCAGGCTGGCCAGTTGGGCCAGGCTGCCGACGCCATGCTTGCCGATGGTGTAGGCCATGGCGCCGAAAGCGCCGACCGGGGCGACCTTCATGATGACGCCGACGATGCGGAAGAAGACGTGCGACAGGCGCTCGATGAAATCGAACACTGGCTTGCCGCGCTCGCCGAAGGCGTGCAGCGCGTAACCGAAGAGGACCGAGAAGAACAGCACCTGCAGCATGTCGCCCTTGGCAAAGGCATCGACGACGCTGGTCGGGATGATGTTCAGCAGGAATTGCGTGGTCGTCTGCATCTGGCCGGGCGCCGCGTACTTGTCGATGGCCGAGGTGTCGAGCGAGGCCGGATCGACGTTCATGCCGACGCCGGGAGCCCAGACATTGACGACGATGAGGCCGATGACGAGGGCGATCGAGCTGACCACCTCGAAATAGAGCACGGCCAGGCCGCCGGTCTTGCCGACCTTCTTCATGTCTTCCATGCCGGCGATGCCGACGACGATGGTGCAGAAGATGATCGGCGCGATGATCATCTTGATCAGCTTGATGAAACCGTCACCCAGCGGCTTCATCGCCGCGCCGGTTTCCGGATAGAAGTGCCCGAGCAGGACGCCGATCGTGATGGCGATCAGCACCTGGACGTAGAGGCTCTGAAAAATCTTCTTCACTGCATTCCCCCGATCAAAATGGACATGTCGGGAACCCATCCCCGAGCGATGGGCCGCGAGTATGGTGGCTAGGCGAATATCGGGAAATTGTGGCTTTCCGAATTGTGGTTAACCACAATCCGCCCGCCGGACCCTGGTCTATAATCCGGGCGCCCGCATTTTTCCCGACCACCGCCGATGTCCGACGCCCGCCACGACCGCCCTGCCCGCCTGCCGATCCCGGCAGGCAGCGGCGCGTCCGCCCGGCGCCCGGCGTTGCAACTCGCCTTCAAGGTCACGGGGTCGCCCGCCGTGCTTTCCACGGCCGTGCGGGCGCGGCCCGGGCACTAGCCCGGGCGCCCCGCACGGCACCTTGCCCGGCGCCCTTTCCGGCGCGCCGTTCATCGTGCAGTCCTGGCCGCGCAAGGCCCCCTCCCGTCCACCGGCATCCGCCGCCATGACTGCCATTCCGCCGCCGCGCCGCGAAGCCCGGCGGCTCAAGGTCATCGTGGAGACGCCATGCAACTCACCAAGAGCCTGATCAAGGCAAAACGCCCCTGTCGCGAGGGATTCCGCTGGTTCGCCCGGCATTACACCGAACACGGCCACTACCAGGAACTGCTCGACGCGCTGGTCGCCGACGGACGCAGCAACGACGCCTGCTGGCTGCTCGACCAGTTCGGGCCGACCGACGAGGTGCGCGTCGTCGATGCGCTCACCGCCGACAGCCTCGTCTTTGCCGGCACGCTGCAAGTGCTCGGCAACGCCGAGGCCGGCGCCCTGCTGCGCGTCGGCCGCCAGCTACGGGTCGCTCGCGGCCTGCGCGTCGACGGCGACCTGGTGGTCGGCGAAGACCTGCGCAGCGACGGCGGCATCCGCTGCGCCGGCAAGCTGACGGTCGGCGGCGAACTGCGCGCCGACTGGAGCATCGACGCCGGCGGCGCGCTGCGTTGCGGCGGTCGCTTGCGCGTCGGCGGCGATTTGCGCTGCGCCGCCAGCCTGGAAGCCGCCGACCACGTCAGTGTCGGCCTCGATCTCGAAGTGGCGGCCGCCGTCGTCTGTGCCCGCGGCCTCCAGGCCGGCGGCCGGGTCGCCGCCGGCGGCGCTCTGCGCGCCGGTCACGGCATCCTGGCTGGCGGGGCGATCGAAACCGGCCGTCACCTCGAAGCCGGCTGGGGCATCCGGGCCGGCGAGGACATCGCTGCCGGCGGCAGCATCCGCGCCGGCGAAAGCCTGAGTGCCGGCGGCACGATCCGCGCCGGCGCCGGCTACGGCATCTTCGCCGGGCTCGACGTGGCGCTCGCCGACTGGGCACAAAGCGCCCGCGTCAGTGCCGCCGTGCATCCGCCCGACCTGATCAGCGGCCACTGGTCCGGCCCTGCCGCCGGCTGAGGGAGGACACGCCATGCTCCTTGCCCTGCCCGCTTTTTCCTTCCCCGCCCTGGCCTTGCGTCGACCGTTGCGAAGCGAACTGCGGATCGACGTCGAGCTGCCGCCGGCCAGCCTCGAAGCCGAACTGGCGGCGCTCGACCGGCGCCTGCAGACGCCCGGCGACGCGTTGCACGCCTGCGCGACCTGGCCGGCGCCGCTGCCCGGTCTGCTCTTTCGCCACCGCGAAGCCGACGGCGAGCACTTCGTCTATGTCGTCGATGCCGCCAGCGGCCGGCTCGCCGGCTATACGGTGTTCAACCGGTTGATCGAGATCGACCGCCGCAGCGACCGTCACGTCCGCTCGCCGCATTCGAAGTACGCACCGGCCTGGCAGGGGCGCGGCCTGGCCAGCGCCGTCTATGCCTGGGCGTTGGCACGCGGCATCTGCCTGGTCAGCGGCGCCCGCCAGTCGCCGGCCGCCTTCGCCCTGTGGCGCTCGCTCGGCCGCCGCCAGCCGCTGCGCTACGTGGATATCCGCGACAAGCGCATCCATGACCTCGGACCGACGGTGGACGCCGCGCAGCACGACCAGTTGACGACGCGCATGTTCCTCGCCGGCAACGGCTGGTCGGCACTCCGCCTGCGCCGTGCCGGCGTCCTGCACGACGCCCGATGAGCGTCTCAGAAACCCGGGCGGACGCGCTCGACCAGCTCGTGCAACGCCGCCCGCAGTTCGCCTTCGGCGCAGCCGAGCAGGATGCCGTCTTCGAGCGCGTCGCGCAGCACCTGCGCCAGTTCGCGGTAGTTCTCGTCGAGGACGCGGATTTTCTCGACACAGGCTAGCGGCCGGCCGTCGGCGTGCCGCCAGAGCGGCGGCACATCCTCGTGACGGGTCATGGCAGCGCGAAACTGCTCGCTTCGTCGACGCGCAGCGCCGGATCGTCGACGGCGCTGACCGCGAAGCGGATCGGCACGATGCCGGCGCGCTGCTCGCCGGCCGGCGCCGCAACGGTGACCGCGACCGGGACCAGGCTGCCGGCACCGACCGCGAACTCGCTGGCGCCGACGATTTCAAGCGGGAGCGGGCCAGCGACCGCAACAGTGAAGCGGCGCGGCCGGTCGGCGATGTTGACGAGTTTCAATGTGTAGGCGTTCTCGATCCGGCCGTCGGCGGTCTCGCGGGCGAGCGCGCCGCGGTCGCGCAGGACGTCGACGCGCAGCAGCGAGCGCTCGGCCAGCGTCCACGCGGCGAGGCCGGCGACAGCGACGAGAACGCTGGCGTACACCGCCAGGCGCGGCCGCTGCCGCCAGCCGGCGCCGGCACGGCCGCTCAGCTCGTTCTCGGAAGCGAAGCGGATCAGCCCGCGCGGCGCGCCAATCCGGTCCATCACCCGGTCGCAGGCATCGATGCAGAGGCCGCAGTTGATGCACTGGTATTGCAGGCCGTCGCGGATATCGATGCCGGTCGGGCAGACCTCGACACAGATGCCGCAATCGATGCAGTCGCCGTGGCCGGCGCCGCGGCTGCCGCGCGGTTCGCCGCGCTGGCGGTCGTAGGCGACGTTGCGCGTGGCCGGATCGAACATCACGCCCTGGAAGCGCGAATACGGGCACATGTGCTGGCACACCGCCTCGCGCGCCAGCCCGGCCTGGACGTAGGTGAAGGCGGCGTAGAAGATCAGCCAGAAGGCTTCCCAGGGGCCGGTGGACAGCGCGGCGATGCTGGGCAGCAACTCGCGGATCGGCGTGAAGTAGCCGACGAAGGTGATCGCCGTCCACGCCGCCAGCGCCGCCCACAGCAGGTGCTTCGTGAGGCGCAGCGCCAGTTTGCGCGGCCCGGGCGGGCTGCGGTCGAGCTTCAGGCGGGCCAGGTGATCGCCTTCGACGCGCGCCTCGATCCAGGTGAACAGCATCGTGTACACCGTCTGCGGACAGGCGAAGCCGCAGAACAGCCGGCCGGCCAGCGCCGTCGTCAGGAACAGCGCGGTGGCCGCCAGGATCAGCGCGAAGGCGAAGAGTAGCGCGTCCTGCGGCCAGAGCACGAGGTCGAACAGGTAGAGTTTTTCGTGCGCGATGTCGAACAGCACCGCCTGCCGGCGTCCGGCCTCGCTCTCCCAGGGCAGCCAGCAGAGGCCGTAGAAGATCGCCTGGGTGAACCAGACCATGCCCCAGCGCCAGCGGTTGAAGCGGCCCTCGACCGAGCGGGCGTGGATCTTCCCATGCTTGCGATACAACTCCAGCTTGGCTTCCCTGACCTTGCTGACCGGCTTGTTCATGCTCCCGCTCCTCGGTGTTTGACGGCCGCCAGTAGACCACCGGCCGCCAGACAGGAACAGATTCAGAAACTGCAATTTGTTATAGGCACAGATTGTGCCTACCAGCCCCCTGTACCGATCGCCATTCGCGCCATCTGTCCCTGTGCGCCGCCGCCGGCGATGGGGCGATGGCGGTATCGCAATCCGGAACGCAAGATCATGGCAACCGCGGCCCTCGCCACACACGCATCCCCGGCAACAAGGGAATCTGGGTCGGCATCTGCTGCGAGTTCGTCGAGTTTCTCGTGCTGTTCACGGTCTACTTCGTCGCCCGCGCGCATTTCCCCGAGGCTTTCGCCGAGGGCGCCGAGCGCCTGTCGCGCACCGCCGACACGGCTATCACGCTGCTCATGCTCAGCAGCAGCTTCCTGATCGCCTGCTCGGTGCAGGCCATCGGCGCTAGTCGCCGGCGGCTGTCGCTATACGGGCTGAGCGGCGGCCTGCTGGCCAAGCTCCTCGAGATCCGCTGGAACCTCGCCCACGGCATCAACGGCGAATCCGGCATCTTGTTCACCGTCTACTACTACCTGACCTTCAACCACCTGGTGCATGCGCTCTGGGGCATCCTCGGCATGTTGTGGGTGCTCGCCTGAACCATGACCCCGACCGCCCCCGCCCCGCGTCTGCTGGCGCCGACCCTGGCCTGGCTGGCGCTGCTTCCTCGAAGCGCCACTGGCGCATCCGTTCATCCGCCGCGTGCTGGCCGGCTTCGTGCTGGCGGTGCCGGTGGCGCTGGTGCTGGTCGCCCTGTTCGGCGCCGAATTCGCCCGCTGGGCGACGCTTTAGGCGGCTACAGTGGAATCTCGATGGCGTTGACCGCCGAAACTTATCCCGGCTGACCACGCAATATCGTCATCGTGACCAGAAGCTCTCTGGCAGCACCCGGCCACGAGCGCTCTCTCAAGAAAGCGTCGCATAGCGGACGTTGGCCCCGGGCGTAGGCACAGAGGATGACCTGGAGCAGCATCCCGGGAGGGTAGGCCGGCGCGCCGTTCAGGTCGTTGCGGTAGCGGGCGGCAAAGCCACCGAGGTCGATTTCATGTTCGAACAGATGATGCACCGCATGCTCGAAACTGCCCGGCAACAACTGCTTCGCCAGATCCACCGCCAAGAAGCGGGGGCTGGTGTCGATCCACTTCTAGCGCGCCATGCTGCTGCTCCCCAAACCCAATGCGCATTGGAACCTTGATATTCCATATGGTTCACGGCACGATCCCGGCATGAAGAGAATTTTTCTACAGCTTCGTTGGGCCGTATAGGTATGTCCTATCAATCATCTGCTGTCTTCGCTGGTGATGAGGATGCCCTCCTCACTGAATGCAAGCGCATCGGACCGACCGGAATTAATCCCCTCAACGTAGGGAGGGCAAACTTTGCAACTACCTACTCAACGAGCTTCTGCGAGTTGGTAGCTGACCTTCTTCTCTTGTACAGAAGCCACTCAGTTCCCGACCCAATCGCCCGGCTATCTGAGAGCTTTCGTCGATTGAAGATTAACTCCTGCCGCGGGGCGGAGATGACATACGCTCGTGTTGAATATCTCGTCAACGGCAATGTTGCACGGCTTCGGAAGGTGGAAGGCTACAGGGTTCTGAATCGCCTTGTAAAACAAAAATGCCCTGTGTGCGGCCTTTGGAAGCGTGGGCTTGTACAGCATTTGCAAATGGTGCATCCCGATGCAAAGCCCAGCGCCTAAGACCGATGACTTGCGGCCCAATCCATCAATCCACCGGACGCTACGTGATGAAGCCCCTCCTCGCCGGTGAATACAAACGTTCCTGAACGTCTGCTTTCTCAATTCGCCAGTATCCGCTTTGGGTCGATTCGAGCCTGTCAAGTTGATGCGACTCAGCGGTCAACTTCGCCAAGAACCTGTGCTCTGGTCAGTGCGATTCTGCGGCTACACCGCGGCCGCGACCAGGCGGCCCAGGGTCGCCACTGCCGCCAGCTGGGCCTCGCCAACCGGATGGCCGAAATTCAGCCGCAGGTGGTGGGCGAACTCGCGCTTGGCCGAGAAGATCGGCCCCGGCGCGACGCTGATGCCGCGCGCCAGCGCCTCGCGGTGCAGGCGCAGCGCATCGACCTGCGGCGGCAGTTCGAGCCACAGGAAATAGCCGCCCTGCGGCCGGGCCAGCCGGGTGCCTTCCGGGAAATGTCGCTCGACGGCGGCGACCAGCGTCGCCGCCTGCTCGGCCAGGCGCCGTCGCAACTGGCGCAGGTGCTTGTCGAAACCGCCCTGGCGCAGGTAATCGGCAAGCGCGATCTGCACCGGCACCGAGGTCGCCAGGCTGGTCGCCAGTTTCTGCCGGCGGATCGCCTCGGCGTAGCGGCCGGCAGCGACCCAGCCGAGTCGGTAGCCGGGCGCCAGACACTTGGAGAACGAGGAGACGTGCATGACCAGGCCGTCGCTGTCGGCGGCCTTGCTGCACAAGGGCGCCTGGCGGTCGAAATGCAGTTCGCCATAGACGTCGTCTTCGATCAGCGGCACCTGGTGGCGGCGCAGCAACTGCAGCAGTTCCTGCTTGCGCGGGTCGGACAACAGGCTGCCGGTCGGATTGGCGAAGTTGAGCATGAACAGGCAGGCCTTCACCGGATGCTCGCGCAGCGCCGCTTCGAGCGCCGTCAGGCTGACGCCCTGGCGCGGATGGCTGGGAATCTCGATGACGCGCAGGCCGAGGCGCTCGCTTGCCTGCAGACCGGCATAGAAGGTCGGCGATTCGACGGCGATCAGGTCGCCCGGCCGGGTCACCGCCTGCAGGCAGAGGTTGAGGCCTTCCATCGCACCGGCGGTAACGACGATCTCCTGCGGCGACACCGAGGCGCCCTGCGCCAGGTAGCGCAGCGCGATCTGCCGGCGCAAGGCCTCGTTGCCCGGCGGCAGGTCGCTCAGCGTGGACTGCGGATCGAGCCGGCGGGAGGCGCTGGCCAGACAACGCCCGAGCTTGTCGAAAGGAAACAGCGACGCCGCCGGAAAGCTCGAACCGAGCGGCACGATGTCCGGATCGCGCACGCTGTCGAGGATCTGGAAGATGAAATCGCTGACCTGCAGTTCGGTGGCGCCGCCGGCCGGATGCGTCATCGCCGGCTCGGGCAGCTTCTGGCCGAGGCGGGCGCGCACGAAATAGCCGGATTTCGGCCGCGCCTCGATCAGCCCGCGACTCTCCAGCAGCGCATAGGCCTGGGTCACGGTGATCGGGCTCACGGCGTGCGTGCGGCAGGCCTGGCGCACCGACGGCAGGCGCTCGCCCGGGCGCAGTACGCCTTCGCCGATCAGCTTTTCGGTACGCGCAGCAATGTCCTGATAGAGACTCATGGCGCACATCGTAGCAGCCCGGCTGGCGGAGAAATCGGGAAAAAGCGGGAAAACCACCGCAGTGGTGCGTCCTGACGGATTCGAACCATCGACCTCCACGATGTCAACGTGGCGCTCTAACCAACTGAGCTAAGGACGCCGGAACGGAAAGGCTGTGGAGCGGCAGAAGAGTCTCGAACTCTCGACCTATACCTTGGCAAGGTATCGCTCTACCAACTGAGCTACTGCCGCGTTTCCGTGTGCGAGGCGCGCATTCTACCGATTTTCCGGAAAACGCCAAGACCTTGACAGCGAGCGGCTTTCCGGCTCTGCAGTCAACTCGGTCTGAGGCAGGCGCCGGCACCTTGGCGACGGACGATGCCAAGGAAGATGATGGCGCCGAGATTCATCGTCAGCGCGTAGACGACGCTCGGCACCGCCAGCTCCGGGCGCTGGAAGACGGCGAGCGCGACGAAGATGCCGAGACCGGCGTTCTGCAGACCGCATTCCAGGCTAATGGCGATCGCCTCCCGGCGCTGCAGCCCGCCGGCCCAGGCGAGCAAGACGCCGCCGAGCATGGTCAGCAGGTTGAGCAGGACGGTGGCGCTGCCGACCTTGGGAAAGCCGTCGATGATCGTGCTGCGGTGCGCAACGAAGGTGACGACGACGATGGCGACGAAGAAGCCGGTCGCCAGTCGGCCGACGATGCGTTCGCCGCGCTCGCCGATCAGCTTGAAACGCAGGCGCAGCAGCATGCCGACGACGATGGGCAGGGTGGTGACGACGAGGACGCCGCCGAACAGCTTGCCGAGCGGCATGTCGCCCGGCGAGAACGACGGCGCGGCGACGCCGGCCGCCTGCCAGCCGAGCAGCAGCTTGATCACCAGCGGCAGGCTGAACACCGCGAGCAGGCTGCTCAACGCCGAGACGACCAGCGACAGCGCGGTGTTGCCGCGCGCCAGGTGGGTCAGGAAGGCGGAACTGACGCCGCCGGGGCTGGCGGCGATCAGCATCAGGCCGAGCAGCATGGTCGGCGACAGGCCCAGGCCGACGCCGAGCGCGGCGGCGAGCAGCGGCAGCATCAGGATCTGGCCGGCGAGACCGATGAGCAGCGCCCGCCAATGGACGACGACGCTGCGAAAATCGTCGGCGCGCAGCGCCAGGCCGAGCGAAAACATGATGAAGGCGAGCGCCAGCGGCAGGAACAGGGTGTCGATCATGGTCGGCCGATTATACGGACACCCCGGCACCACCAACAGGCTTACAATACCCCTAAAAAACCAAGGCCATTAGGCGTATTGACAAGCCGAAACGGCGAAACGGGAGAACAATGAAATTCTGGCTGGCGCTGTTCCTCGCCGCCCTGCCCTTGTGCGGACTGGCGCAAGAGACCCTGACGCTGGGCATCCTCGCCTTCCGCCCGAAACCGGTGATGGCCCAAAAATACGACATGCTCGGCATTTACCTGAGCGGCGCCACCGCCGGCCATGTCGTCCGCGTCGAATATCTGGACAATGCCGAGATGAACGCGGCGATCGCCGCCGGGCGCATCGATCTGGTGTTCACCAACCCGGCGCATTACATCCAGTTGCGCTACGGCAACCGCCTCTCCGGTGCCATGGCCACCCAGCAGTCCCTGGAGAATGGCCGGGCCACCGCCCAGCTCGGCGGCGTCATCATCACCCGCGCCGACAGCCAGATCCACAAACTGCGCGATATCCGCAGCACCCGGGTGGCGATTCCCGGCGCCGGCGCCACCTTCCTCGGCGGCTACCAGACGCAGGCCTACGAACTGCAACTGGCCGGCATCGACTTGCCGGATGAGGCGAAACTGATCGCCGTCGGCAGCCACGACAAGGTGATTCATGCGGTGCTCGCCGGCGAAGCCGACGTCGGCTTCGTGCGCACCGGCATCCTGGAAACCCTGAGCCACGAAGGCAAGCTGCAACCCGGCGCGTTGCGCGTCATCAACCCGCAGCGCTTCGCCGGCTTCCCCTTTGCCACCTCGACCCGGCTCTACCCCGAATGGGCCTTCGCCGCGCTGCCCAAGGTACCGGAAGACATCGTCAAGCGCGTCAACCGGGCGCTGCTGCTGATCACGCCGGACATGGCGGTAGCGCAGGCGATGGGCATCCATGGTTTCACCATCCCCGGCGATTATCAGTACGTCGACCAACTGACCCGCGCCCTGCGCCTGCCTCCCTACGAGGAGGCCGATTTCCGCATGCGCGATGTCTGGCAGCGTTACCGCTGGCAGATTCTCGCCGGCATCCTCGCCCTGCTGACCATTTCGGCATTGACCGCACGCCTGTGGCACATGCGTCGGCACCAGGCACGCGAGGCGGAACGGCTGCGCGCGATCACCGACACGATCGCCGACGGCATCTACGTGCTCGACCGCGGCGGGCGGGTCCTGATGGTCAACCCGGCGTTCACCGAAATCCTCGGCTATTCGACCAAGGAGGTAATCGGCGCCATCGGTCACGATCTCTTCCATAACCACGGCAGCAACCCGGTTCCGCTGGCGCAGTGCCCGCTGTTCGAGGCAGTGCGCAACGGCCGCGCCTTCCATGGCGAACTGCAGTTCCGCCATCGCAACGGCAGCCTGGTCGATGTCGAGATTGCCGCCCGACCGATCCGCGACCCGGTCGGCCGGGCGACCGGCGGTTCGGTCAGCGCCTTCCGCGACATCAGCGAGCGCAAGCGCACGGAAGCGGAACTGCACCGCCACCGCGACCATCTCGAAGCGCTGGTCGAGGAACGCACCGCCGCCCTGATCCAGGCCAAGGAAAGCGCCGAGGACGCCAGCCGCGCCAAGAGCACCTTCCTCGCCAACATGAGCCACGAACTGCGCACGCCGATGAACGCGATCATGGGCATGACCTGCATGATCCTGCGCCAGACCAGCGAGCGCCAGTTGCGCGAGCAACTGGGCAAGATCGATGGCGCGTCGAAGCACCTGCTGCACGTGATCAACGACATCCTCGACATCTCCCGGATCGAAGCCGAGCGGATGAAACTCGAGGAAACCGATTTCCGGCTCGGCAGCGTGCTCGAGAACCTGCACAGCCTGACCGCCCAACGCGCCGCCGAAAAGGGACTGGCCCTGCACATCGACGTCAGCGACGCGACCAGGGGGCTGTCGCTGATTGGCGATCCCTTGCGCCTGGGCCAGGTCCTGCTCAACCTGACCGGCAACGCGATCAAATTCACCCATGCCGGCCAGGTCACCGTGCGCTGCCAGGCCGGCGAAATCATCGACGGCAACGTGACCCTGCGTTTCGCGATCGAGGACAGCGGCATCGGCATCGCCGATGAAGCCCGGCAACGCCTATTCACCGCCTTCGAGCAGGCCGACAACTCGATGACCCGCAAGTACGGCGGCAGCGGCCTCGGCCTGGCGATCAGCAAGCGCCTGGTGCACCTGATGGGTGGCGAAATCGGCGTCGACAGCGTCGCCGGCCAGGGCAGCACCTTCTGGTTCACCGCCCGCCTGCGCCACGACGACAACGCGCGGGTAGCCGACACGCCGGGCAGTTCGGCCGAGTTGCAGATCATCCGCGAATTCCTGGCCAGCCGCGTCCTGCTCGTCGAGGACGAGCCGATCAACCGCGAAGTGGCGCTCGGCCTGCTCGAGGATTGCGGCCTCTGCGTCGACACCGCCGAGGACGGCGGCGAGGCGGTGGCGCTGGCGCAGCGCGAAACCTATGCGCTGATCCTGATGGACATGCAGATGCCGACCCTCAACGGCATCGAAGCAACGCGCGCCATCCGCGCCGCATCGCTGAACCGCGAGACACCGATCATCGCCATGACCGCCAACGCCTTCGCCGAAGACCGCCTACGCTGCCTGGAAGCCGGCATGAACGACCACCTCGGCAAACCGGTGGCGCCGGAACGGCTGTTCGAAACCCTCCTCCAATGGCTACGCCAGTCGCGGCCGGGGCAATGATCGGTACGACCATCGTACAATTCAAAGGGAATAATGAAGCAGGGATAATCGGCGCATGTCCGCTTCCCTCATCCTTGTTCCGCTGCTCTTCATCGGCACTGTTCTGATGCTGCTTTACCTGCTCGGCTGGATCTGGCCCGGGCCGGGCGAATAGCCGGCGCCCGCCGCCGACTCAAGAATCGCGCATTTCCTTACCAATGCGGCACGGCCCTTGCGGTAACATCGCCGCAAGATTTCTGCCCAGCGGGGAATTCATGCTTGCCAAACGCTATTCCAACGAAAAACAGGACGAAAAAAAAGCCAGCCTGAAAAGGGCCGGCATCTCAACTTTCATCGTCAATCGTTTGCTGGCGGAGAGGGAGGGATTCGAACCCTCGGTACCTTGCAGTACGCCTGATTTCGAGTCAGGTACAATCGACCACTCTGCCACCTCTCCGCAGCGGCCGAGATAATAGCACAAGTTATGGCGCGGTTTAACAGCCTTGTCGCATTTCTGCTCACTCTGCTGCTCGCTGCCTGCGACAGGGGATGGCCGGTACCGCTTCCCTACCCGACGCCGGGCAAGCAGAACCTCGTCGTATTGACGCGCCCCGGCCCGCTCACCTACCAGCTCGACGAATCGGGCAGCATCAGCGGGCTGGAATACGATCTGGTCAACGGACTGGCCGAAGAACTGGGCGTCCCGGTCAAATTCAACGTTCTCTCACCCGGCGAACTCAGCCGGCAGTTGCTCAACGGCTCCTACCACATCGCCGCCTCCTGGCTGTCGCCGGGAAGCAATCCGGAGATGCAGAGCGGCCCGCCACTGTTCAAGACCTACGATGTGCTCGCCCAGCACGAGGCCTCGTTGCCGCTGACCTCGCTCGACCAACTGGCCGGCAAGACCGTGCACGCGCTGGCCGGAACCCGGCAGGCAGCAACGATCCGCCGTCTGATGGAAAAAATCCCCGGCCTGCAATTGATCGAAATCGGTCAGGGCGACGTCATCGACCTGCTCGAAGCGCTCGGCGAACAGAAGATTTCCTACGTCGCGATGGACGGCAAGTTCGCCGACATCGCCAACCAGTATGTTCCCAGCCTGCGCACCACCCTGCCGCTGAGCAGCGAGGCGCCGGTCGTCTGGTGGCTGGGGCCGGTGCCGAATCCGGAACTGAAGGCGCGGATCGAAGCCTATCTCGAAAGAATCCGCGCCGATGGCACGCTGGCCCGCCTAGAAGAACGCTATTTCGGCCACGTCCGCCGCCTGCAGCAGGACGACGTCGAAAAATTCCTCGGCCACATCAAGACCACGCTGCCACAGTTGCGCAAGCATTTTCTGGATGCGGAACGGCAGACCGGCATCGACTGGCGGCTGATCGCCGCGCTGGCCTGGCAGGAATCGCACTGGGACCCGTTCGCCACCAGCTATACCAATGTCCGCGGGCTGATGATGCTGACCGAGGAAACCGCCGACCGGCTCGGCGTCAGCAACCGCCTCGACCCGCGCGAGAGCGTCCTGGCCGGCGCCCGCTACCTGAACATGATCCGCAACAGCCTGCCGCACGACATGCCGGAACCCGACCGCACCTGGCTGGCGATCGCCGGCTACAACATCGGCCCCGGCCACCTCAACGCGGCACGGACCATCGGCAAGCAATTGAACGCCGACCCCGGCGCCTGGTACGACATGAAGCGGGTCCTGCCGCTGCTGGCCAAGCCCAAGTATTACAGCCGGCTCAAATCCGGCCGGGCGCGCGGCGGCGAAGCGGTGATCATGGTCGAAAACATCCGCAGCTATTACGACATCCTGGTCCGCAACGCGCCACCGCTGACCGCCGCCATCTCGCCGATGGACGGCAAGATCGGCATGAGCGGCGAGGCGCCGGAACTCAAGCTCGGACGCTGAACCGGCGCCGCAACGATCAGCACGTCGGCGTCAGCTGTTCCAGACCACCCATGTAGGGACGCAAAGCTACCGGTATGGTGACGCTGCCGTCGGCCTGCTGGTTGTTCTCGAGAATCGCCACCAGCGTGCGGCCAACCGCCAGACCGGAGCCGTTCAGCGTGTGGCAGATTTCCGGCTTGTTCTTGTCGTTGCGGAAGCGCGCCTGCATGCGGCGGCCCTGGAAGGCGCCGAAGTTGGAGCAGGAGGAAATCTCGCGGTAGGTGTCCTGCGCCGGCAGCCAGACTTCGAGGTCGTAGGTCTTGGCAGCGGAGAAGCCCATGTCGCCGGTGCACAGCACGACGCGGCGGTAAGGCAGTTCCAGTTTTTCGAGGATCACTTCGGCGTGGCGGGTCAGTTCCTCGTGCGCTTCGGCCGATTTTTCCGGATGGACGATCTGCACCAACTCGACCTTGTCGAACTGGTGCTGGCGGATCATGCCGCGCACATCGCGGCCGCCCGAACCGGCTTCGGAACGGAAGCACGGGGTGTGGCAGACGAACTTGAGCGGCAGCACCTCGGCGGCGAGGATTTCGTCGCGGACGATGTTGGTCACCGGCACTTCGGCGGTCGGAATCAGGTAGAGCGGATCCTGCTCGCCGCGCAGCACCTTGAACAGGTCTTCCTCGAACTTGGGCAGCTGACCGGTGCCGTAGAGGCTGGCGGCGTTGACCAGGTAGGGCGCGTAGAGCTCGGTGTAGCCGTGCTCGGCGGTGTGCGTGTCGAGCATGAACTGGGCGAGCGCGCGGTGCAGACGGGCCAGACCGCCCTTCAGCAGCGAGAAGCGGGCGCCGGAAATCTTGGCGGCGGTGGCGAAATCGAGCTGACCGATGGCCTCGCCGACATCGGTATGGTCCTTGACCGGGAAGTCGAAAACGCGCGGCGTGCCCCAGCGCTTGATCTCGACGTTGGCGCTCTCGTCGGCGCCAACCGGCACCGATTCGTCGGGGATGTTGGGCAGCGCGGCGAGGATCGCGTTGAACTCGCCGAGCAGTTCGGCCAGGCGCGCTTCGGAAGCCTTCAGTTCGTCGCCCAGGGCGCCGACCTGGGCCATCACCTCGGAGGCATCCTTGCCCTGCCCTTTCAACATGCCGATCTGCTTGGACAGGCTGTTGCGCTGCGCCTGCAGGTCCTGGGTGCGCGTCTGCAGCGTCTTGCGCTCGGCTTCCAGCGCCGCGAAGGCGGTGAAGTCGATGGGTTTGCCGCGCTTGGCCAGACCGGCGGCGACGGCATCGAGATTGGAACGGAGTTGTTGGATGTCGAGCATGATCATTTTCCTGGATGGGGCCAGGCGGCAGCGGATTCCCCTGGAATCAGCCGGCGCCAAATCAGCCGGTGATTATACGCGACACGCCAACGCCCAGAATCGGACTGACCCGGTTATCATTACGCCTCGCTCATAAATATTCAAAACGCATGACTCGCCATTTCATCCCAACCCTGCTTTCCGTGACACTTGCCGCCGCCTGCATCGCTTCCGCCTCAGCCAACCCAGCCCCCCCCGCCCCCACCCCCGCCCCCCCCCCCCCCCCCCCGCGCGCCGACCCTGGCGCCCGCCCGCCCCGCGTCGCCGCCGACCCCCGCCGCCAGCCGTCCCTCCGCCCCCGCAGCGAGCGTACCGCTGGCGGTCGCGCCCTGGTCTGGCGCGACATCAAGGCGGTCAGCAAGCACCCGGACAAGGCACCGCGCGTGCTGGTCGTCGGCGGCATCCACGGCGACGAACTGACCGCCGTTTCCATCGTCTTCCGCTGGCTCGAATGGGTCGGAGAGGATTCCGGCAAGAAGTACCACTGGCGGATGATTCCGGCGTCCAACCCGGATGGCCTGCTGATCCGCCCTTCAACCCGGGTCAACAGCAAGGGCGTCGATCTCAACCGCAACTTCCCGACCCCGGACTGGGACAGCGACGCCAAGAAATACTGGATCGAACGCACCGGCCGCGACCCGCGGCGCTTCCCCGGAGAATCCGGCGGCTCGGAAATCGAGACGCGCTGGCTGGAGAAACAGATCGCCGACTACAAGCCCGACGTCATCATCAGCATCCACGCCCCTTACAACCTGCTCGACTACGACGGCCCGGCGCCGCAACCGCTGCGCTTCGGCCGCCTGGCGCTCAACCGTCTCGGCGTCTACCCGGGTTCGCTGGGCAATTACGGCGGCCTGCACAAGAACGTGCCGGTGGTCACCATCGAACTGCCGAACGCGACGATGATGCCATCGCCGCGCGACCAGCGGGCGATGTGGGTGGACATGCTGAAATGGATGGACCGCAACATCAAGGCCGGCAACGGCAGTGCCAAGGAAACCGCCAAGCGCCCGGAAAAATACGGCGAGCCCGTCTTCAAGGGCAACATCGATCACAAGAAGATCGACTGACCCCAGCTACTTCTTGCCCGCCTTGCGATCCAGATCGCGCAGGTGGGCGAGTTTTTCACCGATCTTGCCCTCCAGCCCGCGCGGCGTCGGCGCGTACCAGCCCGGCTCCGCCATGCCGTCCGGCAGGTAGCTCTCGCCAGCGGCGTAGGCTTCCGGCTCGTTGTGCGCGTAGCGGTAGGCCTTGCCGTAGCCGAGTTCCTTCATCAGTTTGGTCGGCGCGTTACGCAGATGCACCGGCACCGGCCGTGAGCCATCCTTGGCGACGAAGGCGCGCGCCGCGTTGTAGGCGTTGTAGCCGGCGTTCGACTTGGCCGCCACCGCCAGGTAAGTCACCGCCTGCGCCAGGGCCAGCTCGCCTTCCGGCGAACCGAGGCGCTCGTAGGTTTCGGCCGCGTCGTTGGCAATCTGCATCGCCCGCGGATCGGCCAGGCCGATGTCTTCCCAGGCCATGCGGATGATCCGCCGCGCCAGGTAACGCGGGTCGGCGCCACCATCGAGCATGCGGCAGAACCAGTAGAGCGCGCCGTCCGGGCTGGAACCGCGCACCGACTTGTGCAGCGCCGAAATCTGGTCGTAGAAGGCGTCGCCGCCCTTGTCGAAACGACGCAGGCTCTGCGCCATGGCGGCTTCGATGAAAGCGCCGTCGACCGCAGAAACGCCCGCCGCCCGCGCCGCCGTCCGCACCTGTTCGAGCAGGTTGAGCAGGCGCCGCGCGTCGCCGTCGGCCAGGCCGATCAGGCGCGTCCGCGCGGCCTCGTCAAACGCCAGATCGGCCAGCGCCTGCGCCCCGGCGCGATCGAACAATTGCCCCATCTCGGCCTCGTCGAGCGACTTCAGGACATACACCGAAGCGCGCGACAGCAGCGCCGAGTTCAGCTCGAACGACGGGTTTTCCGTGGTCGCGCCGATAAAGGTGAACAGCCCACTCTCGACAAAGGGCAGAAAACCGTCCTGCTGCGCCTTGTTGAAACGATGGATTTCATCGACGAAGAGGATGGTCCGCTTGCCCTGCACCTTCCACAGTTCGGCCTGCGCCACCGCCTCGCGCACTTCCTTGATGCCGGAAAACACCGCCGACAGCGCGATGAACTCGCACTGGAACTGCGTCGCCATCATCCGCGCCAGCGTCGTCTTGCCAACGCCCGGCGGTCCCCACAGGATCATCGAATGCGGCTGGCCGGACGCAAACGCCAGACGCAAGGGCTTGCCCGGCCCGAGCAGATGCTGCTGGCCGATCACCTCGTCCGGCGTCTGCGGACGCAACTGTTCGGCCAGCGGCGCGGAACGGTCGACTTCGGTAGAAGAAAACAAATCGCTCAAGGTTCAACCACGCAAAAGGTTCATGAATTGATCGGTGCTCATCCCCTTGAACCGCACCGCATTGGCCGAACCGCGCACGCGCGCAAACGCCTCACGCACCCTGCCGACAACCGCCGGTACCGGGCGAATCACCACCTCGCCGTTATCGCGCAGTTCAAACTCGACCTCGCCATGCGGCAACAGGCCGGCCTTCTCGCGGATTGCGCGCGGAATCCTTACCTGCCCCTTGCTTGATATCCTCATTACTCCTCCACCATCCAGCTTTTGCCGGAGAGTATTGCCGAAGCCGGCTACTGTAAAGCACGCACCGCGTCGAGCGGCGACACCACGCCCCGCCCGCCCCGGTTGAGCACATGCGTGTAGATCATCGTCGTCGACACATCCGAGTGGCCCAGCAGTTCCTGCACGGTACGGATGTCGTAACCCGACTCCAGCAAGTGGGTGGCGAAGGAATGGCGCAAGGTGTGCGGCGTCGCCGGCTTGGCAAGACCAGCCTCCCGGACAGCCTGCTTCATCGCACGCTGGAATGCCTGATCAAGGAGATGATGGCGCCGAATCTCGCCAGTGCGCGGATCTTCCGACAACCCGGCGGCCGGAAACACGTACTGCCACCCCCATTCACGCCCGGCCCCCGGATACTTCCGCGACAGGGCATAAGGCAGGAAAACCGGCGCCACGGCATCAGCCAGATCGCGCTCATGCAGTTCGCGAACCCGCAGCAAATGCGCCTGTAGCGGTTCGATGGATGAGGCGGGAAGCATGGTGACCCGATCCTTGAAGCCCTTGCCATCGCGAATGAGGATTTCCCGCCGCGAAAACTCGATGTCCTTCACCCGTAGACGCAAGCACTCCATGATGCGCATCCCCGAACCGTACAACAAGCCACCGATCAGACGATGCGTTCCGATCAAACGATTCAGGATGGCATGCACCTCATCCCTGGTCAGCACCACGGGCAAACGTTTCGGCGCCTTGGCGCGCTCGACGTTATCAAGCCACGGAAGATCGATTTCAAGAACTTCGCGATACAGGAACAGCAAGGCGCTTTTGGCCTGATTTTGCGTCGACGCCGCCACCTTTCCCGCCACCGCAAGATGCGTCAGAAACGCCTCCACCTCAACAGCGCCCATCCCATCAGGATGGCGCTTGCCATGATGCAGAATAAATCGTCTAATCCAGTCGGTATAAGCCTCTTCGGTGCGCAAGCTGTAGTGCTTCAAGCGAATTTTCTCGCGCACGCGGTCAAGCAACCTGGGGGCCGTAGTGCCAAGGTGCTTCTGCAACGAAGGATTCAAGGTGTTCATCGCGCCCCCCTAAAATCTGCCAAGTCACTGAAACAACATAATACTGGTTTTTTATCCAGCCTATATGACGGATAGCTTCCCGTCAATTAGGTTCCACATTTAACGCTAGGCGAAAGGAAACCATGAGCATCGGCCTGATAGTTGAACGGCGTGGAGAAGCCACCGAACGCATCTCTGTGGACGAATGGAAGCAATTCGTCTCGAGTCGGGACGACGTTCGTCTCAGAACAGAGCCCTACGTTGCCGTCAATCCACTGACCTCACAGAGAATCTCCATTCCACTTGGGGAGGCCGATTCAGAAATCTTGGTCAGCGGTGAATGGCTCCCCTTTCTTCGATACAAAAGGGGGAAACTCATCACCGAATACCAAGAAGAGTTTGACGACCCATCGAATGAAATCCGCATCATGATTGCCTATGCTGCTAGGGCATTTCAGGCGGTCATTGGTACAGACCTCGGTGACGAAGTGTTGGATTGAAAACTGCCGTGAGCCATTCGCCTAATCGGGTAGCCAGAGGTTTCTCTCCCCCGGCCCCCACACCACCCACCGTGCGGGTCCGCAGTGGGCGGTTCAACGAGATGGCTCGCTCGACTAAGACGTGTAGCCCTGTGCCTTGCACCATAACCGCTTGATGCTCGGCACGCCCTGGCGCTCAAGCCAGTCATTGTTCAACGCTTGCTGCATTGCCGGCGTGCGTGCCATGTGCCAGTAGCTCTTGCTGCTGACGCCATGCTGGATCGCCGTCTTCAGGCTGACGCCCAAGGCCAGTAGGTGGCTGATCTTAGTGCGCGGCCAGCGCCATTGTTTCCAATAGCACATCCGGATGCGCCTTCTCAGCCACTCGTCCAGTTCCGGGATCGGCCCGTGGTATTCGCTGATGCCGAAGTAGCCCAGCCAGCCCCGCACGTACTGCCCCAGCTTGTGCAGCCGATATGCCATCGATACCCCCCAGCTTCTGCCGGTGAGTTCCTTCACCCGGTGCTTGAAGGACACCAGCTTCTTGTCCAGCCAGCGAATCTTGCCCCGGTTGATGGTGAAACCCAGGAAGCCGCATTCGCTCATCTTCGCGACCTTGCTTTTGGCAGGGTTGAGTTTGAGCTTCAGTCGTCCTTCCAGGTAGCGCGTCAAACTCTTCATGACCCGTTCTCCGGCTCGCTGGCTTTTGACCAGAATGACCATGTCGTCGGCGTAACGGGCGAAGCGGTGGCTTCGCCGTTCCAGTTCGTGGTCGAGTTCGTTGAGCAGGATGTTGGCCAGGAGCGGCGACAGCGGCCCGCCTTGCGGCGTGCCGATGGCGCTGGGCTCGATATGCTCTCCGACCAGCACACCGGCGCGCAGGTAGCGGCCGATCAGGGCCAGCAGCGCCTTGTCGCGGATCGTTCGCCCGATGATCTTCATCAGCACGTCGTGATTGACGGTGTCGAAGAACTTGGCGAGGTCGATGTCCACGGCAATGGCGTAGCCGTCCTTCACATACGCTTGTACCTGTTTGATCGCCTGGTGGGCATTGCGGCCCGGTCGGAAGCCGAAGCTCGACGCCGAGAAGCCCGGTTCGAAGATCGGCGTGAGCACTTGGGCGATGGCTTGCTGGATGACCCGGTCCATCACGGTCGGGATGCCCAGCAGCCGCTTGCCGCCGTCGTCCTTGGGGATTTCCACCCGGCGGACGGCTTGCGGACGGTAACGCCCGGTTTCGAGTTGGCGGCGGGTGTCTTCCCAGTGCGCTCGCAGGTAGGCGGGAAAGTCCTCTATGGCGATGCCGTCGATGCCCGGCGCGCCTTGGTTGGCTTTCACGCGTTTCCATGCACTGCGCAGGTTGTCGCTGGAGAGGACGGCTGCCAGTAACTCGTTTGTTGCCACTACTTTCGTCTCGTCTTGGTTCAAGGCTCGGTGCGACCCGCTCGCCGGCTCGCCTTCCCCGTCCGGGGAGATTGCGGCTGCGCCGAGATCAGGCCGTCTGCGCCTTGTGTTTCGTTGTTTGGTCCTTCGCCGGTCGCAACCTGCCCGGCTACTATGACCGCTGCTGACTTCTCCCGCGTCACCCCTGCCATTGCTGGCCGAGGCGCTGATTCGTTGTTGAGCGCCGCTGTCGCTTCGTTCGCCCTTGATGCGTGACAGCCCGCATCGGCGCTGGTCGTTTGGCACTGGCACGACCCGGCCACTTTCGCTCAACTTCCTTCTCCGCTCGCGCGGCAGACCTCCCCAGGTAAGAACGCGATGTGTCCGCGCACAAGCGCCGCATTTACCGTGCCGGTCGTACCGGTGGGCTTCGCTGTCATGTGCCAGCTCGCCTCGACCTGCTCAGCCTTCTATGCGGTTTCTGTCCGTCGCCTCGCACGTTTGCTCTCCGGCTTCCTTCAGACAACCCCTCACAAGCTTGCCCTTGCCTTCGGCTAGTGGTTATTCTTATCGCATGCGACAAGATCGGTACTCCCACAGGGGACTTGCACCCCATTACATTGCGCCCATGCTGGGCGCACACCCGGCAGTCGAGCGGACCTGCGCGAAAAGCCGCGCAGTCCGCTCACTTCTACGTTGGGCGCCTTCGAGAAATATGCCGCGCGGAATCACTCCATGTCGAGATGCCTCAATTTCCGAGAAGGCGCATTTCGCCTTCTTTGGTCACGTGGCGCCTGCACTGATCTCGCTGCCCTATGGAGGTGACACCCAATGAATTCTGGCGCTGTATTCTGGTTTGTCCTCCCCTTCGCCATTGCAATCGGGTTTGTTGGTGTTCGCCTGCTGTTGGCATGGCTCCATGGTCGGAAAGTCGATTGTTCTCCTATCTCTCTAGACGACAACCTCTCCCGCGTGCTCCATGGCGTCGGCCCTATCAATACTTGCCACAGTTCCGCCACGGTCGATAGTGGTCCCTCTGGTAGCTGTGGCGCTAGCGATGGTGGAGGCTGCGATGGCGGCTAGAATCAAGTGGCATAGTGTCCGCCAGGCGCCCAATCGGGTAGCCAGAGGTTTCTCTCCCCCGGCCCCCACACCACCCACCGTGCGGGTCCGCAGTGGGCGGTTCACCGAGATGGCTCGCTCGACTACGACGAATAGCCCTTTGCCTTGCACCATAACTGCTTGATGTTTGGCACGCCCTACCTCTGAAGCCAGTAACTGTTCAACGCTTGCTGCCCATGAACATCATCCTCCGCAAACACTGGAATAGTCTTAGATCAGCCGCCGACAGCGGTGATGCCAATGCGCAATGGGAACTTGGCTACTGTTACGAGACGGGGGTAACGGACAAGTCCGGAAGACTGCTTGCCGCCGCAAACCCTGAGGTGGCCATACAGTGGTACCAAGCATCCGCTTCGCAAGGCAATCGTCAGGCGCAGAACTCGCTGGGCGTAATCCTCAGTTCGGGTGGCGAAGTCCCCAAAGACCTTCCGCGCGCCATTTACTGGTCAAAATTGGCTATCGCGCAAGGCGACTCAACGGCTGCATTCAACCTTGCGACTATCTACCGAGACATGGGAAAGCCGAAGCTGGCGTTTCGCTGCTACCAAAAGTCCGGAGCCATGGGAGACAACGACGCACATCTGCAAATCGGCCTCTGTCATTTCTTCGGCTTCGGTACTCTTCAAGATTTCGCGTCCGCACGTTCCTCCTTCGAGCGCGTCATCGCATGCGACCCGAGCACCTGCTGCCAAAGATCAATTGAAAATGCGCGCTACTGGTTGTCCGTCCTCCAACTCATCCGTGGCCCGACGACGAAAGGCAAGCTTGCACGGGTCCGATCTCTACTTGAAACGGCAAACGCAGACGATGACCATGAACAAGCCAATGAGCTTCTCAACCTCATCGGGAAGACTCGCTATCAAACAGCGGCCTAATCGGGTAGCCAGGGGTTTCTCTCCCCCGGCCCCCACACCACCCACCGTGCGGGTCCGCAATGGGCGGTTCAACGAGATGGCTCGCTCGACTAAGACGTGTAGCGCTGTGCCTTGCACCATAACCGCTTGATGCTCGGCACGCCCTGGCGCTCAAGCCAGTCATTGTTCAACGCTTGCTGCATTGCCGGCGTGCGTGCCATGTGCCAGTAGCTCTTGCTGCTGACGCCATGCTGGATCGCCGTCTTCAGGCTGACGCCCAAGGCCAGTAGGTGGCTGATCTTAGTGCGCGGCCAGCGCCATTGTTTCCAATAGCACATCCGGATGCGCCTTCTCAGCCACTCGTCCAGTTCCGGGATCGGCCCGTGGTATTCGCGCCCAGCCGGCCTCGGGCGATCGGCGGGAGCAACAAGGTCATCATGGCGCAAGGTCGGCGGCTTTGGTCATTGCCTCCCGAAAAACCGCTGCCCGGAACAGCCTGTTCAGTTCTCCCACAAACCCATTTCGACCATCTGCCGGGTGGCTTCCGGCGCCCAGCCGCGATTGGCGGCCGGACTGGCCGGGCTCGGGTGGAGGATGCGCCCGAAGCGCACCGGCAGGCCGGCCAGCGCACTGGCGGCGCGCTTTTCCGCCCAGGCGCCGACGCCGATCACCCATTCCGCCTGCAGCGCTTCGACCATGCGCCGCAGTTGGGCGTCGCAGGCGTCCTGCAACGGCCCGGCTTCGGCGGCGGGCAGTTTGTCCGGGGTCAGGTTGCGGCCTTCGTCGAAGAAGACCAGCGGGCAGTAGTTGGCGACGAAATGTTCGGCGAAGAAAGCTTCCGGCGTCCCGAAGCGCTCGCGGAACAGGCCCCACAGGCGCTGCCCGCTGACTTCGCCGCGCTTGCAGGCAAAGCCGTCCACCGGCTTCTTGGGGTTTTCCGGCAGCGGCTTGCCGACCGTACCGGACAGGCCGAGCCAGTCGCGCACGGCGGCGATTTCGCCGAAGGGCACGCCGGTCTGCGCCATGCCGAACGGCCCCGGGTTCATGCCGAGGAAGACGACCCGCTTCTGGTTGCTGCCGAAGCGTTCCAGGTAGCTGCGATGCACCGTCCAGGCGTAGTCGAGCGGGTTGTAAACGTGGCTGACCGGCGCCGCGAAGCGCATCGCGTCGACGTCACGGGAAAGCGTCTGGGCGGCATCGATGAGGCGGGAGGCAATGGCAGTCATGAGCGGACGGGCAACGAGGAAAGGCCGGGATTATCGCAGAGGACAGCGCCCGGCCGAAATGGCGCGCCGGCGCCGGACGCGCAAACGACCGCGCGCGGCGTCAGCCCAGCTCGCGCAAATCCGCCACCGGCTGGCTACCGAATTTTTCGCCCAACAGGTAATCGACCACCGCGCGCGCGGCGCCTTGCGGCGTGCTCAGGCGGCCTTCGGCCTTGAGGGCGACGAACTTGTCCTTGAGCGGGAAATCGGCTTCGGCGCTGGCGCGGATGCGGGTCTGCATGTCGGTATCGATGACGCCCGGGGCCAGGGCGCAGATGCGCAGCTTGGTGCGACCGTCGGCGGCAACGCAGCGGGCGTGCTGGTCGAGCGCCGCCTTGCTGGCGCCATAGATGCTCCAGCCCGGGTAGGGATGGCGGGCGGCACCGCTGGAGATGTGCAGGATGCGCAGTTCGCCGGCATGGCGGCCGGCGAGCGCGGCGCTGAAGAGCAGCGGCGCGCTGACGTTGATGGCGATGGCGGCGGCGATCTCGCCCGGCGCCTGCGCGTCGAGCGCGGCCATCGGGCCGAGCACGCCGGCGTTGTTGATCAATAGCAGCGGCCCGTCGTCGGCGGCCAGGAAGTCGCCGAGCTGCTGACCGTCGAGCCAGGCGCGCAGCGCGGCATCGTCGGCGAGATCAAGCGCAGCCTCGCTCAACCGCCCGGGGTAAGCGGCGGCGAGCGCCGGATTGCCCTGGCGGGCGAGGCCGAGCAACGGAATGCCGCGGCCGAGCAGTTCGGCGGCTAAAGCGGCTCCCAGGCCGCGGCTGTGTCCGGTGAGGATGGCTTGCATGACGACTCTCCTGTTGGCGGTTTGCGCGCGGCCCGCCATCTTCGGCGGCGGGCCGCGCCGCGTCAATGCATCGGCGCCTGCCTGCCGCCCCGCCGCCGCTCCCGGACAGCGGCACGCTACGCTTCGGCGCCATCGCTGTGCCGGCCACGCAGGCTGGCGGACCGGCGATCCACGGCCTGAGGATGACCGGCACCGTCTTCACCCGGAACCGCGCCATCGCCGGCGGCGTCGGCCAAACGGCCTGCGCCGAGCGCTCGCGTCCGCCATTCCAGCGCCGGCCAGCCCCGGCACGAAGCCAGGCGGGCCAGGCCGGGATCGCCATTGACGACGTTCGGATGGCTGGCCATTTCCAGTAGCGGCAGATCGTTGCTCGAATCGGAATAGCAATGCACGCTCGCGAAATCCGCCAGCTTGAGCCCATGCCGCGCCAGCCAGACCCGGACCGCGGCCGGCTTGCGTTCGCCATAGCTGATCTCGCCGACGATGCGGCCGCTCAGGCTGGCGTCTTCCACACCGGCCTGCGGCGCGATGAGGGCAATCGGCATGAACAGTTCGGCGATTCCTTCGGCGAGGAAGCTGTGGGTTGCCGTGACGATCGCCAGCAAGTCGCCGCGTTCGCGATGCGCCGCAAGCTTGGCCATGGCCTCGGGAGAAACGCGCGGCGCGACCACCTCGGCGACGAAGCGCTCGCGCCAGGGCAGCCATTTCGCCAGCGGCCGGCCGGCCAGCAACGATAGATGGAAATCCAGGTAGGCGGCGATATCCAGAATGCCCGCTTCGTAGCGCGCGTATTCCTCGGCCTGGCGGTGCAGGACGGTGGCGGGCAATTGCCCGGCTGCCACCAGGTAGGACAGCCAGAGGCTGTTGCTGTCTCCGTCGAGCAGCGTGTGATCAAGATCGAAAAGTGCCAGATGCATGTTTATCCGGCGCGCTCAGTCGATGAGCGCGCCGTTCTCGTCAAAGAAGGGAAAGGGACCGGCGAAATCGCCGATATTGGCGACATGGCTGACCAGCATGTCGTCCGCCCAGCGGTGCAGCATGAAGCCGGGCGGCTCCATGCGAAAAGCGCTGGGCGCCTGTTCGCGCAGGTCGAGCGCGACCTGGTGCGCGGTGCTCGGCGCGGTCAGCACCGCCCGCCCGCCGACCACGGCGTGGATCGTCCGGTGCAGGTGGCCGCACAGCACCCGCTGCACTTGCGGGTGTTGCGCCAGCAGCGCGGCGAAGGCCTGCCGGCCGCGCAGGCCGATGCGATCCATGTGGCCGATGCCGGTGGCGAACGGTGGATGGTGCATCAGGATCAGCGTCGGCGCTGCCGGGCGCGCGGCCAAGGTGCACGCCAGCCAGGCGAGGCGCTCGGCGCACAGTTCGCCGCCGCCCTGACCGGGAATCAGGGTATCGAGCCCGATAATGCGCAGCGGATGGTCGTCGACCGAGTAATGCAGGAAACCGCTGGCCGGCAGATAGCCGCCGTCGGCGAAAGCCTGGCGCAGCGCGTCGCGCGCGTCGTGGTTGCCGGGAACGACCAGCAGCGGTTGCGGCAACGGCGCCAGGAGGGCGCGCAGGCGGGCGTATTCCTCGGCGTTGCCGAGATCGACCAGGTCGCCGGTGATGACCACCAGGTCGGGCTGGGGATCAAGCCGGCGCAAGGCGTCGACGGCGGCGGCCAGCATCGCCGCCGTATCGACCCGCCGATAGGCCAGGCGGCCGGCGGTCTTGATGTGGGTATCGGTCAGTTGTGCGATGAGCATGTTTACAGAACCATCAGGCCGTGGGTTTCGATCGCCAGCGCAACCGGCTCGCCGTGCCGGTATTCGCGCCGGGCCGGGGTTTCCAGGACCAGCGGCTGGGCTTCGCCGACTTCGACGAAGAGGCGGACATGGTTGCCGCAGAAAAAGGCGGCGCCGACCGTCCCGTGCAACGTCGCCGCCTCGCCGTCGGCGGCGATCCGCGTATCTTCGGGGCGAAAGAGGATTTCCTGCGCCCCGGCGGGCAGTGCCGGCCAGGCAACATAACCGCCGGCACAGCGGAAGACTTCGCCGTCGGCATGGCCGCTCAGGCGGTTCATCGTGCCGATGAATTCGGCGACGTAGCGCGACGCCGGCTGCTGGTAGATCTCGCGCGGCGCGCCGACCTGGGCGATGCGTCCGTGGTCCATGACGACGATGCGATCGCCCAGCGCCATCGCTTCGGCCTGGTCGTGCGTGACGTAGATCGCCGTGATGCCCAGCTCGCGCAGCAGGCTGTCGATTTCGAAGCGCAAGGTATCGCGCAGTTTGGCGTCGAGCGCGGTCAACGGCTCGTCGAGCAATAAAACGCGCGGTTGCACGGCCAGCGCCCGTGCCAGCGCGACACGCTGGCGCTGGCCGCCGGACAACTGGTCGATGCTGCGCTCGGCGAGGCGCTCGATGCGCATCAGGGCGAGCATCTCGCCGACCCGGGCGCGCTGTTCGGCAGCCGACTGGCGGCGCAGGCGCAGCCCATAGGCGATGTTCTCGGCCACCGTCATGTTGGGAAACAGCGCGTATGACTGGAAGACCATGCCGACGTTACGCTTTTCGATCGGCAGCGCGGTCACGTCGTCGGCGCCGAAACGGACGCGGCCGCCGGCATCGGGCTGTTCCAGCCCGGCGATCAGGCGCAGCGTGGTGGTCTTGCCGCAGCCGGAAGGGCCGAGCAGGACGACGGTCTCGCCGGCGGCGATTTCCAGGTTGACGGCTTCCAGCGCGCGGGTGCCATCGGCAAAGGTCTTGGCACAGTTTTCAAGGGCGATGGGGACGGTTTGCATCATGAAGCATTCTCGATAGTGTTATCCGGCGCGGCGAACGACTGCCGGCGTGGCCGGGCGAGCACCTGCAGGGTGAGCAGCAGCGGGGTGATGAGCAGGAAGAAGATCAGCGTGTAGGCGCTGCCGATCTCCAGACGCAGCGAGGCATAGGCATCGGCCAGGCCAACCGGCAGCGTCTTGGTGAATGGCGTATGGAGCAGCCAGGTCATGTTGAATTCGCCGACCGACAGGGTCACCACCATCAACGCGCCAGCCAGGATGCCGTTGCGGCAGTTGGGCAGGACGATGTCGCGGAAGCGCTGCCAGAAGCCGGCGCCGAGCGAGGCGGCGCCCTCTTCCAGCGTCGGCAGGTCGATCACGCTGAGCACGGCGAGCACCGAGCGAACCATGAAGGGCAGCGTGAACAGCACGTGACCGACCAGAATGAAGGCCGCCGAGGTGCGGAAACCGGCGAAACCGCCGTAGGCGACGATCAGCCCGAGCGCCGTCGCCAGCCCCGGCACGGCGACCGGCAACATCAGCAGTTCCTCGATGGCGCGCGCCAGGCGGCCGCGCGAACGGGCCAGCAGGTAGGCCAGCGGCACACCGAGCAGCAGGGTCAGCGCCAGGCAGGCGAGCGCCAGGCCGAGCGACAGGAACAGCGTGTCGCGGTAAGCGTCCCAGACTTCGAACACCCAGCGCAAGGTCAGCCCGCTTTGCAGGCCGACGAAGTAGTTGACCGTCAGCCCGGCAAGGATCGACATCACCACCGGCACGACGAGGAAGGCGCAGACCGCGAGCGTGAAGGCGAACTGCAGGCTGAGCAGGAGTTTTCCGTGTTTCATGGCGTCTCCTCAACCCGCTGCGGCAACCGTCGCCCCGGCGGCGCTGCGCGCCAGCGCCAGGGCCAGCCAGGCAACGGCGCCCAGCGAAAAACTCAGCGCCGCCGCCATCGCGATGTTGGCGGAGAGCGTGAACTCGGTATAGATCAGCATCGGCAGCACCTCGATCCGCGTCGCCAGCGTGAACGCCGTGCCGAAAGCGCCAACGGCGGTGGCGAAGCAGATCGCCCCCGACGAGACGAAGGCCGGCCGCAGCCCCGGCAGGATCACGTCGCGCACGACATGCCAGGGCGAGCCGCCGAGCGAACGCGCCGCCTCTTCGAGGCGCGGATCGAGCTTTTCGGCAGCGGCCATGATGGTCAGGATGGTGCGCGGAATCGAAAAATAGACGTAGCCCATGCACAGGCCGGCGAGCGAATAGGCGAACACCGGACGCTCGCCGCCGAAGAGGGCGAAGACCTCGCCGATCAAGCCCTGGCGACCGGCCAGCATGATCACCATGAAGCCGACGACGACGCCGGGAAAGGCCAGCGGCAGGGTCAGCGCCGACACCAGCAGGGCGCGCCCGGGAAAGGCATGGCGTTGCAGGAAGACGCCGGAGATGGCGCTGATCACCAGCGTCAGCAGGGTGGTTACGGCGGCCACGGCAAGCGTCGTCCACAGGGCGCGAAAGTAGTTCGCGTCGCTGACGATCGCCAGGTAGGCGCTCCAGCCAAGCTGGCCGCTGGCGCTGATGAAGAACAGGCGCAGCATCGGCAACAGGAAGAAGGCGGTGAAGAAGATGGCCGCCGGGAGCAGCAGCAAGGCGCTCTGGCGACGGGAAATGGCGAGGGAATGGGACATGGGCAAGGGGCTGGTACACGGGGACTGGCACACGGCGCCGGAGCGCCGCGTGCCGCGTCGCTTACTTCACTTCGTTACGATAGCGTTCGATGATCGCCGCCTGGGCAGCCGCCAGTTTCTTCAGGTCAACCGGCTTGGCGCGGGCGTACTCGCGCTCGGGCAGGAACTTGGCCTTGGCTGCGGCCGACAGCTTGTCGGCGAAGACCGGGCGCAGGTAGGCATCGCCCCACATCGCCTGGCTTTCGTCGGAGAGGACGAAATCGAGCATTTTGCGACCGTTGACCGCATGCGGCCCGTTCTTGACCAGCCCCATGACATACGGGAAGACCAGCGTGCCTTCCTTGGGAATGACGAAGGCGACCGGCGCCATATCCTTGTACTGGCCGCGATAGGCGTTGAAATCGTAGTCGAGCAGGATGGGAATCTCGCCGGAGATGACGCGGGCGTAGGAAGTCTGCTTCGGCACAATCGGCTGGTTCTTCTGCAACTCCTTGAAGAAGCGGATCGCCGGGTCAAGGTTGTCGTAGCTGCCGCCGAGCGCCAGGTTGATGGCCATGACGCCGAGCTGGCCGACCGCCGCCGAGGTCGGGTCGAGATAGCCGACCAGGCCCTTGTATTCCGGCTTGAGCAGGTCGCTCCAGCTTTGCGGCACCGGCTTGCCGCCGAGCGCCGCCTTGTTGACGAAGAGGCCGAGGGTGCCGGAATGGATGGTGAACCAGTGGCCTTCCGGGTCCTTCAGGCTGGCCGGAATCTTGTCCCAGCCCTTCGGCTTGTACGGGGTGAGCACGCCGGCATCGCGCGCCGGGTCGGCGGCGATGCCGCCGAGGTAGGTGACGTCCGCCACCGGGTTGGCCTTCTCGGCGATCAGCGCGGCGATCGACTGGCCGGAGTTCTTGTTGTCCGGCGGCACGACGATGTTCAGGCGCTTGTGGATCGCCTTCAGTTGCGCGCCCCAGTCCGCCCATTCCGGCGGGCAGTTGTAGCAGACGGCGGTTTCTTCGGCAACGGCGGCAGTGGCGCCGAACAGCGCGGCACCGCCGAGGACGACGGCGGCCAGGGTACGGGCGAAACGGGTTGGGATCATGAGCATTCTCCAGGGGTGAGGGAAACTTGCGAAAGGTTTGGGTTTTCCGCCGGCACCACCACACGCACGCCGCCGGCGACGAGCATGGCGCGGATCGGCGACGGCAGCGGACGGTCGCTGTAGACCGCCGTCGCATCGGTGATGTGACCGCCACGCACGGTGGCATCACGGGCGAACTTGCTGTGGTCGAGGACAAGAAAGCGCTGGCGGCAATGGCGCATCAGCGATTCGCGCATGGCCACCTCGTCGAGGCTGAAATCGAGCAGCGTGCCATCCGGCGCCACAGCGCCGACGCCAAAAATGCCGATATCGACATTGAAGCGGGCAAAAAAGTCATGCGCCTCGCCGGCCACCACGTCGAGGTCCAGGTTGCGCACCCGGCCACCGGCAACGATCAGTTCGCAGTCCGGGTTGTGCGCCAGGCGCATGGCGACATTCAGGTTGTTGGTCATGACCCGCAACTGCGGGTGATGCACCAGGGCCAGCGCGCACTGCTCGGGCGTCGTGCCGATGCCGAAGAACAGCGAGGCACGCGCCGGAACATCGCGCGCCACCAGTTGGGCAATCGCCCGCTTGGCAGCCAGATTGAGTTGCTGACGCGCCGGGTAGGCCAGGTTTTCTCCCTGCTGCGGCAGTTCGACGCCACCGTGACGGCGGCGCAGCATGCCCTGATCGCTCAGCGCGTTGACGTCGCGCCGTATCGTCTGCGGCGTCACGGCAAACTCGCCGGCCAGCGACTCGATGGTCTGGAAACCTCGCTCGCGTACCACCTCGACGATCGCCCGGGCGCGTTGTTCCGCCTGCATGCCTGTCCTTTCCTGAATGGGATGTCTCGATTCCGCGCCTCGGCGCGTTCGTTCGAAATGCTAGGCGGCGCATATTTCAGGAAGATGGCGCTCAAATGAAACCTGAAACACTCATTCGAAAGTGCGGAACGAAAAGGACAATTCCCCGATGAGCATGCTTTTGGCGGAGCGATCACCTATCATCCCGTTTTCATGAAAACCCGCCCTTCTGCCATGCCATCCCGGCCTTCCCCCTGCCCCGCTCAGCCGAGCGCGCGATGAAACTCCGCCACTGGCTGCTGGTCGTCGCCGGCATTCCGGGCGGCCTGTTCGTCCCCTTGAGCTACGGGTTATTCGTCGGCCTGGCCCTGCTCCTCGCCTACGTCGCCTGCCACCCGCCGCGCTGGGTCGAACTGCAGCGCGCTTGCGCCTACCTGTTCGGCGGGCTATGCACCGGCGCCGGGCTACAGGTGCTGGCCGGCTACGGCGTACGCGGGCACCTGCTGTCGATGATCATCGCCCCGCTCGTCCTCTGGCTGGTGACGGCGGTGATCTTCAGCCTGCTGCGGGATCGCTATTCGCTGACGTCTGCCCCGGGCAGCGGAGCCGTCACGCAACCCGCCAACTCGGGCAGCGGCTATGGCGGCCATCGCATCACCTGGCAATTCCACGACAACAGCAATGCCTGGTGGGACGAACCAAGCCACGGCGATCTAGTGTTTTCCAATCGCTGCGCATTTCACAACGTCGGGCCGTCGGTGAAGATCGCCGACGACGGGCGCTACGCAGCGATGAGTTTGTCGTCGCGCAATGGCGGAACACTGCTGGTCGACTTCGAACACCGCCTTGCCTACGAACTGTCGGCGAGCGACCTGCCGCAGGAGATCGACGCCATCAACGGCGGCCGGATCCATAGCACGGTTTCGTCGCTGAGCGGAACCGAACCGGTGAGCCTCGACATCGACCGCCTGATCGCCAAACAGCCGGCCATCCCGCTGGTCGAGGACGACGGCTGGTGGCTGCTCGACGACGCGCAACGCGAAGCGCTGCCGCGCCACGACGCGGTCAGCGTCGGCAGCAGCGGCGGCCGCCACACGCTGATCTTCGTTCCCGACCGGCGACCGTTCCGCGACAACCCCTTCCTGCGCTTCGACGCGCCGAGCTATGCGCTACTCGTCGACGGCTATCTGCTCGATATCGAAACGCGCCACACCAGGGCCTGCTGGATCGACAGCACCGAACACGAAGGACGCTTTCTGGTCATCGGCGACCGCCTCTTCGACCTGATGCCGGACGGCGTCTTCGCCCCCGCCGCCGCCCGCGAGCTGCCGCTGGCCGGCGTCGACGAATTCCCGCACGCCAGCCTGGGCGAGATGCGCGCCGGCGGCCCCGGCATGCTGCTCGCCGAAGTCGCCCTGTTGCAGCGCTCGGTCGCCCACGACCGCGCCGAAAGCTGCCAGGAATCGTCGACCTACCCCTGGGACGAAGAAGAGGTCGACTACCGGGATGCCGACGGCCAGCCGCAGCGCCGCATGCGCACCCGGATCGAGCGCCACGCGCTCTACCGCATCGACCTGGCAGCCTGCTTCAAGGGTGGCGAGCAGCGCCTGGCGACGGTGATCGAACTGAAGAACCGCGCCCAGCCCGACTACCGCGCCGAACTTTTCCCCCTGCCCGGCTACGGCCCGGCCACGCCCTACGCTCCTTACCGCTGCGCGACTTCCTGCGGCATCGATCCCGGCCCGGTGCTCGGCGAGTTCATCTGGTCGCACTGCGGCCGCTACCTGGCGCTGGTCGTCGCCGAGCCGCCGCCGGCGGTACCGGGGACGATCCGCATCGTCGACTGCGCAAGCGCCACCTGGCGCGACCTGCCCGGCCACTACCCGCTTCCCGGCTTCCTCTGGTTCACCGCCGACGAACTCGATTTCACCTTCCTGCGCGGCATCTGCGAAACCCGCTACGAGGGCCCCGGAAAATTCACCGAGCGCTGCCTGCTGGTCGACGATCCGGCGCTGGCCGAGACGCCCCACGACCTGCTCTTCGCCGGCATCGCCGCCCGCCGCCAGGCGCTCAACGACGCCTGCCGCGGCGACGGCGGCCACGCCAGCGTCCTGCGCATCGTCCGCCACGGTATGCTGTTCGCGCCGGATTTCGCCCGGCCGGTCTGGCAGGGCAGCGAGGAAAACGCCTGATGCCGCAGCCCGCCGGCCGCTGGCGCCGCGCCCTCCGGCTCGCCGCCCGCCTCGCCATTCTCCCGGCGCTCGCCGCCGCCTATTACTGCGGCACCGCCCCGGGCCAGATCGGCGATTTCGTGATCGTCATCCCGGGCATCATCGTCATCGCCGGGCTGCTCGCCTGTCTGGTCACCGCCGGCCTCTGGCGCCGCCTGCTGGCGGCGCTGCTCCTCGCCGGCCTCGGCCTGAGCGCCTGGCAACTCGGCGCCGACGAACACATCCGCGCCTTCAACGAATGCGTCGATCGCGGCGAAACGGTGCGCCAGGCGCTGGCCGACTACCGCGCCGCGCATGGCCGCTACCCGGCGGAACTCGCCTAGGCGCTGCCGGAAATCCCCTGCCGGCCGCGCTTCGCCAACAGCCTGCTGGACTACACGGCAAGCGCCGACACCTACACTCTGTACTTCGGCGACGCGCTGGTCAGCCATCGGGCGAGCGAGTCGAGCGAATTCGACGCCCACAAGTAGGCGCCATGCCGGCGCAATTGCCACCCGTCTATAGGCATGGCATATTCCGACCGCGCCGCGCGCTCCTTGCAAAGGTTTCATGAAAAATCCCCCCGCCGTCAGCCTGCCTCTGAAGATTCTCTCCACCGGTCACGCCTTACCGCCCAACCGGGTCGATTCCAGCGAACTCGACCGCCGCCTGGGCAGGAGACCGGGTTATGTCGAAAAGCGCTCGGGCATCGCCTGCCGCTACCACGCCAGTGCCGACGCCAGCCAGAGCGAACTCGCCGCGGCGGCGCTCGACGACGCGCTCACCCGCGCCGACCTCGACCCGGCGTCGGTGGACCTGCTGCTCTACGCCTCGGCGATCGCCGTCCAGGCGCTGCCCTTCAGCGCCGCCCACGTCCTGCACGCCAGCCGGCTGCCGGCCGGCACCGCCGCCTTCGACATCAACGCCAGTTGCGTCAGCTTCATCCAGGCTTTCCAAGTGGCGGCAGGACTGCTCAACGGCGGCGCCTACCGGCGCATCGCCATCGTCTCGGCCGATCTCGCGTCGCGCGGCATCGACTGGGCCGACGAGGAATCGGCACTGATCTTGGGCGACGGCGCCGCCTGCGCCATCGTCGAACGCGGCGACGGCAGCAGCGGGATCATCGCCGGCCTGCTCGAAACCTACCCGGAAGGCATCGAATACTGCGAGATCCGCGCCGGCGGCACGCGGCGCAATCCGCGCGCCGGCATCGCGGACAGCGATTTCCTGTTCCACATGGACGGCCGCCGCATCTTCCGCCAGGCCTCGGCGCTGATCGAGGATTTCTTCCGTCGCCTACTGGCGCGCAGCGCGCTGCAACTGGCCGACCTGGCGACGGTGATCCCGCACCAGGCCAGCCACTTGTCGCTGGAACACATGCGCCGCCGGCTCAAGGTGCCGAATTCGGCGCTGATCGACATCTACCGCGAGCGCGGCAATCAGGTCGCCGCCTCGATCCCCAGCGCGCTGCACGCCGCCCGCGTCAGCGGCCGCCTGCTGCCGGGCCGGCCGGCGCTGCTGATCGGCACCGGCGCCGGGCTGACGCTGAGCGGCCTCACCTTCCTGCCGTGAAATACCTGGTTACCGGCGCCACCAGCGGGCTCGGGCGCAACGCCGCCGAATGGCTGCTGGCGGCCGGTTTCAAGGTGCGCGCCAGCGGCCGCGATTTGCCGGCCGGCGCCGCACTGGCCGCCCGCGGCGCCGAATTCGTGCCGCTCGATCTGGCGCTGGCCTCTCCCGCCGAGTGCGCCGCGCTGCTCGACGGCATCGACGCGCTCTGGCACTGCGCCGCGCTGTCGGCGCCCTGGGGCGACCCGGCGGCGTTCCAGGCCGCCAACCTCGATGCCACCCGGAAACTTGCCGCGGCGGCCGGCGAACGCGGGCTACCGCGCTTCGTGCAGGTGTCTACGCCGTCGATCTATTTCGATTTCCAGCACCGCCACGAAGTCGGCGAGGAGTTCCGCGCCGCGCGCTTCGCCAACGCCTACGCCGCCAGCAAGTACGCCGCCGAGCAGGCGATCCGCGAACTCGCCGCCCGCCATCCCGCCACCCGCTACACGATGCTGCGCCCGCGCGCCCTGTTCGGCCCGCACGACCGCGTCATCCTGCCGCGCCTGCTGCGCCAGATCGAACGCGACGGCGGCGTCCTGCGCCTGCCGCGCGGCGGCGTCGCCGTGCTCGACCTCACTTATGTCGGCAACGTCGTGCACGCGCTGCAGCTCGCCACCACCCAGCCGGAACTGCCGGCAGCCGCCGTCTACAACATCAGCAATCACCAGCCGGGCCGCCTGATCGACCTGCTTGACCGCCTGCTGCGGCAGGAAATGGGCCTCGCCTACCGCCTGCAGGCGCTGCCCTATCCGCTGCTGCACGGCGTCGCCGCCGGCATGGAGGCGGTCGCCGCCCTCACCCGGCGCGAACCGCCGCTGACCCGCTACAGCGTCGGCGCGGTGAACTTCGACATGACCCTCGACAATCGCCGCGCCATCGCCGAACTCGGCTACCGGCCGATCGTCCCGCTGGCCGAGGGCATCCGCCGCACCGCCGCCTGGCAACGCGGCAAGGAGGCGGTCGATGGCTGAGCTGACCGCCTTCACCGTCGGCTACTGCACGCACCCGGCCGGCATGGGGCTGCGCGGCGCCGCCTGGCAGGTCTGCCGCTTTCCCGCGCGCGCCTACCTGCTCGGCGTCGGCGGCCGCCACTGGCTGTGGGACACCGGCTACGCCGAGCATTTCCGCCAGCACACCAGCGCCGGCATCTTCCGCCTCTACGCGGCGATCACGCCGGTGCATTTCGCCGCCCACGAGGCGCTGCTGGCGCAACTGAAAGGCGTCGGCCTGACGCCGCGCGACATCTGCGGGCTGATCCTCTCGCATTTCCACGGCGACCACATCGCCGGCCTCCACGACTTTGCCGCCACCCCGTGCATCTGTTCGGGCGACGGCTGGCAGCGCACGCGCGGCCTGCGCGGTTTCGGCGCGCTGCGCCGCGCCTTCGTGCCTGGCTTGATCCCGGCCGGCTTCGAAACGACGCTGCAATTCGTCGAAAGTTTTCCGCTGCTGCGCCTGCCGGCCGAACTGGCGCCCTTCGAATGGGCCTGGGCGTTGCCGGAGAGCCGCAACGAAATCCTGCTCGTCCCGCTACCCGGCCACGCCGCCGGCCAGATCGGCGCCTTCGTGCAGACTGCGGAGGGCTGGACCCTGCTCGCCAGCGACGCCGCCTGGGCGCCGCAGGGCTACCGCGAACTGCGCGGTCCCGCCCGCCTCACCCACCTGCTGATGGACGACCGCGCCGCCTATTACGACACGCTCGCTCGCCTGCAGGCGCTGCATCGCGGCGGCCAGGTGCGCATCCTGCTGTGCCACGAGGGGGAACTGTGAACGACCTGCCGCTTCGCCAGTCCGCCCGAGCCGCCGCCAGCAGGTGTCAGCGCGAGGCCGCCGCATGATCGCGCTGACCACGCTCTGGCACTACCTGCGCACGCGGCGTCTGCAGTTTGCCGACCGCGCCGCGCTGCTCGCCCACCAGGACCGGCAGTTGCGGCGTTACGCGCGGCGCGTGCTGGTGCGCAGCCCCTATTTCGCGCGCTGCGCCGAACTGCCTTTCGCCGCCTGGCCGACGATGGACAAGGCGCTGATGATGGAGCACTTCGACGCCATCAACACCGCCGGCCTCAAACGCGACGCGCTGCTGGCGGTGGCGCGGCGCAGCGAGGCCGAACGCGACTTCACGCCGCGCGTCGGCCGCTACAGCGTCGGGCTGTCGTCCGGCACCTCGGGGCAACGCGGGCTGTTCGTCGTCAGCCCGCGGGAGCAGGCGGCCTGGGCCGGCGTCATGCTGGCGCGCCTCCTGCCCGACGGACTGACCGCCGGCGAGCGCGTCGCCCTCTTCCTGCGCGCCGACAACCACCTCTACCACAGCGTCGACAACCGCTGGCTGAGCCTTTCCTTCCACGACCTGTTCGCGCCCTTCGAAGCGCAATGCGCGCGCCTGCAGGCGGAGCGGCCGAGCATCGTCGTCGCCCCGGCGCAGGTGCTGCGCGCGCTGGCGCTGGCGGTGCGCGACGGCAGCCTGCAGATCGCCCCCAAGCTGGTGATTTCGGTCGCCGAAGTGCTGGAGCCGGCCGACCGGGCGCTGCTCGGCGAAGTATTTCCGCGCGTCGGCGAGGTTTACCAGGCGACCGAGGGTTTCCTCGCCGCCACCTGCCCGCGGGGCACGCTGCACCTGAACGAGGAGTTCCTGCGCATCGAGCCGCAGTGGCTGGACGAACAGCGCTTCACCCCCTGGGTCACCGACTTCACGCGGCAGACCCAACCGATCGTCCGCTACCGCCTCGACGACGTTCTGGTGCGGCGCGCCGAGCCCTGCCCCTGCGGCCGCGCCGGCCTGGCGCTGGCGGCGATCGAGGGACGTTGCGACGACCAGTTGCAACTGCCCGGCAGCGACGGGCAAGTCAAACCGGTGTTCGCCGACCTGTGCAGCCGGCTGATCGCCAACGCGCTACCGCTGACCGCCGACTACCGGCTCGAACAGCACGGCGCCGACCGCCTGCAACTGACCGCCGATTGCCCCCTGCCCGACATCGAACGCTGCCGCGCCGCGCTGCTCGCCGGTTTCGCCCGTCAGGGCGTCGCCGTCGCCGCCTTGCACTGGCAGCTCGCCAGCCAGCCGCTGCCCGCCGATTTCCGGCACAAGCGGCGGCGCATCCGGCGCCTCGCCTCATGACCAGCACCGCATTCCGGCTGCGCCAGATGCTCTTCGGCTGGGGCGGCGTCGGCCTCATCTACAACCTCAGCGACCGCTTCCAGGGGCCGGGTCTGGTCCTCGAACCCGGCGTCATCGACCGCCTGATTCCCTACAGCCCGCACGCGGTCTGGCCCTACCTGTCGTTCTTCCTGATCGTCCCGCTCGCCTTCCTGACCTGCCCGGCCGGACGCCTGCGCTGGTTGCGCAGCGCTTTCCAGGTGGCGGCGCTGGCCGCCGGCGCGGTCTTCATGCTGTGGCCGACCACCCTCGCCTATCCCGACTATTCCGCCGCCGGCCTCAGCGGCACGCTGCTTGCCGGCCTGCTCGCCGTCGATTCGCCGCAGAACTGCTTTCCCTCGCTGCACATGGCGCTGACCACGCTCGCCATCCTCGCCCTGCACGATCCCCGGCGGTCGCTGCGCAACCTGCTGCTGTGGGCGTGGGGCGCGCTGATCGGTTTTTCCATCCTGCAGTTGCGCCGCCACCTCGCCATCGACCTGGCGTCCGGCGTCGCCCTCGGTTTTGCCGCCGCCTGGCTGTGCCGGCGCTGGCTTGCCCCCGCCACCCTGACGCAAGGAGCCCCGTCATGAGCGAACTCGCCTGGCCCATCGCCTGCATGCTGATCCTCGTCTTCGGCGAAGCGCTATTCCTGCACTGGAGCGGGCGCCAGTCGGTGAACTGGCGCGATGTCGTCTTCAACATCGATTCCGGCCACCTCATGCTGTGGCTGTTCCGCGGCCTCGAGATCACCTGCTACGGCTACGTCGCCGCGCACTGGAGCTTCAACCTGCTGGCCGCCTGGCCACCCGTTGCGGTCTGGCTGTTCGCCTTGTTCGCCTGGGATTTCGGCTTCTACTGGCTGCACCGCCTGCACCACCAGTGGCCGCCGTTCTGGGCGGTGCACCTGATCCACCACCAGGGGCGGCATTTCAACCTCTCGCTCGGCGTGCGCAATTCCTGGTATTCCTCGCTCACCTCGATTCCCTTCTTCCTGCTGCTGGCCTTGCTCGGCGTGCCGCTACCGGTGTTCGTCGCCGTCTCGATCCTCCATTACAGCGTGCAGTTCTACAACCACAACGCGCTGGTGCCGCGCCTGCGCTGGCTGGAAACGATCCTGATCACGCCGGCCCTGCACCGCGTCCATCATGTCAACGAAGCGCGCTACTGCAACAGCAATTTCGGCGGCAGCTTCTCGTTCTGGGACCGCCTGTTCGGCAGCCTGGAACGCGAACTGCCGGCCGCGCCGTTCAGCTACGGCGTCGGCCATGAGGCGCCGCCGGAAAACCCCTTCTGGGCGAGCAACCTGCCTTTCCTGCGCCTCCTGGGCGGCAGCGCCGGCACCCCGCCGGCGGCCCGCTTTGCCTGCGCCGACTGGGCGATCGCCAGCGGCGCCCTGCTGCTGTTCGCGCTGGTCATCGGCTACGTCAACCGCTACGGCTACGGTTACGGCGCCGTCGATGTCGCCCAGATCGTGCTCTTCGCGCTGCTGGCCGGCGGCGCGGTGGTCCTTGGCGGTATGGCCGAAGGCCGGCGCTGGGCGCCGCTCGCCTGGCTGGCGCTTTGCCTCGCCCTGCCCGCCGCCTGGCTGGGCGGCCTGCGCTGGTTTGCCGGGGTCTGGCCGTGGCTGATGCTGCCGCTGGCAGTGCACGGGCTGCTACTGGCGCTTGGCGTCGGCCGCCGGCCGGCGAGCACCGCATGAGGCCGCTGCCGCCGCTCTGCTACGCCGCCCCCAAGGTCTGCGGCGAGGTGGCCTTCGAACAGGCGCTGCAGGTGCGCGCCCGCGGCTACCTGGCGGCACGCAACGACCACCGCTACGCCGATGGCGCCCACCTATTCAAGGCGGCGCTGCTCGCCGCCGCCTGCCTCGCCTGCTACCTGCTCAGCCTGATGGCCGGCACCGCCAGCGGCTTCGCCAGCGCCTACCTGGCGGCCATCGCCGTCTGCATGCTGCTCAACATTGACGTCAATCACGATGCCTCGCACAACGTCTTTTTGCGCAGCCGGCGCGGCAACCGCGTCGTCGGCCGGCTGGTCACGCTGCTGCTCGGCATCGACCCCGATTACTGGCGGGTGCGCCACGTCGATTTCCACCACCGCTACCCGAACATCGAACACTACGACCTCGACACCGAGGAAAACGGCATCTTCCGCCAGACGCCCTTCCAGCGCTGGCGGCCGCACATGCGCCAGCAGCACCGCTACTGGCCACTGATCGCCGCGCTGTCGCTGACCTGGATCGCCTGGGTGTTCGACTGGCGCGACCGCCTCGGCCGCACGCCGCTGCGCCAGCATGGGCTGCTGCCGGGAAGCGGCGGCTGGGCGCTGTTCCTCGCCTCCAAACTCGGCCATCTGCTGCTCGCGCTCGGCCTGCCGCTGGCCGCCGCCGACGCCCACGGCCTGGGCTGGCAACTGGCGCTGATCTGCTACCTGGCGGCGCAGATGGCCGGCTCGCTGCTCCTCGTCTTCCTGCTCCTCGGCACCCACTGGGCACAGGCCGCCTTCTACCCGGCGCCGCCCGACGGCCGCCTGGCGCAAGGCTGGCACCGGCACAATTTCGCCACCGCCTGCGACTGGCTGCCGACGCCGCGCTGGCTGCAGTGGGGCATGGGCGGCCTCAACCTGCACCTCACCCACCACCTCTTCCCCGGCTGGCACCACCGCCACTACCCGGCGCTGGCGGACATCGTCGCCCGCACCGCCGCCGAACACGGCCTGCCCTACCGCTGCCTCGGCTACCGCCAGTTGCTCGCCGGCCAGCGCCGCTTCCTGCGCGAGATGGGCCGCCAACCCGCCGAACAAGGCTCATGAAGATAGCGCCGCCGCTGCATTTCGGGCGCGACGACCAAGCGCTGCGCGCCGCCCTCGACACCGCCGCCGGCGCCTGGCTGGCCGCCCGCAACGACCACCGCGGCGCCGACGCCGGCATGATCGGCAAGCTGCTGCTGCTCGTCGCCGTCGCCGCCACGGCCTACGCCAGCGCGCTGACGCAGGCCACGGCCGCCGGCTTCGGCGTCGCCTACTTCGTCTATCTCGCCGCCGCCATGCTGCTCGCCATCAACGTCGTGCACGACGCCTCGCACAACGCCTTCCTGCGCAGCGCCCGCGGCAACCGCTGGCTCAACCGCCTGGTCAGCCTGCCGCTCGGCCTCGACCCCGAATGCTGGCGGGTGCGCCACGTGATCTTTCACCACCCCCGCGTCAACGTGCAGGGCCACGACCTCGACATCGAGGAAAACGGCGTCCTGCGCCAGACCCCGCACCAGCGCTGGCGGCCCTTCATGCGCTGGCAGCGCTGGTACTGGCCGCTGGTGGCGGCGATGACCTTCCCCGCCATCATCTGGTCCTTCGACTGGCTGGACCGCGCCGGCCGCACCCCGGTCGGCGCCCGCATGGCGACACCGGGCTGGCGCGGCTGGGCCGGCTTCCTGCTGGCCAAGGCCGCCCACCTGACGCTGGGCATCGGCCTACCGCTGTATTTCTGCGCCGGGCGGATCGCCCCCGCCACCATCCTGCTCGCCTATTTCCTCAGCCTGAGCGCCGCCTCGCTGCTCTTCGTGTTGCTCATCCTCGGCACCCACTGGGCCAAGGGCCGCTTCTTCGCCGCCCCGCCCGACGGCCGCTTCGCCCACGGGCGCTGGGAACACCAGTTCCTCACCACCTTCGACTGGCAGATCACCCCCGGCTGGCTCGGCTACTGGCTGGGCGGCATGAACCTGCACCTCACCCACCACCTCTTCCCCGACTGGAGCCACCGCCACTACCCGGCGCTGGCCGACCTCATCGCCCGCCTCGCCCCCGAACACGGCACCCCCTACCAACGCCCCGGCCTGCGCGGTTTCCTGCGCGAACAACAGGCTTTTCTTGGGCGGATGGGGGCGGGGCCGGATGGGGATACCGGCGGACGGGAGTAAGCACAGCCGGGGAAGGATGATCATTGGACGATCAAGCGATATCCGACCCCGGGTTCCGTGCGAATGTGGCGTGGGCGATTGGGATCGGCTTCAAGTTTGCGGCGCAAACCAGCCATGTAAACCCGTAGATAGTGCGTGTCGTCCACATGGCCAGGCCCCCAGACCTCTCGCAACAACTGGCGATGTGTCACGACCCGACCGAGGTTGGCGATCAATTGCACCAGAAGTTTGTACTCGATCGGGGTCAGATGAATTTCCTCATCGCCGCGCATGACCCGACGCTTGACCATATCCACCTGAATATCCCCCAAAGCCATCAGGGGCGATGTCCCGGTATGCGCTGCACGCCGCAGCAAGGCGCGAATTCTGGCCTGCAGTTCGGCGATTCCGAAAGGCTTGGTCAGATAGTCGTCGGCACCGGCATCGAGTGCCCGCACCTTTTCGCTTTCCAGGGTTCTCGCCGAGAGAATCAGTATCGGCAAGCTTGTCCAACTACGGACTTCACGTATCAGATCGATACCGTCGCGATCGGGAAGTCCGAGGTCAAGCACTGCCAGGTCGGGCTTGCGGGTACCCAGTTCGATCAAGCCTCGCGCTGCCGTCTCGGCCTCATGCACGGTACAACCTTCGGCTTCGAGCGCGGTCCGGATGAAGCGACGAATCTGCCCTTCGTCCTCGATGACCACCACGCAACAGGTCCCGGCGGGGTTCACCATGAGACATCCTCCTTTGGTACTTTCGGTGCTTCGCCACGAGGTATGGCGATGACGAAACGCGCGCCGCCCAAACTGCTTTTCTCCGCCCGAATAGTCCCGTCATGCGCTTCGACAATGGCTTTCACGATGGACAAGCCCAGACCGACGCCGCTGATCGTCGATTCGCTCCGGCCGCGTGCAAACTTCGCAAACAGTGCTTCCTCCTTGCCCGCAGGCAAACCCGGTCCGCTATCCTCGACGCTGATTTCGACATTGTTGCCAACGCACTGTGCCGAGATGGCGATGACACTTCCTGTCGGCGTGTATTTCGCAGCATTCTCAAGGAGGTTGCAGAAGACTCTCTCCATCAGAATCGAGTCAAAATAAAGCATCGGCAGCTCGGCCGGCAGGGCAATATTGACCGCATGTTCTTTCAGCATCGCCGCGCGGGACTCCAGCGCCACGCCGATGACCTCCTCAAGCGGCTGCCAGTCGCGGTTTAGTTTGACATCCCCGCTTTGCAGACGAGCCATGTCCAGCAAGTTGCTGACCAGCACGCTGGTACGCAGTGCTTCGTCGCGAATGGCGTTGGCGATGTCGGCCTGTGCTTTAGGCAAGGGCGGCCCGGCGATATTCAGCGATTCGGCCAGACCGGAGAGCACGGTCAGCGGCGTACGCAGATCATGCGACAGTGCCGACAGCAAGGAATTGCGCAATTGTTCCGACTCCATCCTGACCAATGCCTCCTGGGCCACGGCGATGAAGTGCACGCGTTCGAGGGCAATGGCGATCAGGCTGGCACTGGTTTCCAGCAAACGCTGTTGCTCCGGCGGCGCCGACCACTTACCCGTGGGCGGCACGACGACCAGCACGCCGCGCGTCCGCATCGGCGCCTTCAACGGCAGATACAGCGCACTGGCCGACGGCAGCGTCGAGGTCGAGCAGCCGGCCGGCTCGTTGTGATCGAGCGCGTAGTGCGCGACACCGACATCGAGCTCGGGCAATGCGCAGTCCCCCGCCACTTGCAGATGGTCACCGGTATCCAGCGCCATCAGCGTCGAACGGGCGCCGAACACGCGGTCCACAAAACGCTGGCTGATTTCGACGATTTGCTCGATAGCCAGGGCACTGGACAACTCGCGGGCCATTTCGAACAGGGCCCGCATCCGCTGTTCCCGCCCCAGGGCAATACCGGCCTGGAATTTCAGGCGGGCCGTCATCTGCCCGATCAGCAGCGCGACCAGCAGCATGACAGCGAAGGTCGGCAGGTACTGGACATCACTCACCGCAAACGAAAAGCGCGGCGGCACAAAAAAGAAATCGAAAGCGGCCACCGACAACACGGCAGCCAATGCCCCCGGACCGCGCCCCAGGCGATAGGCGATGAAGACGGCCATCGACAGGAAGATCATGACGATGTTGGCCAGTTCAAGATGCGGCAGCAGCGGCGTCGCCACGAGGGCCGTCAAGGCCACGCCGATGCCGGCCAGCAGATAGTCCCGCCAGGCAATCGGCAACTCGTCAGCGGAACGCTCCTTCGCGACATCACCGGCGCCGCTTGTTCGCTCGTCCGCATCGCGGGCGACCAGCACGACCTCGAGCTCGGGCGCCCTTTGTCCCAGCTTCTCGGCAAAACTGCGCTGCCATGGCCATAACCTGGCCGCTTCCCGACCGACGACCACCTTGCCCAGATTGTGCTCGCGAGCGTAAGCGGTCGTCACTGCAATCATGTCATCACCGGACAGGCTCGCCGTGGTGGCACCCAGATCCTGTGCCAGTTTCAGCGTGCGCAGGATGCGTGAGCGGTCGCTTTCCGACAGGCGCTGAAGCTTCGAGGTTTCGACGTAGATCACGTGCCACGGAACGTTGAACTGCGCAGCCAGCCTTGCTCCGGCACGGATCAGCTTGTTGCTGCCGAGGCCGGCGCCGATGCAGACGAGCAATGACTCCTGGGTCGGCCATACCGTCGTCACCGAGGTTTCCCGGCGATAGGCCAGGACATCCTCATCGACCCGGTCCGCCGTGCGGCGCAGGGCCAGTTCCCGCAGCGCCAGCAGGTTGCCCTTGCGGAAGAAGTTCTGTACGGCGCGTTCGGCCTGCTGGGGAATATAGACCTTCCCCTCCTTGAGACGCTGCAGCAGTTCCTCGTGCGGCAGGTCGACCAGGACGATTTCATCGGCCTGGTCGAAGACGTGATCGGGCAGGGTTTCCCAGACCTTGATGCCGGTAATGCCACCGATCACGTCGTTCAGGCTTTCCAGATGCTGCACATTGACCGTGGTGAACACGTCGATGCCCGCCGCCAGCAACTCTTCCACGTCCTGCCAGCGCTTGGGATGACGCGAGCCCGGGGCATTGGAGTGGGCCAGTTCGTCGACGAGGATCAGCTCCGGTTTGCGCGCCAGCGCTACATCGATGTCGAATTCCCGAAGTTCGTGCCCCTTGTACTCGATGCGCTTCTGCGCGATCGACTCCAGGCCGCGCACCATTTCCGCCGTCTCGGAGCGGCCATGCGTTTCGACCACCCCGATGACCAGATCGACGCCCTGCGCCTGCAGCCCCTGAGCGGCGCCAAGCATGGCGTAGGTTTTGCCGACACCGGGGCTGGCACCGAAGAAAATTTTCAGCTTGCCCCGGCGTTTTTGTACCGATTCGGCTTCCAGACGAGCCAACAGGGCATCCGGATCGGGGCGCTGCACCTCGTTGCTCATCAACCTCTCCTGCCCGGCCAAATCACCTGGCCCAAGGAAGTCATCTTCTTGCCGAAGGGCACGCGCTCATCGGCCAGCGTTTCCAGGAAGTCCGACAGCCGCTTGGAGCGTGCGATGGCGAACAGCACCAGGCCGACAAACACGACCGTCGCCACGACGCCATGGATGATCCTCTCGGTCACGCTTCCTTCGCCGAAGGGAATGATGTTCATGCCAAAGTAGCCAGTCGTCACCGTCGCCATCAGCCCGAGGATCGTGATCACGGTCAGCCGGACCACCGTATTCGATTGCCGCCGTTGCGAATCGCTATCCAGGTAATGACTCATTTCGCGAATCTCGTCGCGTACCTCTTCATACAGGCTGTCGTTGCGCAAATGCCGGCTGCACAGGCGGTACAAGGCTTGCAGATGGGGGCGTTCGGACAGTTCGTGGAACCAGTAGCGGTGAGTGAAGCGCAGGAAGGTTTCGAAATTCGCCCGGATGCGGCGTTTGAAACGACGCACCGATACCTCGTTGCGAATGTTCAAGTCGTTGACGGCATCCACCAGGACCTCCGAAAAGACCAGCAGCGATGCGCGATGCAGGTGGGCGATCAGGAAAATCACGAAATGCTGATGCCGGAACTGCGCCAGAACCCCGCGCTCGGCATCGATGAAAAACCCTGAAGCGGCATCCCCGACCACCGTAAAGGCATTGCCGGTGCAGATGAAGCGCGTATTCGGACCGGCTTCGCTGTTGTGCCAATAGCGATCCTGGCAGTACAGCCCGACGAAATCCTTGACCGACGGTTCGTTGCCGGGGAGTGGCTCATCGGGATGCATCACGGTCGCCAAGCCAATCCTGACCCAGTCTTCGCGCTTCAACAGGCGCGGATTGTCGACCGCCAGATAGGCCATCACCGGCATGCGGTGATACTCGATCAGTCGATAGCGTATCTCGCCAGCCTTGTCGGAGTGAGCGAGGACCAGCGGCGACAGCAGCCATGCCCAATGCTCGCTGATGCCGGGGCTGCGATGTGCGCAGACGTATTCGAGGAACTTGGCGCGACGCTCGGTATCCGACACCGTCAGTATCTGGCCATCGTGCCCCAGCCATTCGGAGAGGTGGATGTTGTGCAAGCCGAATCCGTCTTCCCCCCAGCCCGAAGGGTAAGCGCGACCGAAACGGAACAGGATGTCCCGGACCAAGTCCAGGGGCAGGTCATTCCCCCGCACTTCGAGATTGAAAATGACCAGGTCGAGATCGTGAAAGAAATACAAGTCGAGGTGAACGACATGCAAGGTGAGTGGCTCGCTGCCGGGGCGCAACGTCAGGCGCAGGCCGGCGACATCCTTGCGGCGAAAGACGTGTACCGGCGACTCACCGATGTCATCGCCGGGCGAGCGTTTGGATGACCTCCCCTCGCCATAAAGAAAGCGCTGCACATAAGGCAGGAAAGAGACGAACTCCCGATAGTGACGCTCCTGAAACAGGCCGGGGTCGGCGGTGAATTCGTCGTCGATCCGTTGCCAGGGCTTGTCTTTCAGCGACTCAAGAACCTCCCAGTGGCGTCCTTCGCCTTTCTCCAGGGCCAGCGGTTCCAGTTGCAGGGGCCAGAGGAGACTGGCATGGAAAAGCGGAACACGCATTGCCTTGTTTGTCGTCATTTCTTCCATGACCTAGCCCTTGTTGACGAATATCGTGACTACCGTTTGCGCGCCGCTGAAATTCCAGCCTCAACCAGTGCCCGAAAGGCCTTTTTGCAGTTGGGGCTGCAGGTTCGCTGGCGCCCATAGGATAGTTCATGCAAGCGGATACTGATGGGGTGAGCGATGCCGCACACCGGGCAGACATGCGTGATCATTTGCACTCCGTTCTCAGATCGAGCGTTCGGCATAACGCGCCAGTTGCACCGATTGGCTGGCGATGGACGGCGCAACCAGAAAAATCTCGCTCTGCGGAATGGCGCTCAGCGCGACCGCCAACGCTATGGCCGCCGTGCTGGCGCCGATGGCAATCCGTGCCGGCATCTTGAAACCGGCGACAAAGCTTGCCAGGCTGACTTGCCCGCTGGCATCGACGGCAAATTCACGGCGCCGGATGCCGCTACCGCCTTCGCACACGGCCAGGCAGTAGTGATCGTTCTCAACGGCAACCCCGACACTGATGGCTTTCTGAACAGAGCAAATACTCATACACGCTTTCCGGCTGTTCCAGGCAACCGGACGGCCACCTGCTCGATACGACCAATATAGCGATCCGGAAATAAGGATTTCGTAAAAACTCGGGGCTTGCTCGTCAAGCGGACGTAAATATGAAAGAGCCGGAGCAGCATGGGGAAAGGCACCCGTACCAGGTACGGGTGCCTTGCTGCGCAGCGCGCCATTGAGACCGACGTGCAAATTATCGGATGCCTGCCAAGGCATCGAGTGACAGGTTGAGTTCCAGCACATTGACGCGCGGTTCACCAAGAACACCAAGTTGGCGGTCTTCGGTTTGGCTGGCGATCAGGTCTCGAACCCGGGATTCCGGTAGCTGACGCTCGCGGGCGATGCGTGGGGCCTGCCACAGGGCAGCGGCAACGCTGATGTGCGGGTCGAGGCCACTGCCCGAGGCCGTGACCAGGTCGACAGGAATGGCTGCCGTCTGGCTCGGATCGCTGGCCTTCAGTGCCGCGATGCGTCCCTTGACGCTTTCTTCCAGCGCCGGGTTGAGCGGCCCTTGGTTGGAACCGCCGGAGGCCGCAGCGTTGAACGGCATCGGCGCTGTCGCCGACGGCCGTCCCCAGAAGTGGCCGGCATTGGAGAAGGCTTGTCCGATCAGGCGGGAGCCGAGCGCCTTGCCATCCTTGACGATCAGGCTTCCATTGGCCTGATCGGGGAATACACCCTGGGCGATGCCGGTGATCAGCGCCGGGTAGGCCGCGCCGGTCAACAGGGTGAGCAGGCCGAAAATCGCGACGGCAGGTTTGAGTTCCTTGAGCATTGCAGGCTCCTTAAGCGAGATTGAGGCCGACCAAGACCAGGTCGATCAGCTTGATGCCGACGAAAGGCACGATCAAGCCGCCAATGCCATAGACCAGCAGGTTGCGGCGCAGGATGGCGGCGGCACCGAGCGGCCGGTAGGCGACGCCCTTCAGGGCTAGCGGAATCAGCGCGACGATGACCAGGGCATTGAAGATGACCGCCGACAGGATGGCCGAGTCCGGCGTCGCCAGGCCCATGACGTTCAGGGCGTTGAGCGCGGGATAGGTCGAGGCGAAGGCAGCCGGGATGATCGCGAAGTACTTGGCGACGTCGTTGGCAATCGAAAACGTGGTCAGCGCGCCGCGCGTCATCAGCATTTGCTTGCCGGTCTCGACGACCTCGATCAGCTTGGTCGGGTTGGAGTCGAGGTCGACCATGTTGCCGGCTTCCTTGGCGGCCTGCGTGCCGGTGTTCATGGCGACCGCCACATCGGCCTGGGCCAGCGCCGGGGCGTCGTTGGTACCGTCGCCGGTCATCGCCACCAGGCGGCCTTCCGCCTGGTAATGGCGGATCAGCTTGAGCTTGGCTTCGGGCGTCGCTTCGGCGAGGAAATCGTCCACCCCGGCCTCGCCGGCGATGGCGGCGGCGGTCAGGCGGTTATCGCCGGTGATCATCACGGTCTTGATGCCCATCCGGCGCAATTCGGCGAAGCGTTCCTTGATACCGCCCTTGACGATGTCCTTGAGTTCGACAGCGCCGAGCACGCGATCGCCTTCAGCGACGACCAGTGGGGTGGAGCCGTGGCGAGCGATGTCGTCCACCGCTTCCTGGACCTTGGCCGGCCACAATCCGCCCAAAGCGCTGACATGGGCCTTGACTGCTTCGGCAGCGCCCTTGCGGATGCTCTTGCCCCGCCAGTCGATACCGCTCATCCGCGTCTGGGCGGTGAAGTGCACGAACGTCGCCCCTTCGGCCTGGATGTCCCGACCGCGCTGATGCAGCACTTCTTTCGCCAGATGGACGATGGAACGGCCTTCCGGTGTCTCGTCGGCCAGCGAGGCATAGAGCGCGGCTTCGGCCAACTGGTCTGCCGAATAGCCTGGCGCAGCGACAAATCTGGCCGCCTGGCGATTGCCCAGCGTGATCGTGCCGGTCTTGTCGAGCATCAGCACATCGACATCGCCAGCCGCCTCGACAGCACGGCCGGAAGTGGCGATCACGTTCTTGGCCATCATCCGGCTCATGCCGGCGACGCCGATGGCCGACAGCAAACCGCCGATGGTGGTCGGGATCAGGCAGACGAGGAGCGCCACCAGCACGGTGACGCTGATCGGCGAGCCGGCCCCGGCGGTTTCGACACTGAACAGCGAAAACGGCAGCAGCGTCGCCGTGGCGAGCAGGAAGGCGATAGTCAGCGCAACGAGCAGGATGGTCAGGGCGATTTCATTTGGCGTCTTCTGGCGCTTGGCCGCTTCGACCATGCCGATCATGCGGTCGAGGAAGGTCTCACCCGGATTGACCGTAACGCGGACAACCAGCCAGTCGGACAGCACGCGGGTGCCGCCGGTGACGGCCGAAAAATCACCGCCCGCCTCGCGGATGACCGGTGCCGATTCGCCGGTGATCGCCGATTCGTCGACCGAGGCGACGCCTTCGATGACTTCGCCGTCACCGGGAATGACTTCGCCAGCGGTGACGATGACGACATCGCCCTTGCGCAGATCCTCCGAAGGCAGGATGCGCGTCTTCGCGCCGTAATGCGGTTCCTGCAGTTTCTTGGCCCACACCGTCTTGCGCAGCCCGCGCAGGGCGGCGGCCTGCGCCTTGCCGCGGCCTTCGGCGACCGCTTCGGCGAAGTTGGCGAAGAGCACGGTGAACCACAGCCACAGCGTGATGGCCAGGATGAATCCGGCCGGGGCCTCGCCATCGCCACCCAGCGCCTGGACAAACAGCCCGGTGGTGAGCACGCTGCCCAACCAGACGACGAACATCACCGGGTTCTTGACCTGGTAACGCGGCGACAGGCGTTTGAAGGACTCGACCACGGCGTCGCGCAGCAGCGCCGGATCGGTCATGGATTGTGTCGTTTGCATCAAATTCTCCTTATTGGGCGCCAATCATTTGCAGGTGCTCGACAATCGGCCCCAATGCCAGTGCAGGCAGGAAGGTCAGCGCACCGACCACGATCACCGTGCCGATCAGCAACATGACGAACAGCGGCGTATGGGTCGGCAAGGTGCCGGCCCCCGGCGGAATGCTCTTCTTGGCGGCCAACGAACCGGCAATAGCCAGTACCGGAACGATCAGCCAGTAGCGGGCGAACAGCATGGCGAAGCCGAGCAGCGTGTTGTAGAAAGGCGTATTCGCCGACAGGCCGCCGAAGGCGCTGCCATTGTTGTTGCCGGCCGACGACAGGGCGTAGAGGATTTCCGAGAAGCCGTGCGCGCCAGGATTGGCGGTGCCGGCCCGGCCGGCGTCCGCCATCACGGCGATGGCGGTGCCGAGCAGGACGACCAACGGCGGCACAAGGATGGCGACAGCAGCCATCTTGACCTCGAAGGCCTCGATCTTCTTGCCCAGGTACTCCGGCGTGCGGCCGATCATCAGGCCGGCGACGAAGACTGCCACGAGCGCGAAGATGATCATGCCGTACAACCCGGAACCGACGCCGCCGAAAACCACCTCGCCGAGTTGCATCAGCCACATCGGTACCAGACCACCGAGCGGCGTGAAGGAGTCGTGCATGGCATTGACCGAACCGTTCGAGGCGGCGGTGGTTGCTGTCGCCCACAGCGCCGAATTGACCACACCAAAGCGGGTTTCCTTGCCTTCCATGTTGCCGCCGGCCTGCAATTCGGAGGCCTTGGTATCGAGACCGAGGCGCTCGAACAGTGGGTTGCCCGACTGCTCGGAGCCGACGCAGAGGGCCAGCATGGCCACGAAAATGACGGTCATTGCCGCAAGAATGGCGACGCCCTGGCGCCGGTCGCCGACGTAACAGCCGAAGGTGATGCACAAGGCGGCCGGGATCAGGAGAATGGCCAGGAGTTCGAGGAAGTTGGACAGCGGAGTCGGATTCTCGAAGGGGTGGGACGAATTGATGTTGAAGAAACCGCCACCGTTGCTACCCAGTTGCTTGATGGCGATCTGCGACGCAGCAGGACCGACCGCGATGCGCTGCTCGGCGCTCGTCATCGTTTCGGTGACCGGCCGGCCTTGCGCATCCTTGAGCGGCTGGCCGTCGTCGCCCAGCTTGGGCTGGTCGAATTCGAGCTTTTCGACGAGCTGGACGCTGGCGTGCTGGTTGAACGTCTGCACGACGCCCTGGCTGACCAGGACGACCGACAGTACGATGGACAGCGGCAACAGGATGTAAAGCGTTGAACGGACCAGGTCGACCCAGAAATTGCCCAGAGCCGCGGCTTCGCGCTGCACGAAGCCGCGCGCCAGGGCGATGAGGACCGCCATGCCGGTGGCGGCGGACAGGAAGTTCTGCACGCCGAGACCGAGCATCTGCGTCAGGTAACTCATCGTCGACTCGCCGCCATAAGCCTGCCAGTTGGTATTGGTCGCGAAGCTGACTGCCGTATTGAAGGCCAGATCGGCTGTCGTTGCGGCCATCCCGTCCGGATTGAGGGGCAACACGTCCTGCAGGCGCTGCAGCGCGAACACCGCCAGGAAGCCGAGCAGGTTGAAGAGCAGGACGGCGAGCGTGTACCGCGTCCAGGGCATGGCATCGTCACCGCTGACGCCTGCCAGGCGGTAGATTCCGCGCTCGAGCGGGCGTAGCCAGCGCACGAAAACCGGGATGTCACCGTGATAGATGCGCGCCATGTAGCGGCCCAGCGGCCAAGCACAGGCGAGCAGGACGACCAGATACAGGCCGAGTTGCAAATAGCCGTTGCCAGTCATGAGAAGTCCTCCGGATAAAACAGCACGGCGACGAGATAGCCGAAGACGCCGATGGCGGCAGCCAGGGCAATCAGATAGAGCGGATTCATCATTTCCTCCGGATCTTTTCAAACAGAGGAACAAGGCCGGCCGTCACGGCGAAGAAAGCGATGGCGAGCAGCAGGTAGAGCGGGTCCATGAAACCTCCTGAATGGACTGGTTGCGACAAGCTCTACGTTAGTCGTTCGGGTATTAAGAAAACGCTAAATGATGGCCATGACAGCATTAAGGGCGTGTAAAGAAAGCGTGAATGAAAACTTGATCCGCGAAGCGCTTTTGGCGGCTCCCTGGAAGCAATGCATCAGCTTTACGGCAGGCGTCCGTACGAATTTCGTGTGGAGCGGACTATTGATTGTCCGCGACACGAAGAGTCTTGCCGTCCTCTTCCCGCTGTCTGCAGGCATCCCAAGCGCCTGCCCAGCCCATCACAGACTACATAGCTCCCACCCACTCCTTGCGCGCAAACTCCCGGCGGGCGGCCAGTCCGAGGCAACGCTGGCGGTCAGTTCTGCTGCGCTTCATCGCCGGCTCTCAGTCTGCGCTGCAGCGGCGGCAGATCGCCTCGACATGGATGGCGGTCGTGTTGAGGAAGGGGATGTCGGCGTCGCCGTCGTGCAGGAGCAACGGGAGTTCGGTGCAGCCGAGGATGATGGCGTCGAGCTGGTGGCGCGCCTGCAGGGCGCGGATGATGGCGAGGAATTCCTGCCGGGTCGTCGCATTGAAGATGCCGTGCTCGATTTCGTTGACCAAGCGGGCATGGATGCGCTGCTGTTCTTCGGGTTCGGGAACGAAGATGGCGAGGCCGTCGCCGGCGAAGAAGCCGGCCTGCATGGTGAAGGCGGTTCCGAGCAGGCCGAGGCGCCGGTAACCGGCGGCGCGGGCGGCGGCCAGCGTGGCATCGACGATGCTGAGCAGCGGGATCGGCGACTGGGCTTGCACCTGGTCGAACACGACATGCGGCGTGTTGGCGGAGAGGACGGCGAAATCGGCACCGGCCGCGTACAGCGCGCGGACCTTGCCGGCCAGCCAGGCGGCGAGCGCTTCCCAGTCGCCGGCCTCGACCATGGCGAAGAGGTGGGTGATATCGACGCTGACGATGACGATTTCCGGTACGGCCAGGCTCTGGTTGCGGGCGTGGAAGTGGTCAACGATGCGCTTGTAGTAGTCGATCGTCGCTTCCGGCCCGAGGCCGCCGATGATGCCGATGGTTTGCAAGTTGCTTCCTTCGTGTTTTCGGGAATTCCACCGGGATTGTAGCGACAAACCCGATGTCATTGCCCGCCGCTCGCCAGCGCGAAAATACCCGGAAACCGGATTGAACCTTTTCCCCAGGCCACCCACCAAACGCGGTCCGGCGCTGCGTTCGCGCGCAGCCGGGGGGATTTCACCAACAACAGGGAATGGGGTTCATGTCCAACATCACGAATTACAACGACAAGGTCGTCCGGCAGTTTGCGGTGATGACCGTCATCTGGGGCATCGTCGGCATGCTGGTCGGCGTCGTCATCGCCGCGCAACTGGTCTGGCCGGAGCTGAACGTGGGGCCGTATTTCCACTTCGGCCGCCTGCGCCCGCTGCATACCAACGCGGTGATCTTCGCTTTCGGCGGTTGCGCGCTGTTCGCCACGTCGTATTACGTGGTCCAGCGCACCTGCCACACCCGGCTGTGGGGCGGGCCGCTGATCCCGTTCACCTTCTGGGGCTGGCAACTGGCGATCGTCCTGGCGGCGATCACGCTGCCGCTCGGCATCACCAGCAGCAAGGAGTACGCCGAGCTGGAATGGCCGATCGACATCCTCATCGCGCTGGTCTGGGTGGCTTATGCGGTGGTCTTCTTCGGCACCATCGCCCGCCGCACGGTCGGCCACATCTACGTGGCGAACTGGTTCTACGGCGCCTTTATCATCGCCGTCGCGCTGCTGCACATCGTCAATAGCGCCGCCGTGCCGGTGTCGCTGACCAAGTCCTACTCGATGTACGCCGGGGCGCAGGATGCGATGGTGCAGTGGTGGTACGGCCACAACGCGGTCGGCTTCTTCCTGACCGCCGGCTTCCTCGGCATGATGTACTACTTCGTGCC
>OFJB01000041.1_pt1 | contig 98027 bp, 81 predicted proteins | sample 1775081 | NCBI WGS metagenome assembly OFJB01 (sample SAMN08195771, study PRJEB24354) | sludge metagenome | isolation source: initial sludge from phenol fed wastewater aerobic bioreactor | place: India: Nagpur | collected 2016-06-05 | reverse complement strand
ATTCAGGTTCGCGTCGAGTTGCAGGCCGATTGCTTCGCCGGCATCTGGGCCAACCAGTCCGACCAGCGCTGGAATTCGATTGAGCCCGGCGACATCGAGGCGGCGCTGCAGACGGCGGCGGCGATCGGCGACGATCGGCTGCAGAAGCAGTCGCGCGGCTATGTCGTGCCGGACTCCTTCACGCACGGCACCTCGGCCCAGCGCCAGCGCTGGTTCACCACGGGCTTCAAGTCCGGCAAGGTGTCGTCGTGCAATACCTTCGCGGCGAACGCGCAGTTATGAGTGAAAGTGTGAGCCATGCCCGGTATCGATGAATCCAGGCCATTCGTGCCGCTCAAGATCGCGGTGTTGACCGTGTCCGACACGCGCGAACTGGCCGACGACAAATCCGGCAACACGCTGGTCGAGCGTATCCGCGCCGCCGGCCACGTGCTCGCCGAGCGCTCGATCGTGAAGGATGACATCGACGCCATCCGCGGCAAGGTGAAGGCCTGGATCGAGGACAAGTTCATCGACGTCGTGATCTCGACCGGCGGCACCGGGTTCACCGGCCGCGACGTCACGCCGGAAGCGGTCGAGCCGTTGTTCGTGAAGCGCATGGACGGCTTTGCGACCCTGTTCACGATGGTCAGCTTTCCGAAGATCGGCACCTCGGCGATCCAGACCCGCGCCACCGCCGGCGTCGCCAACGCGACCTATATCTTCTGCCTGCCGGGCTCGCCCGGCGCCTGCAAGGATGCGTGGGACGAGATCCTCGTGCACCAGCTCGACGTTCGCTACCGGCCGTGCAACTTCGTTGAGATACTGCCCAGGCTCGATGAGCATTTGCGGCGGCCGAAGGCGCAGGGCGCGACGGCGTAGAGCCCGATAGCGGCGAGCGCCCGCAACAGAAATCGATTACGCGCCGCATCGCGCAATCGTTTGGCATTGGCGGCGTGAAGAAGGATCGCCAGCGACCGGTGCTGCGACGATCCCGCAGTCATAGCGTCAGGTCCCAGAACTCCGCCACGACGTTCTGCCCGAAGCTCATCCTGTTCTGGCTCGAGGTCAGCGTGAAGCCGCGCTTCTGATAGCAGCGCCGCGCCGCGGTCAGGCACTCGTGTGTCCACAGGGTGATGGCGTGATAGCCCCTGGTGCGGGCGAATGCGATGCATTCGTCGGTGAGACGCTGGCCAAGGCCGAGGCCGCGCGCCTTCTCCGAGACGATCAGGGCGCGACACGCGCGGCATGATCCGGCTGCATCAGTTCCCCAAGGTCGAGATGGTGTCGATCACCACGCCGGAGACCTCGGAGGCCGAGCACGAGCGGATGACGCAGGCCGCCGAGGACGTGCTGCAGAAGCTCGGGCTGCCCTATCGCACCATCGTGCTCTGCACCGGCGACATGGGCTTCTCCTCGCGCAAGACCTACGACATCGAGGTGTGGCTGCCGGGCCAGGACGCCTATCGCGAGATCTCGTCCTGCTCCAACTGCGGCGACTTCCAAGCGCGGCGGATGAACGCCCGCATGCGGCCGACCGAGGGCAAGGGCACGCGATTCGTCCATACGCTGAACGGATCGGGCGTGGCGGTCGGGCGGTGCCTCGTCGCGGTGCTCGAGAATTATCAGAACGCCGACGGCTCGGTGACCGTGCCGGAGGTGCTGCGGCCCTATATGGGCGGGCTCGAGCGGATCGTGCCCTGAGGCGGCAACTGTCCCTCGATCCGCCGCACGGATCGACGATTCGGTACGGGCGTCTTCCTTTCTCCCCTTGCGGGAGAAGGTGCCCGAAGGGCGGATGAGGGGTGTCGCGCGGAGCGCGAAGTCCCCCGGAACCGCCCGTCGCGGGCTCGCGCCCGCGCCCCCTCATCCGGCCCGTGCCGGGCCACCTTCTCCCACGAGGGGAGAAGGGAAGGGCCCGCGACGAGACGTTCCGCTCCGGATGCCTTGTCGGCGACACGGGCGGACACTACCTTGGCCCGCGCCGCTCCGGCGTAGCGCCGAACTCGAGGGAATGCCCATGTCCAGCGATCATCCGTCCGACAAGGATCGCCCAATTTCCGGGCAGGGCAAGTATCCGCCGGGCTATGATCCGGTCACCCACACCTATACGCCGCCGATCGGCGCGGACGGCCAGCCGATCTATCCGCCCGGCTACGATCCGGTCACCCACACGTTCAAGCGGCCCGAGCCGGCCGCCGGCGGGGCGATCGATCACGAACACCACCACGCCTACGGCCACGTGCCGCCGGCGCTCGACGCCGACGGCGAGCGGCGCACCATGCTGGTGACCGGCGCCAGTCGTGGCATCGGCCATTCGATCGTGCGCAAATTCGCCGACGAGGGTTGGCGAATCGTCACCTGCTCGCGCCATCCCTTCGAGCGCAGCCGCTGCCCGTGGGAAGCGGGGCCGGAGGATCACGTCCAGGTCGATCTCGGCGATCGCGAGCAGATCCCGCTCGCCATCATCGACATTCGCCGCCGGGTCGGCGGACGGCTGCACGCGCTCGTCAACAATGCCGGCATCTCGCCCAAGGGGCCGAACGGCGAGCGGCTGAATTCGATGACGACACCGATGCATACGTGGATGCAGGTGTTTCACGTCAATCTCCTGGCGCCGATCATGCTGGCCAAGGGCCTGTTCGACGAGCTGAAGGCGGCGCGGGGCTCGGTGGTCAACATCACCTCGGTGGTCGGCAGCCGCGTCCACCCCTTCGCCGGCACCGCCTACGCCACGTCCAAGGCGGCGCTGACGGCGCTGACCCGTGAAATGGCCAATGATTTCGCGCCGCACGGTATTCGCGTCAATGCGATCGCACCGGGCGAAATCGTCACCGACATCCTGTCGCCGGGCACGGAAGAAAAGTTCCTGCCGCTCATCCCGATGAAGCGCCTGGGGCGGCCCGAGGAAGTCGCCGAGCTGGTGCACTTCCTCTGCTCGGAGGCGGCGTCCTACATCACCGGCGAACAGATCAACATCAACGGTGGTCAGTTGCTCTGACTCTTCAGTATGCTGCTGTGCATCCATCTTCTGTATACGATCGTCAGAACTGCTGAGTAAGTATTTTTCCTCAGGCCAGTTTCGAATCAATGCATTTCGTTTGTGCATTCGTGTCGGATTCCTGACGTCAAAAGCAGCGTGACATTTCGTGCGGTCGCGCGCAGCATTTCTCTCGTCGAGCAGATCTTGCGGTTTCCCTTACGGAAATCGAGGAGTGGGAGATCTGGCGAGGAGAGCGAACCATGGGGATTGCGACCGCGCCCGCATTCGGATCGGACCAGACGAAGCCGGCCGGGCCGGCGCCCTATCCGAAGGCCAATGCCGAGATGGCGCTCTTCGGGATCTACGAGATCTCGAAGATCCTCACCACGCCGGCGCGACTCGAGTTGACGCTCTCCAACGTCGTGAACGTGCTGACGTCGTTCCTGCAGATGCGGCGCGGCATGATCGTCGTGCTCGACGACGGCGGCGACGTGGAGATCGTGGCGACCGCGGGATGGGCCGAGCAGGGCGGACGCGTCGGGCGCGCCATCGACAGTCTGCCGCGCGCGGTGATCGACCGAATCGTCGCGACGACGACGCCGGTCGTCGCCCAGGACATCGCCACCGACCCCCTGTTCGAGACCGCCGACGGGCTCCTCGCCGAGGAGGCGGGCATGCGCGTCTCCTTCATCGGCGTGCCGATCAAGGCCGACAACAAGGTGGTGGGCACGCTCTCGATCGACCGGGTCTGGGACGGGCGCACGCAGTTCCGGATCGACGACGATCTGCGCTTCCTCGCCATGGTCGCCAATCTGGCGGGCCAGACCGTGCGTCTCCACCGCATCCTCTCCGCCGATCGCCAGCGGCTCCTCGACGAGCGCTCGTCGCTCGAAAAGGCGCTCGGCAACGAGTTGGCGAACCGGGTGCCCAATGCCACCCCGAAGGTCGAGGGCATCGTCGGCGAGAGCGTCGCGGTGAAGCGGGTGCTCCAGACCATCGCCGTCGTGGCCAAATCCAATTCGACCGTGCTGTTGCGCGGCGAGAGCGGCACCGGCAAGGAGCTCTTCGCGCGCGCCATTCACGATCTCAGCCCGCGCAAGAACAAGGCCTTCGTCAAGCTCAACTGCGCCGCGCTGCCGGAGAGCGTGCTCGAGAGCGAGCTCTTCGGCCACGAGAAGGGATCGTTCACCGGCGCCGTCGGTCAGCGCGCCGGCCGATTCGAGCTCGCCAACGGCGGCACGCTGCTGCTCGACGAGATCGGCGAGATCTCCGCCTCGTTCCAGGCGAAGCTGCTGCGCATCCTGCAGGAGGGCGAGTTCGAGCGGGTCGGCGGATCGAAGACGCTGAAGGTCGACGTGCGGCTCGTCTGCGCCACCAACAAGAACCTCGAGGAGGCGGTCGCCAAGGGCGAGTTCCGCGCCGATCTCTATTACCGCATCAACGTGGTGCCGGTGTTCCTGCCGCCGCTGCGCGAGCGGCCGGGCGACATTCCCCATCTGGCGCGTGCCTTCGTCCAGCGCTTCAACGCCGAGAACGGTCGCAAGATGTCGATCTCGGCGGCGGGTCTCGATCTCCTCTCGCACTGCTATTTCCCCGGCAACGTGCGCGAACTCGAGAACTGCGTGCGGCGCACGGCGACGCTGGCGCACGGCGACATGATCACGCCCGACGATTTCGCCTGTCACACCGGCAACTGCCTGTCGGCGCTCCTGTGGAAGAGCGCGCCGAAGAAGCCGGGCATGCCCGATCCGATCACCATGCTCGCCTCGGGCGTGTCGGTGGTGGCGCCGACGCCGTCGCACGGGGTGCCGCCGGCGGTCTATCCGGTCGCTCCCGTCGAGCCGGCTCCGGCGGCGGCACCGCTGCCGGCGAGCCCGGCCGAGGCGGCCGCGTCCGGCGGATTGTGTGAACATGCCGACGCCAACTGCCCGGCACTCGGCGGACGACCGAGCGAGCGCGAACGTCTCGTCGATGCGATGGAGCGGTCCGGCTGGGTCCAGGCCAAGGCGGCGCGGATCCTGGGGCTCACGCCGCGCCAGATCGGTTACGCCCTCAAGAAGCACAACATCGAGCTGAAGCGGTTCTGACCCGACCGCCCGGCGCGACTGACAGACTTCGGTTCCTCCCTGAAGACCCACTCGGCCCGGAGCGATCCGGGCCGTTTCTTATGGTCACGGTCGGACCGGCCGGCGCCGGTTCCGGCTCGCCTTCGCCTGAGAAGCGTCGATCAGGTCGACACTTCGGAGGTTCGGTCATCAGGGGCGGCGGGCGACGGCGTGGAAGAAGGAGCCGGAGACGTGGCCGCGCCGGCTGCCGGTCGGCTGGGCCGGGTTGCCGTAGGCGTCGCCGGCCAGCGCGAAGGGGGCGTCGCGGCCGGGGTCGACGATGGTCGCGTAGTGGAACTCGTGGCCGGCGAGGCGGGTGCCGGCGGGGCCGAGGACGCCGTCGGCGAGGAGTTCGACGGCGCGGTAGCCGAGATGCATCTTGCGCTTGGCGAAGGAGGTCTCGACGTCGAGCAGGCCGGCCATGGCGTGGGTCCGGCCGCTCGCGTCGGTGAGGCTGCGGCCGAGCACCATGTAGCCGCCGCATTCGCCGTGGACCGGGCGATCGGCCGCGAAGGCGCGCAGGCCCTCGAGGAAGCCGGCCGCGGCGGCGAGACGTTCGGCGTGGAGTTCGGGATAGCCGCCGGGGAGCCAGCAGACGTCGCAGGCGGCGTCGGGGGCCTCGTCGGCGAGGGGCGAGAAGAAGGAGATCTCGGCGCCCTCGGCGCGCCAGCCCTCGACCAGATGCGGATAGAGGAAGGTGAAGGCGGCGTCGCGGGCGACGGCGATGCGTCCGCCCGGCGCCGGGATCGCGCCGATCGAGGGAGCGGTCGCGGCATCGGCGGGCGGCGGGGCGGCGAGCGGGCGGGCGGCGGCGATCAGGCGGTCGAGATCGACATGGGTCTCGACGAGATCGGCCATACGGTCGAGCAACGTGTCGAGGCCGCTCGTCTCCGAGGCCTGGACGAGGCCGAGGTGGCGTTCGGGCAGGACCACGTCGGGGCTGCGCGGGATCGCGCCGAGGACGTCGATGCCGAGGGCGCGAATCGCGTCGCCGACGAGCCGGGTGTGCCGCTCCGAGCCGACCCGGTTGAGGATCACCCCGGCGAGCGGCAGGTCGGGGGCATAGGCGCGGACCCCAGCGACGATGGCGGCGGCGGATTGCGACTGACCGGAGACGTCGAGCACCAGGAGGAGCGGCAGACCGAGGGCGCGAGCGACGTCGACGCTGGCGCCGCTGCGGCCGGGGGAGGCGGGGACGCCGTCGAAGAGGCCCATCAGCCCCTCCGCGACGACCAGATCGGCGCCGGCGCCGGCCCGGGCCGCGAGGCCTGCCATCAGCTCGGGCGGCATCGCCCAACTGTCGAGATTGAGGCTGGCGCGCCCGCTCGCGACCGCGTGGAAGGCGGGATCGATGTAGTCGGGCCCGCATTTGGCGCCGCCGACGGCGAGGCCGCGCCGGGCGAGCGCCCGGAGGAGGCCGAGCGTCACCGTGGTCTTGCCGGAGCCGGAGCGGAGCGCGGCGACGAGGAGGCCGTTCGGGGGCGTCGTCACGGGCGGCCGTCGCCGTAGCCGAGGGCGGCGCGGAGCGGCACGATCGAGCCGATCACGGTGATGGTCGGCGGCTCGATGCCGGCGGCGGCGGCGTCGGCGACGCAGGTCGCCAGCGTCGACACCAGCACGCGCTGTTCCGGCGTCGTCGCCTTGTTGACGAAGCCGACCGGGGTGTCGGTGGCCATGCCGGCCTCGACCAGTTCGGCGACGATGGCGGCGAGGTTGTTCATCGCCATGTAGAGGATCAGCGGCACGCCGGTGCGGGCGAAGGCGGCCCAGTCGATCGCCTCGGGGCCGTGGACGGCATAATGGCCGGTCATCAGGATGACGGCCTGATTGGTGTCGCGGGTCGTGGCCGGGATGCCGGCGGCGGTGAGCCCGCCGAGGCCGGAGGTGATGCCGGGCACGACGTGGAAGGGCACGCCGGCCGCGACCAGCGCCAGCGCCTCCTCGCCGCCGCGTCCGAAGACGTAGGGGTCGCCGCCCTTGAGGCGCAGCACGCGCTTGCCCTGGCGGGCGAGTTCGATCAGCCGGTCGGTGATGTCGCCCTGCTTGGCGGAGGGCTTGCCGCCGCGCTTGCCGGCGAATTCGCGCTCCGCCTCCGGATTGACCAGCGCCAGGATCTCGGGCGCGACGAGGGCGTCGTAGACCAGCACGTCGGCCTGACCGAGCGCGAAGATGGCGCGGGCGGTGAGGAGGCCGGGATCGCCGGGGCCGGCGCCCACCAGCCAGACCGAGCCGGGCTCGAAAGGCGTCATGTGGGCGGCGAGCGGTCCGAGATCGACCATGGCGTATCCTCCTGGGACGTTTCGTCCTTCGTGTGGGCGGCGCCTTTCGGGGCCGCCCTTTCGTCGTGGTGACGCCGGTGGGGAGGACCCCGGCCGGCGACGGGCGATCGACAGAACCGCATGGACCGCCGTCGAGGTCCATGAGATACCAAGTCGCAGGATGAATGACGACGCCGCCTCGACGAAAATCAAGAACAATTCCGATCTCCGCCGGGGATGGACGACGGGGACCTGCGCCACCGCCGCCGCCAAGGCGGCCGCGACGGCGCTCGTCGGCGCCGATTTTCCCGATCCGGTGGAGGTGGCGCTGCCCGGCGGCGGCCGTCCGGCCTTCGCGCTCGCCCGCGCCGAACGCGGCGACGGCGCCGCGCTCGCCGGGGTCGTCAAGGATGCCGGCGACGACCCGGACGTCACCCACGGCGCGCTGGTGTGGGCGCGGGTGACGCGTGGGGCGCCCGGATCCGGTCTCGTCTTCCGCGCCGGCGAGGGCGTCGGTACGATGACGCGGCCGGGGCTGCCGATCGCGGTCGGCGAACCCGCCATCAATCCCGTGCCGCGCGCGATGATTCGCACCGCCCTCGAGGAGGTTGTGGCGGCTCACGGCGGCGCGCTCGACTTCGTGGTCGAGGTCGGCATCGAGCACGGCCGCAAGCTCGCGGAAAAGACGCTCAACCCGCGCCTCGGCATTCTCGGCGGCCTCTCGGTGCTGGGGACGACGGGCATCGTCATCCCCTTCTCCTGTTCGGCCTGGATCCACTCGATCCATCGCGGCATCGACGTCGCCCGCGCCATGGGGCTCGGGCACGTCGCCGGCTCGACCGGCAACACCTCGGAGAAGGCGGTGCAGGCGCTGCACGATCTCTCCGATCAGGCGTTGATCGAGATGGGCGACTTCGTCGGCGGCATGCTCAAATACGTCCGCACCCATCCGGTGGCGCGGGTGACGCTCGCCTGCGGCATCGCCAAGGCGGTGAAACTGGCGCAGGGGCTCGCCGATCTCCATTCCAAGCGCGGCTCGGTCGACCACGATTTTCTAGCCCGCGTGGCGGCGGAGGCGGGGGCGTCGGCAGCGGTCGTCGCGCGGGTGCGCGGCGCCAATTCGGCGCTCGAGGTGCTTCAGATCGCCCGCGCGGAGGGCTTCGATCTCGGCACGCCGATCGCGGCGGCGGGGTGGCGGACGGGGGCGGCGCTGCTCGCCGGCTCGGGCGTCGACCTCGAAGTGGCGGTGTTCGACCGCGTCGGCGGGCTGGTCGCATCGAGCGGGTTTCACGCCGTCGGGTGAGCCCGTCGTCGGGTGAGGTGAGGCGCCTCTTCCTTCTCCCCTCGTGGGAGAAGGTGGCCCGCAGGGCCGGATGAGGGGGCGCGCGCGGGAGCGCGCATCCGATGAACTCTCCGGCGACGTCGCGAGCGGCGACGTCCAGACCCCTCATCCGCCCTTCCGGCACCTTCTCCCGCAAGGGGAGAAGGGAAGGGCGCGCGCGGCGGGGGCGGTCGCCTCACTCGGGCCGGGAATCGCGTCCCCGGAAGCGGCGCTGGTAGGCGGCGTCGTAGAGCGAGGATTCGCGGAAATCCTCGGCCGCGAGCGCCCGGCCGACCAGGACCAGCGCGGTGCGCTCGATCGGCGACTTCGCGACTTCCGCCTCGATCGTCGAAAGCGTCGCGCGCACCACCTGCTGATCCGGCCAGGTGGCGCGGAAGACCACGGCGACGGGGCAGTCGGCGCCGTAGTCGGGGGTGAGGTCGGCGACGATCTTCGGCAGGACGTGGATCGAGAGATGGATCGCCAGCGTCGCGCGGGTGGCGGCGAAGGCGGTGAGCGTCTCGGTCTCGGGCATCGCCGAGGCGCGGCCGGAGGTGCGGGTCAGCACCAGCGACTGGGCGACCTCGGGCAGGGTCAGCTCCTGCTCGAGCACGGCGGCGGCGGCGGCGAAGGAGGGGACGCCGGGCGTCACCGTATAGGGGATGGCGAGGCGCTTCAGGCGGCGGATCTGTTCGCCCATCGCCGACCACACCGAGAGATCGCCGGAATGGAGCCGCGCCACGTCCTCGCCGGCCGCATGCGCCTTGACGAATTCCGCCTCGATCTCGTCGAGCGAGAGCGGCGCGGTGTCGACGATGCGGGCATCGGGACGGCAATGGGCGAGAAGATCGCGCGAGACGATCGAGCCGGCCCACAGCACCATCGGGCAGCTCGCGAGGAGATCGCGGCCGCGCACGGTGATCAGGTCGGCGGCGCCGGGGCCGGCGCCGATGAAATGGACGGTCATCGCGGGTTCCTCGTCGGAGCGGGTGTGTGGGGGATCGGGGCGTCGATCATGGCGTGCCGCCGCCCTCGCCGGAGACGGCGATCGCCACGGTGGCGCCGCGTTCGGCCATGCGGGGGACGACGAGGCGGCCGTTCGCGCCGGCTCCGGCGAGCGCCGACCCTTCCGCGATCGAGGGCACGCCGAAGAGTTCGACCACCTTCTCCGAGCGGGTCTCGACCCGGTCCGCGACCGTCTCGAGCGCGACGCGCGGCAGGTGGACGAGGGGAAAGCCGAGCCGGACGGCGGCCTCGGCGATGCCGGCCTCGGACTGTTTGTCGAGCACGGTGAAGAGAGCGACCGGCAGCGTCGGCTCGGCGGCGCGCTCGAGCGCGGTCTCGATCAGTTCGGCGATCACCGCGCCGGCCACCCCGGAGCGGCAGCCGATGCCGACGGCGAGAAAGCGCGAGGTCATGCACCGTCCTCCCCCAGGATGTCCACATCGTTCTCCCCGAGATCCGCGGGGTGATCTCCACCGTTCGTCCCCAAGGTCGTCCCCACGGTCGTCCCGTGGTTCTCCACGGGGCTTTCCACAGCCGCCCCGGCCGGCTTCTGCCACGTCCACTGGACGATCGGCATGGCCGGGCGGAAGCCGTGGAAGCGGCCGATCGGGACGGCGCGGGCGACCGAGATCTGGACGAGATCGCCGCCGTGGGCCTCGAAGGCGGCGATCACCTCGGCCTGCGTCTGGATCGTCACGGCGTTGACGACGAGGCGGCCGCCGGGGGCGAGACGCGCCATGCAGAGGCGGACGAGATCGGGGTCGGAGCCGCCGCCGCCGAGGAAGATCGCGTTCGGGGTCGGCAGGCTCTCGAGCGCGGCCGGCGCGAAGCCCTGGACGGGCACGAGATCGGGCACGCCGAAGAGGGCGGCGTTGCGGGCGACGCGGTCGAGGCGATCGGCGCGCGGCTCGATGGCGATCGCGCGATTGTGCGGGCTCGCCAGCATCCATTCGATCGAGATCGAGCCGGTGCCGGCGCCGACGTCCCACAGGAGCTCGCCGTGGCGGGGCGCGAGTTTCGACAGCGTCGCGGCGCGGATCTCGCGCTTGGTGATCTGGCCGTCGTTCTCGAAGAACGAATCCGGGATGCCGCTCGCCAGCGGCAGGACGCGGGCGTCGGCATCGGCGACGACCTCGATTGCCACGGTGTTGAGCGGATCGAGGTCCTCGCGGGCGAAATCCTGCGCCAGCGCCGAATTGACGCGCTCGCGGGCGCCGCCCATGGCCTCGAGCACGATCAGCTTCGAGCGGCCCATGCCGTTCTTCGTCAGATGTTCGGCGAGGCGCAGCGGCGTGGTGCCGTCCCAGGACAGCACCAGGATGCGGCGGCCGGGCTGGAGATGGGGCACGATCTTCTCGAAGGCGCGGCCGTGCAGCGTCACGAGCGCGCAGTCCTGCACCGCCCAGCCGACGCGCGCCGCCGCCATCGAGAAGGCCGACGGCGCCGGCAGGGTCACGTATTCGGTCGGCGGCACGGCGCGGGCCAGCAGCGAGCCGACGCCGTAGGAGAAGGGATCGCCCGAGGCGAGCACCACGACGGGGTGGCCCCGCCGGGCGAGGATCGCCGGGAAGGCATCGGTGAGCGGGGAGGGCCAGGCGAGCTTTTCGGCTTGCGTCTCGCCGATCAGCGCGAGATGACGCTTACCGCCGACGACGAGTTCGGCGCCGTCGAGCAGACGGCGCGCGGCGGGCGACAGGCCGTCGAGGCCGTCCTCGCCGAGGCCGAGGATGGCGAGCCACGGGCGGGTCTCGGTCGGATCGATCATCGCGAGCACTCCTGGAGGGTCGCATGCGCATTCTGGTTCTGGGCGGCACCACCGAGGCGAGCCGTCTGGCGAAGGCCCTGGCCGAGCGGGCGGACATCGAGGCGACGCTGTCGCTGGCCGGACGCACCGTCGATCCGGCGGCCCAGCCGATCCCGACGCGAATCGGCGGTTTCGGCGGCGTCGAGGGGTTGGCGGCCTATTTGCGGGACCATGCCATCGATGCGCTGGTCGACGCCACCCATCCCTTCGCGGCGCAGATCAGCCGCAACGCGGCCGAGGCGGCGCGGGCGACGGGAACGCCGATCGTCGCCTTCGTCCGCCCCGCCTGGACCCGCGCGCCGGGCGACGACTGGCGCGAGGTGGCGAGCCTCGAGGAGGCGGCTGGGGCGATCGGGGCGGCGCCGCGACGCGTCCTGCTCACCACCGGACGGCTGGGGCTCGCGCGTTTCGCGGTCGCGCCGCAGCATCACTACGTCGTCCGCACCATCGATCCGCCCGAGGCGGAGGTGCTGGCGGGACTGCCCGATCACGTCCTGCTCTTCGATCGCGGTCCGTTCGATCTCGCGGCCGAGCGGGCCTTGATGGAGCGCGAGCGGATCGAGGTCGTGGTCACCAAGAATTCCGGCGGGGCCGCGACCTACCCGAAGATCGTCGCGGCGCGCGAACTCGGCCTGCCGGTGGTGATCCAGCAGCCGCCGCTGCGCCCGGACGTGCCCCGGGTCGGCGACGTCGCCGGGGTGTTCGCTTTTCTGAATGGGGTCGAGGCGGCGTAGAATGAATTTGCGCGAACGTTGTGCGGTGCAGCATCGTGCGCGTTCGGGCCGGTCGCCGTGAAGCGGGCGCCCCTTCTCCCCTCGTGGGAGAAGGTGGCGCGCAGCGCCGGATGAGGGGGCTGGGCCTCGCCTCGGGCGGCGGCCTTCGAGGTGGGGCAGCGACCCCTCATCCGCCCTTCGGGCACCTTCTCCCGCAAGGGGAGAAGGGAAGGAGGCCGGGACTTCGGCGAGGGCGGCCGTCATAGGCTCACCTCGCGACCGAACGGGGCGACCAGACCCAGGGCTCGAGGCCGTCGCCGCGCTCGATCCGCCGGGTGTCGGCGTTGCCGATGATGACGCAGGTGGCCATGTCGACGACGGACAAGTCGGCGGCGCCGAGCGTCGTCACGATCACCCGCTCGTCGGGACGGCCGACGGCGCGGGCGAAGATCACCACGGTCTGCGGGGCGCGGACCCGGGAGAGGCAGGCGAAGGCGTCGAAGATCTGTCGCGGCCGCGCCTTGGAGGCGGGGTTGTAGAGCGCGATCACGAAGCCGACCTCGGCGGCGGCGGTCAGGCGGCGCTCGACGAGGTCCCAGGGCTTCAGATTGTCCGAGAGGTTGATGGCGCAGAAATCGCCGCCGAGCGGCGCGCCGAGCCGGGCGGAGGCCGCCTGCATCGCCGAGACGCCGGGGTGGACCGTGACGTCGAGGCCGCGCCATTCCGGCCGGCCGCCGTCGATCGCCTCCATCACCGCCGCCGCCATGGCGAAGACGCCGGGATCACCGCCGGAGACCACCGCCACCCGGGCGCCCGCCGTCGCCAGCTCCAGCGCGTGGCGGGCGCGATCGAGTTCGACCCGATTGTCGGAAGCGTGGCGGGTCTGGCCGGGGCGCTCGGGGCAGCGGGCGACATAAGGCGCGTAACCGACGAGGTCGGTCGCCTCCGCGAGGATCGCGGCCGTCTCCGGCGTCAGCCAGTGCTCCGGGCCCGGCCCGGTGCCGACGACGCGGAGCCAGCCGGCATTCGTTTGCCGGCTCATGGCCGCCGTCCCTCGCCGGGGATCAGGATCAGCGAGAAATAGGGGGCGGTGCCGTCGTCGCGGTCGGCGAGCGCGGTGACCACCTCGCCGGCCATGGTGCCGCGCTCGACATAGGTCGCCCGCGCGAGCATGCCGGCGCGCTCGATCGCCTTGCGAACCTTGGCGAAATTGGAGCCGAGCTTCATGATCACGGCGGCGTCGGTCGCCTCCAGGCGGCGCACCAGCTCGTCCTCGTCGAGGGTGCCGGGCAGGACCGAGAGCTGATCGTCGCCCCAGGTCATGGGCAGGCCCGCCGCCGCCCAGCAGCCGGCCATGCCGGTGACGCCGGGGGTGATCTTCGTCGGGTAACGATCCTTCAGCCGGATGTAGAGGTGCATGAAGGAGCCGTAGAACATCGGATCGCCCTCGCAGACGAGGACCACGTCCTTGCCCATGTCGAGGACGTCGGCGATCGCCTCGACCGAGCGCTCGTAGAACTCCTTCAGCGCGGTGATGTAGATCTCCTCGCCGAAATGGGTTTCCGTGGTCATGGGATACCACAGGGGCAGCTCGGGCTTGCCGGCCGGGACCCATTTGTCGACGATGGTGCGGGCGTTGCCGCGCCGGCCCTTCTTGGCGAAATAGGTGAGGAGACCGGCGGCCTCGACGAGTTTCACCGCCTGGACGGTCAGGAGATCGGGATCGCCGGGGCCGAGGCCGACGCCGTGAAAAGTGCCCTTGGGCGTCATGATCATTCCTTTGCCGAGGCGAGTGCGTTGACGGCGGCGGCGGTCATCGCCGAGCCGCCCTTGCGGCCGCGCACCACCAGCCAGGGGACGCGGCCGTCGGCGATCAGCGCCTCCTTGCTCTCGGCGGCGCCGACGAAGCCGACGGGCATGCCGACGATCGCCGCCGGAAGGGGGGCGCCCTCGTCGAACATTTCGAGGAGGCGGAAGAGCGAGGTCGGCGCGTTGCCGATGGCGACGACGCTGCCGGCGAGACGCGGGCGCCACAGTTCCATCGCGGCGGCGGAGCGGGTGGTGCCCATGGTCTTCGCGAGATCGGCGACGGAGGGGTCGTTGAGGGTGCAGATCACCGCGTTGTCGGCGGGAAGGCGGGCGCGGGTGATGCCGCGCGCCACCATCTCGGCGTCGCAGAGGATCGGCGCGCCGAGCTTCAACGCCGCCTCGGCCGCCTTGCAGGCGCCGGGGGCAAAGGCGATGTCGGCGGCGACCTCGACCATGCCGCAGGAATGGATGATGCGCACGGCGGTGCGCTCCTCCACGGGCGTGGTGAAACGGGCGAGGTCGGCCTCGGCGCGGATGATGCGGAACGAGCGTTCGTAGATCGCCGCGCCGTCCTTGACGTAGGTCTCTCGGGTGGCGACGTCGCCGGGGGTGGCGTTCAAGGCGGGCTCCTCAGAGGGGGGCGAGATCGGTCAGCGTGGCGACGGCTTCGGCGAGGGTGAGGCCGGTCATCCACGGTTCGTCCCAGGCGCGGCCGTTGCGGACGAGGTCGTAGGCGCCGTCGCGGCCGGTGAGCGTCACCAGCGCCGGGCCCGGATGGGCGCAGCCCTTCTCGCAGCCGGAGACGTGCAGCGTCACGCCGGCCTCGGCGAGGCGGCGGGCATGGGGGGCGAGGGTCTCGCCGTCGATCCGGGCTTCGACGGTGGCGGAGCGGCAGCCGCTCGCGCCGGCGCAAGAGACCACCGCCAGACGCGGGTCGTCGGCGGCGGAGACGTAGCGCGCCGAGGCGATCCAGGGGCGGATGCGCGGCATCTTCTCCGGCTGGACGCCGGGCATCAGCACCACCCGCCACGGGGTCAGGCGCAGCTCGCCGGCCGCGCGTTCGGCGGCGAGTTCGCCGAGCAGCGCCATCTGGTCGGCGGTGAAGCGGCCGAAGGGGGCGCCGATGCCGATGAAGGCGGCGGGATCGTGGGTGTGGTCGCCGAGCACCGCCTCGGCACCGCAGGCGCGCGGCAGGAGCGGCGTGACCTCGGCCAGGGTCTCGCCGAAGCCGGCCGCCTCGAAGAGCGCGGGGAGGCCGACGCGTGCCAGGATCTCCGGCATGCGGCGCGGCGCCTCGGCGAGGCCCGCGCGCAGCGCGATCACCGCGCGGGCGAGGGCGGCGGCATGGTCGGGAGCGTCTTCGACCGGCACGGCGGCGATCGAGCGATACCGGCCCGGGGCGGTCGCGACCTGGATCAGGACACGCGGGCCGTCCGGCGTCCGCACCCCGGTCAGGCGGACGTCGACGGCGACGTCGTCGAGCGCCAGCCGGCCGCCCTCGTCGACGACGAAGCCGAATTTGCCGGGTAGCGCATGGAGGCTCGCGTCCTCGGTCAGGCGGGTCTCGAGCGCGGCGCAGAGGGCGCGGCCGTCGATCGCGGCGTCGGGATCGAGCCCGGAGAGCGGCGAGGCGACGATGTTGCGCACCGCTTCCGCAGCGGCATCATGGTCGAGCAGACCGAGTTCGGCGAGCGCCTCCTGGAGCGGGTGGATGTTCTCGATCGAAACGCCGCGCAGTTGCAGGTTGCCGCGCTGGGAATAGTCGATCAGCTCGTTGCCGAAGCGGCGGGAGAGGTCGGAGAGCTCACCGGCGATCGCGGCCGGCAGGATCCCGGCGGTCAGGCGCACGCGGACGAGAAAGCCGTCGCCGGTCTCCATCGGGCGCAGCGCGCCGGGGCACCAGCCTTTGACGAGCGCGGGATCGGGTCTGTCTCTTCCGGTCATCGGTCGTCCTCCAGGATCTCCGCCAGACATCCGGCGACGGAATTGCGCCGGCTCGCCCACAGGCCGCGGCGCAGCGCCTCGTCGAAGGTGCGGGCGGCGGCTCGGGCGGCGAGGGGGTTGGCGTCGATCATGAAGGCGCGGACCCGTTCGTCGCCGAGTGTCGCGTCGAATAGCAGATCGTAGGCCCTCGGCGCCACTGCGTCCGTGGTCGCGGCGAAGACGTGGAGATTGGCGATGGTCTCGGCGATCTCGGCGGCGCCGCGATGGCCGTGGCGCATCTGGCCGGCGATCCAACGCGGATTGGTGGCGCGTGCCCGGACCACCCGGGCGATCTCCTCGGCGAGGCTGCGCACGGTGGAGCGATCGGTGCGGGTGGTGTCGGCGTGCCAGAGGGCCGGGCTCTTGCCCAGCATCGCGGCGGCGGCGGCGAAGCCGCCCTCGTGCTCGGCGAAGGCGTCGGCGTCGAGGACGTCCTGCTCGACCGTGTCGCGGGTGTGGACGAAGGCGTCGGCGGCGGCGACGCGGGCCTCGAAGGCGGCCGGCGCGGCGATGCCGGCGGCGTCGAGCCCATAGGCGTGGGCGGAGGCGGCGACATAGGCGGCGCCGAGGTCGGCGCGGGTCTCCCAGGCGCCGGACGCCACCGTCGAGGAGAGGCCGATGCCATAGGCGCCGGGCGCCGCGCCGAAGACGCGCCAACCCGCCTCGATCGCGCCTCCGGCGGCGCGGCGGGCGGCGGCGAGCGCATTGTCCTCGTCGTCCTCGTCGAGGGCGGCGACGGCGCGCACGGCCTGATCGAAGAGGGCGATCTGGCTTTCGAAGACGTCGCGGAAGAGGCCGGAGACGCGCAGGGTGACGTCGACCCGGGGGCGGCCGATCTTGGCCGGGACCAGGATCTCGAACCCGGCGACGCGCGCGGTCGCCGCGTCCCAGGTCGGGCGCACGCCCATCAGCGCGAACCCTTGCGCGAGATCGTCGCCGCCGGTGCGCATGGTGGCCGAGCCCCAGAGATCGAGCACGATGGCGCGCGGCCAGTCGCCGTGGTCCTGGACGTGGCGGGCGACCACCTCCTCCGCCGTGCGGCGGCCGATCTCCCAGGCGGTGCGGGTCGGCACGCCGCGCGGATCGACCGCGTAGAGATTGCGCCCGGTCGGCATCACGTCGAGGCGGCCGCGCGCCGGGGCGCCTGCCGGACCGGGGGCGAGGAAGCGGCCGTCGAGAGCGGCGAGGAGGCCGTCGCGCTCGGCCTCGGCGCAGGCGTCGAGCCTGCCCGGGAGATCGGCGCGGGCGGGGCCGGTCAGCCCCTCGCCGAGCGCCTCGAGGGCGGCGGCGCGCAGGGTGGGCGCGTCGGGCCGGGCGAAGACGTGGAGGCCGTCGGCGATGCGGGCGTCCTTCAGATCGCAGAGCCAGGCGTCGAGCCGGGTCAGCGCCTCGGCCGGCTCGAGATCGGGCGCGATGCCGCTCTCCTGCGCCAGGCCGGTCTCGCGGGCGCGCTCGAGGATCGTCTCGGCGAGGCGCTTGGCGCGGCGGGCGTCGAGGGTCTGGGCCTGGCTGAATTCGTCGAGCAGGGCCTCGATCTCGGCGGCGGCGCCGTGGCTGCCGGCGCGCGCCAGCGGCGGCGTCATGTGGCCGACGGTGACGGCGCCGATGCGGCGCTTGGCCTGCGCCGCCTCGCCGGGATTGTTGACCACGAAGGGATAGACGACCGGCACCGGGCCTAGCACGGCGGTCGGCGCGCAGGCGGGGGAGGGCGCGGCGCTCTTGCCCGGCAGCCATTCGAGCGTGCCGTGGGTGCCGAGATGGATCATCGCGTCGATGCGAAGCGTCTCGCGCAGCCACAGATAGAAGGCGACATAGCCGTGGCGCGGCGGGATCGCCGTGTCGTGATAGTCGGTCTTGCGGGTGTCGCGGCGGCCGCGATCGGGCTGGACCGCGACGGTCAGGTGGCCGAGCGCGAGGTGGGGGAAGCGGAAGGCGTCGCCGTCGAGGTTCGGGTCGGCGGCGGGGGACCCCCACGTCGCCGTGACCGCGTCGCGGAAGGCGGCGGGGAGGGTCGCGAAGAGGCGCTCGTAGGCGGCGAGGGAGAGGGCGGGGGTGTCGTCCTCCGTCGTCGTTCCGGGCGAGGGACGCGAGCCGAGGGTGCCGTTGCTCGGTGCGAGGCCGCGTGGATCCCGTTCCCCTCCGCGCGACGGAGTCGCGCTGCGGCCGGGGATGATGGTTGCGGCGAGCACTTCGCGGTCGGGCCCCCCGGCGGTGTGGGCTTCACCCTGAGGTGCCGATCGAAGATCGACCTCGAAGGGCGAAGTCGGGGCGAGGCCGTCGCCTCCCATCCCTTCGTGGTTCGAGGCCCCGCCTTCGGCGGCGCACCTCACCATGAAGGGGGCCGAGGAGGTGGCGACCGGGTGGGCATCAGGGGACGCCGGGTCTCGGGGGTGGCTCTCGGACGCCTCATCCGCCCTTCGGGCACCTTCTCCCGCAAGGGGAGAAGGGAAGGGGGCCGAGGCTCCGTCTGTCGGGGCGGTCCGGCCTTCGAGGACCCGCATCAGCGTGGCCGTGTCGGGCGGCGGCGTCACGGCGTAGCCGGCGGCGGCGAGGTCCTCGGCGACGGCGACCACGGATGCCGGCGTGTCGAGGCCGACGGCATAGGCGGTGCGGCCGCCCTTGGCGGGATAGTCGGAGACCACCAGCGCGAGGCGGCGCTCGGCCCTCGGCGTCGCGCCGAGACGCACCCAGGCGCGGGCGAGATCGGCCACGGCGGCGATGCCCTCGGCATCCGCCATATGCACGTTGCGTGCATGTTGATGGGCTTCGGAACGGGCCTCGCGACCCTTGAAGGAGATCGCGCGGGTGGCGATGCGGCCGTCGACCTCGGGCAGCACGACGTTCATGGCGAGGTCGGCGGCGGCGAGACCGCGGGTCGAGCTCTCCCAGGCCTCGCGGGCGCAGGTGGCGAGCACCGCCTGGAGGACGGGCACGCCGGCGCGGTCGAGCACGGTGGTGCCGTCGTCGAGGCGGGCGGAAAAGGCGGTGGTGTTGACGACGATCGCCGGGCGCTCCGTCTCGATCAGCCGGGCGAGGCCGGCGACGACGCGGGCATCCTTGAGGCTCGTCACCCATTCGGCGCGCACTCGGAAGCCGCGCGCGGCGAGCGCGTCGGCGAGGGCGGTGATCGGCGCGGCGTCGGCCGCCGCCCAGATCGAGCGATAGAGCGTGACGAGCGCGAGCGGGCCGTCGCCGTCCCGGGCCGCCTCGATCATCTCGCCGTGGGCGGGGAGCGGGCGCGGCTCGTCCCAGGCGGCGTCGCGGCCGAGCCGGGCGGCGATCCAGCCGAGCGCGGAGGCGACGTTGTCGGGGCCGCCCTCGTCGAACCAGCGCCAGAGCCGGCGCAGGTCCTCGGGGGGCAGCGTCGAGGCGCGGTCGAGACGGTCGTCCTCGCGGGCGTCGCCGGGCACGAGGGCGAGGGTGAGGCCGTGGTTGCGGGCGGCGGCGGCGAGTTCGTCGACGCCGTAGCGCCAATAGTCCATGCCGCCGAGGAGCCGGACCAGAACGAAACGCGCCTTGCGGCCGACGGCGTCGAGCCACAGGTCGACCGAATAGGGGTGGCGCAGATCGGCGAGCGAGGCGAGGCGCAGCGACGGCAGGGCGTCCGCGCCGGCGGCATGGGCCTTCGCCACCAGCGCCAGATCGCTGTCGGAGAAGGAGAGGAAAGCGACCTCGGCCGTGGTCTGGCCGAGGTCGACGGCGCGCGCGGTCTCGTCCAGCGATCGCACCTGATCGGCGACGAGATGCATGATGCTCTCCTCAGGCGGCGAGCGCGGCGCGCACGGCGGCCTCGTCGAGGCCCTTCTCGGCGATCACCACGAGACGGCCGGCGCGGGCCTCGTCGCGGCCCCAAGGGCGATCCCAGCGATGCTGGAAGCGGGCGCCGACCCCTTGCACCAACAGGCGCATGGGGCGGCCGGAGACGGCGACCCAACCCTTCACCCGCAGCACGTCGTGGGCCTCGACCACCGCCGCGAGGCGGGCGACGAGGCTCTCGGGATCGGCGGCGGGGGCGACGTCGACGACGAAGGTGGTGAAGTCGTCGTGGTCGTGATCCTCGCCCTCGGCCTCGTGATGGGAGGGGCGGGCGGCGAGATCGTCCTCGGCGGACGCGACCAGACCGAGCGCCACCGCCGGATCGACGCGGCCCTCGGTGGCGGTCACCACCTTGACGGCGCGCGGGATCGCGGTGCGGATCTCCGCCTCGAGCGCGGCCAGCGCCTCCGCGTCGAGGAGGTCGGCCTTGTTGACCACGACCAGATCGGCGGCGAGCAGCTGGTCCTCGTAGACCTCCTCGAGCGGATTGTCGTGATCGACGGCCGTGTCCTCGGCGCGCCGGGCGAGGACGGCGGCGGGATCGTCGGCGAAGCGGCCGTCGGCGACGGCGCGGCCGTCGACCACCGCGACGACGCCGTCGACGGTCAGTTTCGCGCGGATCTCGGGCCAGTCGAAGGCCTTGATCAGGGGCTTCGGCAGGGCGAGGCCGGAGGTCTCGACGACGATGTGGTCGGGCCGGTTCGGCAGCGCCAGCAAGCCCTCGATCGCCGGCATGAAGTCGTCGGCGACGGTGCAGCACAGGCAGCCGTTGGCCAGTTCGACGATCGCGTCGGCGGCGCAGGCGTCGTTGGCGCAGGAGCGCAGGATCTCGCCGTCGATGCCGACGTCGCCGAATTCGTTGACGATCAGGGCGAGGCGGCGGCCGCGGGCGTTCTCGATCAGGTGGCGAATCAGCGTGGTCTTGCCCGCGCCGAGGAAGCCCGTGACGATGGTGACGGGGATCTTGGCGAAGGCGGTCATGCGGTCACCTCGGGAACGGAGACGAAGGGCGGGATGCGGGCGACGACGCCCTTCCTGAAGGCGGCGGGACGGCTCTTCCACGGGATCAGCCCGTCGGGCGCGGCGCCGTAGAGGGCGGCGGTGGCGAGGATCTCCTCGGCCGCCTCGGGGGGGAAGTCGCCGTAGACGTAGGTCCATTTGCCGGCATCGGCGAAGCCGACGGTGATCGGCCGCTTGCACACCGAGAGGCATTCGACGCCGACGACGCGGACGTCGCCGCGTCCGCGCGCGGCGTCGAGGAGCGCGTCGCGGAGGCGGGCGCCGGCGCGCGGGCCGTCCTCGGCGTCGCCTTCGCGGCGGCACGAGGTGCAGACGAGCACGGTGGTCGGGGGCGCCTCGGGCGTCGGGGCAGGGGGATGCGAGTGGGGTGTCGACATGCGCAGGTCTCCTTCTCCGCCCCTCCGGCGGTCCGGTCGGTCTCATCGACGGCAGGTCTCCTGGCTCGCGGATCTCGCGCGCGACGCCGCCTTCCCGGGGGCGAACCCCAGTGGCCTTTCGGCGTCGCACTCTCCGCTCACAGTTGCGGGGGCAGCCGCGGCTTCTCGAACCTCGCCCGCCGGTGGCGCCCGATTCCGGGCACGACCGTATGGAAGGGTTCGAACCGCATTCCCTCTTCGCCCGCGAGGTGGCTCGCGGGACCGTCGATCGGCCGAAATATGAGCGGAACGGCGGGAGAGTCAATGCGACGCGCGGCGAGGACCGGCGGCGAGCGTCGGCGAGGAGCCGGCGGATTCGTCCCGAGGATGTCCCGTCATGCGCTCAGTGCATCGTTGTGCTTTGCAGCAATACGATAAACACATGGCAAGAATTTCATGAGTGTCGCGCCGCCGGCGTGGCTTGCAACGTCTTTCTTTTCAATGGATTATATCGCTCGGCGGGGATCGCGGAGACGATCGGCCCGTGGTCGACCCCGCCTTTCGTCTGATTTCGCCGTGCGACTGCAGGCGGTTAGGCAATGCGCGAGATCGAGACTGCGGCTCGCTCCGTCCGGCATGGCGGGGTGGGGGTGGGCGCGGGGCTTCGGTCGGACGAGCGCGCGGCGCGACGCCGCGCCTTTCGAGAGGGCTTCCCCCAGATGACCATTCAGACGTCCGCTTCCCGTGTGCTCCATCCCGGCCTCCGGTCCAAGATCATGTCGGCGGCCCAGGCCGCCTCGCTGATCCCGTCGGGCTCGACGGTGGGCATGAGTGGGTTCACCGGCGCGGGCTATCCGAAGCTGGTGCCGCTCGAGCTCGCCAAGCGGATCGAGGCGGCGCATGCGCGCGGCGAGCCCTTCAAGGTGTCGGTGTGGACCGGCGCCTCGACCGCGCCCGAACTCGACGGCGCGCTGGCCATGGTCGACGGCGTCGAGATGCGCCTGCCCTACCAGTCCGACCCGACCTGCCGCAAGCGGATCAACGCCGGCGAGATGGAATACATCGACATCCACCTGTCACACGTCGCCCAGTTCGTCTGGGGCGGCTTCCTCGGCAAGCTCGATGTCGCCGTCGTCGAAGTCGCCGGCATCCTGGAAGACGGGCGGCTGATTCCATCATCGTCGGTCGGCAACAACAAGACCTGGCTCGACCAGGCCGACAAGATCATCCTCGAAGTGAATGCCTGGCAGAACCCGGCCCTCGAAGGCATGCACGACATCTACTACGGCACCGCGCTGCCGCCGCACCGCAAGCCGATTCCCATCGTCCGCACCGACGACCGGATCGGCGACCCTTACTACAAGATCGACCTCAACAAGGTGATCGCCGTCGTCGAAACCAACAAGGCCGACCGCAACTCGCCGTTCACCCCGCCGGATGCCAACTCCAAGCTGATCGCCGGCCACATCCTCGATTTCCTGCAGCACGAAGTGAAGAAGGGTCGCCTGCCGGCCAACCTGCTGCCGCTGCAATCCGGCGTCGGCAACGTCGCCAACGCGGTGATGGCCGGCCTGCAGGACGGGCCGTTCGAAAACCTGACCGCCTACACCGAAGTGCTGCAGGACGGCATGCTCGACCTGATCAAGTGCGGCAAGCTGACCTGCGCCTCGGCCACCTCGTTCTCGCTCAGCCCGGCGGCGCTGGAAGAACTCAACGCCGACCTGCCGCGCTTCAAGGACTCGATCATCCTGCGCCCGCAGGAAATCTCCAACCACCCGGAAGTCATCCGTCGCCTCGGCGTCATCGCGATGAACGGGCTGATCGAAGCCGACATCTACGGCAACGTGAACTCGACCCACATCATGGGCACCTCGATCATGAACGGCATCGGCGGCTCCGGCGACTTCGCCCGCAACGCCTTCATCTCGATCTTCATGACCCCGTCGTCGGCCAAGGGCGGCAGCGTTTCCTGCATCGTGCCGATGGTCTCGCACGTCGACCATACCGAGCACGACGTCCAGGTCATCGTCACCGAACAGGGTCTGGCCGACCTGCGCGGCCTGGCCCCCAAGCAGCGCGCCAAGGTGGTCATCGAGAAGTGCGCCCACCCGAACTTCCGGCCGGCGCTGCGCGAATACTATGATCGTGCGCTGCGCTACTCGCCGGGCCGCCACACGCCGCACCTGCTCGATGAGGCCTACACCTTCCTGCCCAACTGGGTCGCCAACCAGACCGCTCGCGCCGCCTGGCGCGACGACGCGACGGTGCAAGCCGACGCCTGGGCGAAGTAAGCCCCCGCGCGCGCCAGGTGGCAGACCTGGCGCGCGAAGCACCGCCCAAAGGCCGCAATCGCGGCCTTTTTTCATGACGTACCAGGCCTGGTGCGATGCACCGCCCTTAAGGGTAAACCCCAGCCAATTTCCCGTCCCCAGCCCATTCCGAGCATGCAATAATTCCTTATCAATAAAACAGTTGCGGTATCCATAATCACCAGGAGACAACGATGGTCGTCCTGCCCGACACCGATACACTGCACCGCCCTTCTCGCTCGCCTTACGGCGCCGGTCAGCGGGGTACACGATGAGCGACGTGATTCTTGAAACCCGTGGCCTGACCAAGGAATTCAAGGGCTTCACCGCCGTTGCCGACGTCAATCTGAAAGTCGAGCGCGGCAGCATCCACGCCCTGATCGGCCCCAATGGCGCCGGCAAGACGACCGTCTTCAACCTGGTCACCAAGTTCCTGCCGCCGACCGCCGGCAGCATCCACTTCAACGGCCAGGACATCACCCACGAGCCGCCAGCGCTCACCGCCCGCCGGGGCTTTATCCGTTCCTTCCAGATTTCCGCCACCTTCCCGCACCTGACGGTGCTGGAAAATGTGCGCATCGGCCTGCAGCGCAAGCTGGGCACCGAGTTCCACTTCTGGAAGTCGGCCAAGACATTGAACCGTCTGAACGACGAGGCGATGGCGCTGCTCGAAGCGGTGGACCTGGGCAGCTTCGCCGCCACCATGACCTCAGAAATGCCCTACGGCCGCAAACGGGCGCTGGAAATCGCCACGACCCTGGCGCTCGAGCCGGAGATGATGCTGCTCGACGAACCGACGCAGGGCATGGGGCACGAGGACATCGAGCGGGTGGTCGAACTGATCCGCAAGGTATCGGCCAACCGCACCATCCTGATGGTCGAGCACAACCTGTCGGTGGTCGCCCACCTGTGCCACCGCATCACCGTGCTCACCCGCGGCAGCGTGCTGGCCGAGGGCAGTTACGAGGAGGTTTCGAAAAATCCGCAGGTACTCGAAGCCTATGTCGGCTCCGACAACATGAACGACGCGCACCATTGAGCGGACGACGACCATGACCAGCGCCTTCAAACCGCACCCCGAGTACCTCCGCCTCAGCGACCTGCACGCCTTCTACGGCGAATCGCACATCCTGCACGGTCTCGATCTCAGCGTCGCCAAGGGCGAATGCGTGACCCTGCTCGGCCGCAACGGCTCGGGGCGGACCACCACCCTGAAGTCGATCATGGGCCTGGTCGGCCGTCGCACCGGCTCGATCATGATCAGCGGCAACGAGGTGATCCACGAACCCACCCACAAGATCGCCCACCACGGCGTCGGCTACTGTCCGGAGGAACGCGCCATCTTCACCTCGCTCAGTACCGAGGAGAACCTGACCCTGGCGCCCATCATCTCGAGTGGCGGCATGTCGATCGACGAGCTGTACCAGATGTTCCCCAACCTCGAGGAGCGCCGCGCCAGCCCGGGCGGCAAGCTGTCCGGCGGCGAGCAGCAGATGCTGGCCATGGCGCGCATCCTGCGCACCGGCGCCAAGCTGCTGCTGCTCGACGAGATCACCGAAGGCCTGGCCCCGGTCATCGTCAAGAAGCTGGGCGAGGTGATCGTCGAACTGAAGCGACGCGGCTTCACCATCGTCCTTGTCGAACAGAACTTCCGTTTCGCGGCGCCGCTGGCCGACCGCCATTACGTGCTCGAACACGGAGAGATCATCGCCACCATCAGCCACGAGGAACTCCCCGGGAAGATGGACTGGCTGCACCAGACACTCGGCGTCTAGCCGAGCCGCCCACCAGGAGGAGACACCCATGAAAACCAAGCAACTTGCCATTACCACCTGCGCCGCCGCGCTGGCCACCCTGTCCGCCGGAGCTTCGGCCCAGATATCGGGCGGCTCGGTCAAGATCGGCGTACTCACCGACTTGTCCGGTACCTATTCGGACCTGGCCGGTTCCGGCGCCATCCTGGCCACCCGCATGGCCATCGACGATTTCATCGCCAAGGAAAAGCCCACTTTCAAGATCGAGGTAGTCACCGCCGACCACCAGAACAAGGCCGACATCGCCTCCAACAAGGCGCGCGAGTGGATCGAACGCGAAAACGTCGACACCGTCACCGAGCTGGTCACCACCTCGACCGCGCTGGCGGTGATGAAGGTCGCCAAGGAGAAGGACCGCATCGCCATCATGAACGGCCCGGCTTCGACGCCGATCACCAACGAACAGTGCAACGACATCACCGTGCACTACACCTACGATACCTACGCGCTGGCCAACGGCACGGCCAAGGCGGTGACCCAGCAGGGCGGCAAGAACTGGTTCTTCCTGACCGCCGACTATGCCTTCGGTCATTCCCTGGAAAAGGATTCGTCGGCCGTGGTCACCGCCAACGGCGGCAAGGTACTGGGCTCGGTGCGCCACCCCTTCCCCGGTTCCGATTTCTCGTCCTTCCTGCTCAAGGCACAGGCCTCGGGCGCCCAGGTCATCGGCCTGGCCAACGCCGGCGCCGACACCACCAACGCGATCAAGCAAGCGGCCGAATTCGGCATCACGCCCACGCAGTCGCTGGCCGGCCTCCTGATGTTCATCACCGACGTCCATTCGCTCGGTCTCAAGCCGACCCAGGGCATGTTCCTGACCACCGGCTTCTACTGGGACCGCAATGAAGAAACCCGCGCCTGGTCGAAGCGCTTCTTCGACAAGCAGAAGAAGATGCCGACCATGGTCCAGGCCGGCCAGTATTCGTCGATCTATCACTATCTGAAGGCGGTCAAGGCGGCGGGCAGCGACGACACCAGCAAGGTGATGGCAATGATGAAGAAGACGCCGATCAACGACTTCTTCGCCAAGAACGGGCAGATCCGCGACGACGGCCGCATGGTGCACGACATGTACCTGGTGCAGGTCAAGAAACCGGCCGACTCCAAGTACCCGTGGGATTACTACACGATCAAGGCGACGATCCCGGCGGCCGAGGCCTTCCAGCCGCTGGCGCTGTCGCGTTGCCCGCTGATCAAGAAATAAGAGCAGCCATCGCAATGCCCGTTGCCGGCGCCGGTCGGCAACGGGCCTGGAGCGCCCCATGGAAATCTTCGGCATCCCCACCGCCCTGCTCGGCAGCCAGCTGCTGGTCGGGCTGATCAACGGCTCGTTCTACGCCATCCTCAGCCTCGGGCTGGCGATCATCTTCGGCCTGCTCAACATCATCAACTTCTGCCACGGCGCGCAGTACATGATGGGCGCCTTCGTCGCCTGGATCGCTCTGACCCGCTTCGGCATCAACTACTGGGTGGCGCTGATCGCCGCGCCGCTGATCGTCGGCGCCGTCGGCGTCGTCATCGAACGCCTGATGCTGCGCCGGCTGTACAAGCTCGACCACCTCTACGGCCTGCTCCTCACCTTCGGCCTGGCGCTCATCATCGAAGGCGTCTTCCGCGACCAGTACGGCATCTCCGGCGAGAGCTACGACGTTCCCGAACTGCTGTCCGGCGGCATCAACCTCGGCTTCATGTTCCTCCCCATCTACCGCGCCTGGATCATTGTCGCCTCGCTCACCGTCTGCTTCGGCACCTGGTACATGATCGAGCGCACCAAGCTCGGCGCCTATCTGCGTGCCGGCACCGAGAACTCGCAGATGGTGCAGGCCCTGGGCATCAACGTGCCACTGCTCATCACCTTCACCTACGGCTACGGCGTGGCCCTCGCCGCCTTTGCCGGCGTGCTCGCCGCCCCGGTTTTCCAGGTCAATCCGCTGATGGGCTCCAACCTGATCATCGTCGTCTTCGCCGTCGTCGTCATCGGCGGCATGGGCTCGATCATGGGCTCGATCCTCACCGGCCTCGGCCTCGGCCTGATCGAGGGTCTGACCAAGGTGTTCTACCCGGAAGCGTCCAGCGTCATCGTCTTCGTCATCATGGTCATCGTCCTGCTGGTGCGCCCGGCCGGACTGTTCGGCAAGACCTGAGCCGTCAAAGGAAAAGCACATGAATGCGCCCGCCGCCTTCCCCGAATCGAAAATGCCGCTGCTGCTGGGCGTCCTCTTCGCCATCGGCCTGGTCGCCCCCTACGCGGTGTACCCGACCTTCCTGATGAAAATCCTCTGCTACGCGCTGTTCGCCTGCGCCTTCAACCTGCTGCTCGGCTTCGTCGGCCTGCTCTCCTTCGGTCATGCCGCCTTTCTCGGCACCGCCGGCTACGTCTGCGGCATGGTGGTGCGCGACATCGGCCTGACGCCGGAGCTCGGCATCCTCGCCGGTACCGTCGCCGCCGGACTGCTTGGCTGGCTGTTCGGCTGGCTGGCGATCAAGCGCACCGGCATCTACTTCGCGATGATCACCCTGGCCCTGGCCCAGATGGTTTTCTTCCTCTGCGTCCAGATCAAGGAAACCGGCGGCGAGGACGGCCTGCAGGGCGTGCCGCGTGGCCACCTGCTCGGCGTCATCGATCTTTCCGACAACATCGCCATGTACTACCTGGTGTATGCCATCTTCTGCTGCGGCTTCTTCGTCATCTACCGCACCATCCATTCGCCTTTCGGCCAGATCCTCAAGGCGATCCGCGAGAACGAGCCGCGTGCCATCTCGCTCGGTTACGACGTCACCAAATTCAAGCTGATCGCCTTCACCATCTCGGCGGCGCTGGCCGGCACGGCCGGGGCGACCAAGACCCTGGTGTTCCAGCTCGCCTCGCTGACCGACGTGCATTGGCACGCTTCCGGCGAAGTGGTGCTGATGACCCTGCTCGGCGGCCTGGGCACCATCCTCGGGCCGATCGTCGGCGCCGCCACCATCGTCTCGCTGCAAACTCAACTCGCCGATTCGGTCGGCTCCTGGGTGACGGTGATCATGGGCGTCATCTTCGTGCTCTGCGTGCTCGCCTTCCGGCGCGGCATGGTGGGCGAGCTGCAGGCGCTGATCAAGCGATCCGGGGTGAATTGAAGCAGCCGGTAGCCGCGCACCGGCTGCCGGTAAAACCTGTGAAAACCCCTCTATGCTGCACCGCAACACAATGGTAGTCTTCGCCCACTATACTAGGCAAAAAATGGTGGGATCAGCATGAGCGAAATCGACCTGAAACGCTTCTTCCTCGAACAGGTGCCCCTGTTCGCCAGCTTCCCGGCCGACAAGGTCGAGGAAATCGTCATCAAATCCCGGCTTGCCACCTTCGAGGGCAACGAGGCGATGCTCGAAACCGGCGATGAAACGCGCCATTTCGGCATCATGATCAGCGGCCACGCCGAGATTTCCAACGCCGACAACACCGGTACCCGCACGGTCATCGCCCAGCTCGGCCCGGGCGACGTCTTCGGCGTGCTCTCCCTGCTCACCGGCGACCGCATCGCCGCCGACGTGATCGCCGGCAACCGCTGTTTCGTGCTGATGGTGCCGCAGGAAGTCTTCGCCTCGCACATCCTGGTCAATCCGAAGGCGGTCGCCTACCTGTCGCGACTGCTCGCCGAACGGACGCGGGCGATCAGCGTCGGCGAACTCGCCGACAGCCAGGGCAAGGCCAAGGCCGGTGCCGGCGACCTGCTGTCGCTGACCACCCGCAAACCGGGCAAGGTCGTCGCCCTCAACGTCGGCATCAGCCAGATCCACTTCGGCATCTACGACACCGAGGAAAGCGGCGCCGACATCCACGGCATCATCGACAACGCCGACCAGCAGCACGCCCAGATCACGGTCATGGTCGGGCCGCAGCGGCAGACGCTCGAACACGAGCCGTTCAAGCTGTCCGACCTGTTCAAGGTGATGAGCGAAGCCACCGCCCGCCTCGGCAAGGCCTTCACCTTCCACCCGGAAGACGTCGTCGCCATCGGCCACCGCGTCGTCCATGGCGGCAACCGCTTCTCCAGCTCGGCGGTGATCACCCCGGCGGTGATCGCCGACATCGAGGAACTCGCCGTCTTCGCGCCGCTGCACAACCCGGTCAACGTCGCCGGCATCCGCGTCGCCCTCAAGCAGTTCCCGAACGTGCCGCAGGTTGCCGTCTTCGACACCGCCTTCCACCAGACGCTGGCCCCCTACGCCTACCTCTACGGCCTGCCCTACGAGCTCTACAAGCAGAACGGCATCCGCCGCTACGGCTTCCACGGCACCTCGCACCGCTACGTCTCGCTGAAGGCGGCGGAAGTCCTGCAGCGCCCGCTCGGCGAGCTGGAAATCGTCTCCTGCCACCTCGGCATCGGCGCCTCGCTGTGCGCCATCGATCACGGCCGCTCGGTCGACACGACGATGGGCATGACGCCGACCGACGGCCTGATCATGCCCAGCCGCTCGGGCAGCATCGACCCGGCGGTGATGATCCACCTGATGGAACAGCACCAGATGTCGCCGGCCCAGTTGTCCACGCTGATCAACTGCGACAGCGGTCTGAAGGGCATCTCCGGCATTTCCAACGACATCCACGAGATCGAGGCCGCCGCCGCCGACGGCCACCACCGCGCCCTGCTCGCGCACAAGGCCTTCTGCTACCAGGTGCGCAAGAACATCGGCGCCTATGCGGCGGCGATGGGCGGCATCGACGTCCTCGCCTTCACCGGCGACATCGGCGAAACCAGCGCCACGGTGCGCAGCCTGGCCTGCCAGGGCCTCGGCTACATGGGCATCAAGCTCGACGAGGAGAAGAACCGCCATCTCGGCAAGTTCGATTCCTACGCGGTCATTTCCGCCGACGATTCGCCGGTGCAGATCCTCGTCGTCGCCAACGACGACGAACGCCTGGTCGCCTGGGAAACCCTGCGCGCCATCGAACGTAACGAACTGCTGCTGGAAGCGCAGGCCGAAGAGGCGCCGATCCCGGTCGAAATCTCGGCCCACCACGTGCACCTGGCGCAAGCCGACGTCGAGGCGCTGTTCGGCCCCGGCCACCAGCTGACACCGATGCACGAACTGTCGCAGCCCGGCCAGTACGCCTGCGAGGAAAAGGTGCATCTGGTCGGACCCAAGGGGCGCATCGCCAACGTCCGCGTGCTCGGCCCGACGCGCAAGGAAACCCAGGTCGAGATCGCGATGACCGAGCAGTTCAAGCTCGGCGTCCAGCCGCCGATCCGCCAGTCGGGCGACCTCGCCGGCACCCCCGGGCTGACGCTCGAAGGCCCCTACGGCAGCAGCCAGATCGAACGCGGCGTGATCTGCGCGCAACGCCACATCCACATGTCGCCGGATGACGCGATCCGCTTCCGGGTGCGCGACAACACCGTCGTCCGCGTCCGCGTCGAAGGCGAGCGCCAGTTGATCTTCGGCGACGTCGTGGTGCGCGTTAACCCGGCTTTCCGGCTGGCCATGCACATCGACACCGACGAAGGCAACGCCGGCAACATCCAGACCGGCATGCTCGGCTACATCGAGGAAATCCAGAGCCGGGCGTAAGCCCCGGCCGCCCAGCGGATTGCCGGGCGATCGGCGTAGAATGAGGCTTTGTCCCGATTCGACGCCGATCATGCGCTTCCCCGCGTCCCGCCGCTGCGCCTTCCTGTTCGTCTTTTTCCTGGCCCTGCTCGGCTACCGCCCGCTGCTCGCGCAGACGCTGTACTTCGCGCCACTGCCGATGGAGCAGCCGGAAGAAGTGATCAAGCAGTTCAAGCCGCTGCTCGATTACCTGGAAAGACGTCTGGGCACCAAGATCGAGATCCGCTACTCGACCTCCTACGGCGAAATCCTCGAACGCTTCCGCACCGGCCAGATCGACCTCGCCTACCTCGGCCCGCTGCCCTACGTCAGTCTGCGCGAAAACTATCCGCAGGCCGAGCCGCTGGTGCATTTCCTGGAGAAGAACGGCCAGGCGACCTATTCCTGCGCCCTGATCGGCGCCGGCGCCAAACTGACCAAACCGCTGAGCGGCAAGACCTTCGCCCTGACCCAACCCCTATCGACCTGCGGCTTTCTGGCCGTCGACGGGATGCTGCGCGAACGCGGCGAAAAGCTCGAGAACCAGCGCTTCCGCTACCTCGACAAGCATGACGAGGTCGCCCTCGCCGTCGCCAGCGGCGATTTCGATTTCGGTGGCATGAAGACAGCGATCGCCCAACGCTACGCCCACCTGGGCGTCAGCGTGCTGGCCGAGACGGCGCCGCTGCCCGCCTTCGCGCTGATTGCTAACAGCCGCCGCCTGTCCGCGCAGCGCATCGAGGAACTGCGCCAGGCGCTGACCGGACTCGACGCCAAGGGCCGCGACCAGGCCCTGCTCGCCACCTGGGGAGCACAGTTGCGCCATGGCGCGATTGTGGCAAGCGATGCCGACTACGATGTCGTCCGGCGCCTGCGGCGGCAAGCCAGCATCCCGGAAAAAGGCAACTTCTGAGCATGTCCGACGCATTGGTCAAGGCAGGCAAGCGCTTCGGCCACCGCTGGGCGCTGCTCGCCTTCCTGGCGCTGCCGCTGATCGGCACCTGGCTGCTGCACAACAGTCAGCTCGAAAAGCAACGCCTGCACGAAGAACAACACATCCAGGCGCTGAGCACGATCTACGAAGCCAGCCTGCAGACCTACGCCAAGGCGACGAGCATCCTGTTCTTTGAGCGGATCAAGCAGGAAGAAGTGCTGCACCTGATGGATGCCGCCTCGCACACCCGGGACGAGGCGCAGATTCCCTACCGCGCCCGGCTCTATCGCCTGCTCGCGCCAACCTACCGCAACCTGCGCCAGCTCGGCATCCGCCAGCTCCATTTCCAGACCGCCGATGGCAACAGTTTCCTGCGCTTCCACGAACCGCAGAAATACGGCGACAATCTGCTCGCCATCCGCCCCTCGATCCGCAAGGCCCTGCAAACCCGGGAAGCCGTCCAGGGCTTCGAGGCCGGCCGCGTCAAGTCCGGCTTCCGCTTCGTACACCCGCTGCTCGACGGCGAGCGCCTGCTCGGCAGCGTTGAAACCAGCATCGGCTTCCGCGTCATCAGCGATGCCATGCATCAGCTACAGCCATCGCGCGAATTTCATTTCGTGCTGGCCAAGGCGACGACGCTGCCCGTGCTGTTCGAGTCCGAGCGCTGGCTGTACGGCGAATCCGACATCCATCCCGACTTCCTCGTCGAGGACCCGCAGGTCGTCCTGCCGGACAGCCCGCCAGCACCTTCGCCCGTGCTCAAGGCGATCAACCGCAAGCTGTACAGGATGCCCGAAGTGCGCAAGGGCATGGACGACTTCCGTGCCTTCTCGATCAGTCTCGGCATCGACGAGCAACCCTGGGTGATCAGTTTCCTGCCGATCAAGGATGTCTCCGGCCTGTCCAGCGCCTACATCCTGTCCTACACGCCGGCCCCCTACATCGACGTCCTGCGCCGCGAATTCCTGACCCAGCTTGCCCTCATGCTGGTCACCCTGGGCATTCTCCTCTTCCTGCTGCTGCGCCTGATCAAGTCGCGCGAGCGGGTCGTGCGCGAGCAGCGCAACCTGGTCGCCGTCACCGAAACCATGGGCGACGGTCTCTACGTCCTCGACGAATACGGCAGGGTCATGCTGATCAACGCCGCCGCCTTGCAGTTGCTCGGTTTCGCGCGCCAGGATCTGGTCGGCCAGGTCGGCCATTACCTGTTTCACCGCCATGGCGACCAGGGTTGCGGCCCGCTCGACGAATGCCCGATCTACCGCAACGTCAAACAGGGCAAGCACTTCTTCGGCGAGGAACAGTTCTCGCGTGCCGACGGCAGCCCGTTGCCGGTCGAAGTCAGCAGCACACCGCTCTACGACGGCCGGCGCATCGCCGGCTCGGTCACCGCTTTCCGCGACATCACCCGGCGCAAGGCGGACGAACTGCAGTTGCGCCAGGCAATGGCCGACGCCGAAGCCGCCAACCAGGCGAAGAGCGCCTTCCTCGCCAACATGAGCCACGAGATCCGGACGCCGATGAACGGCATCCTCGGCCTCACCGCGCTGACTCTGGACAGCGAGCTCGACGCCACGCAGCGCCAGTACCTCGAACTGGTCCGCCAGTCGGCTGAATCGCTGATGTTGATCCTCAACGACATCCTCGACTTCTCGAAGATGGAAGCCGGCCGCATGGTCCTCGAAGTGACACCCTTCCGCCTGCGCGAGCTGGCGCTCGGCACTGCCCGAGTCCTCGCCGCGCGGGCTGCCGAAAAAGGCCTGGAAGTACTGGTCGACATCGCCCCCGAAGTCCCCGACTCGCTGCTCGGCGACCCTGGCCGCTTGCGCCAGGTGCTGCTCAACCTGATCGGCAACGCGATCAAGTTCACCGAGCACGGCGAGGTGACGCTGCGCATCGCCCTTGCCACCACCGGCAAGAACCCGTGCCGCCTGCGCCTAGCGGTGATCGACACCGGCATCGGCATCGACCACGCCAAACAGGCGACCATCTTCGAAGCTTTCGGTCAGGCCGACGCCAGCGTCACCCGACGCTTTGGCGGTACCGGACTGGGCCTCACCATCAGCCGCGAAATCGTCCGCCTGATGGGCGGCGAGCTGGCCGTCGACAGCACCCCGGGCGCCGGCAGCAACTTCCACTTCGAACTGGAATTTCCCCTCGCCGAAGATGGCGACGCCGGGCCGCCGCCCGCGCCCGAAGCCGGCATCGACAGCCTGTGGCTGCTCGCCGTGCGCAACGAGCGCCTGCGCAAGCTGCTCGCCGCCGGCCTGCGCAAGCAGCGCCGCCAGGTGCAGCTGTGCGCCAGCAGCGAATCGTTGCGCGAGCAGATGCGGCAAAGCGCCAGACTGGGCGAGACGGCACGCTACGACGTGCTGGTCGCCGAACAGGACTGGCTGCCGGCCAATTTCGCCGAGATGCCGCTCTACCGCAGCGGCCTGCACGTCGGCGCGGTGGTCCTGGCGCTGGTGCCGATGAACGCCGCAGCGCCGTCCGCGTCGCGCAGCTTCGCTTCGCGCGAGTTGCCCAAGCCACTGCTGCCGGAAGAACTGATCGCCGCCGAACGCGAAGTCCGCGAGCAGGCCAGGCGGCCGGACAAACGCCGCGCCGGTGACGAGGAAGCGGCCAATCCGGCCGGCAACACCGGGGAACTGCACATCCTGCTGGTCGAGGACAACCCGATCAACCAGCGACTGGCCAGGGCTCTGCTGGAAAAGCAGGGACACCGGATCAGCCTTGCCGGCCATGGCCAGGAAGCCCTCGACCTGCTGGAAGCCCTGCCCGACATCGACCTGATCCTGATGGACCTGCAGATGCCGGTGATGGACGGCTTCGAAGCCACCCGCCAGTGGCGCCAGCGGGAAAGCGCCAGCGGCCGCCGGCCGCTGCCGATCATCGCGATGACCGCCAACACCATGGCCGGCGACCGCGAAGCCTGCCTCGCCGCCGGCATGGACGGCTACGTGGCGAAGCCGGTCAACGCGGCGATGCTGAAAAGCGAGATCGAACGCCTGCAGCCGCGGGCGGGCCAGGCCTGAGCGGCGCCAGCGCCGCCGCTTCAGCCTTCCGGCAGCTCGGCGATGCCAGCGCAGACGCCGGCCAGCGCGGCGGCCAGCGCGTCTATCGTCACCGCTTCGTCGCGCCGCAGGCCATCGCTGATCTCGCCGGCCAGACGATGGACAAGCTGCAGCGACAAACTGCCGGCGGCGCCCTTCAGGGCATGCGCCAGTTGCTGTGCGGCCTGTGTCTCCCCGGCGGCGAGCAAGGAGCGCAGGCGCGCCGCGTCGTCATGGTGGCCATCGGCGAACATGCGCAGCAGCTTCACCGCGCGCCCGCTCTGACCGCGCACGATGCGCAGCAGCGCCGCGGCGTCGAAGCCCGGCAGGCTGGCCAGCGCCACCTCGGGATCGGACGGCGGCGCCGGACGCGGCGGACGACGCGGCAGCCAGCGCAGCAGCGCGGCATAGAGCGCGTCGGGATCGACCGGCTTGGCGACGAAATCGTTCATGCCGCAAGCCAGGCAGGTCTTGCGATCCTCGGCGAAGGCGTTGGCGGTCATCGCCAGAATCGGCAGTTCCCGCCCCTGCGGCAGCGCGCGGATGCGGCGCGTCGCTTCGAGACCATCCATCACCGGCATCTGCACGTCCATCAGCACCAGATCGAAGGATTCTCGCGTCACCAGCGCCAGGCCGGCCTCGCCGTTGGCCGCGGTGTCCACGGAAAGGCCGATGTCGCAGAGCAGCGTGCGCGCCACCTCCTGATTGACCGGGTTGTCCTCGCAGACGAGGATGCGGGCGCCCTGGCAATCGCGGACCAGGCTCGCTTCCGCCGATTCCCCGGCGAGTTGCGGGCGTGACGCCGGCGTGCCGCTGGCCACGCCCAGGCTGGCCGAGAACCAGAAACGGCTGCCCGCCCCCGGCTCGCTGTCGCAACCGGCGGTACCGCCCATCAGTTCGGCCAGTTCGCGGGTGATCACCAAGCCGAGGCCGCTGCCGCCGTGCAGGCGGGTGGTCGAGCTGTCGGCCTGCTCGAAGGGATTGAACAAGCGGGCCTGGGTTTCCCGGTCGATGCCGATGCCGGTATCGCAGACTTCGAACAGCAGGTAGAGGCGCTCGCCGTCGCGCGACTGCAGACGGACGCGCAGCAGCACCGAACCGTGCTCGGTGAACTTGATGGCGTTACTCAGGTAGTTGAGCAAGGCCTGCGACAACCGGGTCGGATCGCCATGCACCAGCAGCGGCAGGCCCGGTGCGTCGAGGTGCAACGCCAGCCCCTTGCTCTGCGCCCGCTCGTGCACCAGGGCCAGGGTCCGCTCGAGCAGTTCCGGCAGGTTGAAATCGGTCTGCGCCAGCGCCAGCTTGCCGGCTTCGATGCGCGACAGGTCGAGGATGTCGTTGATCACCGAAAGCAGGTGGTCGGCCGAGGCCTTGATCATGCCGAGGTGCGATTTCTCGACCTCGCCCTGCGCCTGCCGCAGCAGGCGGTGGGCAAGCCCGACGATGGCGTTCATCGGCGTCCGGATCTCGTGGCTCATGTTGGCGAGGAAGGCCGACTTCGCCCGGCTGGCGACTTCCGCGCTGGCCTTCGCCGCCTCCAGTTCGGCGGTACGCTGGCGCACCAGATCTTCGAGGTGGTGGCGATGGCGGTCGAGTTCCTCGCCGATCCGCTTGCGTTCGGTGATGTCCTGCTTGACCGCCAGGTAATGGGTGATCCGGCCGTCGGGTTCGCGGATCGGCGAAATCACCGCGTATTCGTAGTAGATCTCGCCCTGCCGGTTGCGGTTGGTCAGTTGTCCTTCCCAGATCTCGCCGCGCAGCAGGGTTTCCCACATTGCCTCGTACTGGCTGCGCGGTGTCAGGCCGCTCTGCAGCAGGCGGGGATTGCGCCCCAGCAATTCCTCGGCCGAATAACCACTGACCCTGACGAAAGCCTGGTTGACGTACTCGATGCGCGCTTCCAGATCGGTGATGACGACCGCCACCGGACTCTGCTCGATTGCCTGCGACAGGCGTCGCACCAGTGCGCCGGCCTGGCGCCGTTCTTCGAGCATGGACAGCATCGCCGCCTCGCGCCGGGTACTTTCGATGGCGATTGCCGCCAGCGTCGTCGCCGCCTCGACATGACGGCGCACGGTGTGGCTGATCGTCGGCGCCGGCCTTGGCCAGTAGATGGCGAAAGTGCCGAGCACACTCCCGTCGGTGGCGAGGATGGGCGACGACCAGCAGGCCGCCATGCCGAATTTTTCGGCCAGGGTGCGGTAATTCGACCACAGTGGGTCGCCGACGATGTCGGCGACGAAGACGTCCTTGCGCAGGAAAGCGGCAGTGCCGCAGGAACCGGCGGCAGGGCCGATTTCCATGCCGTCGATCGTCTCTCCATAGGCGGCCGGCAGGCTGGGCGCCGCCCCCGGTCGAAGATGGACGCCATCCTCGTCGAGCAGCATCACGGCGCAATGCAGACTGCTGCCGGCGGCCTCGATGTGCCGGCAGATGTTGGCCAGGACGTCGGGCAGCGGCGCAGCGATCGAGATCAGGTGCAGGATGACGTTGCCGAATTCGAGCAGGCGTTGCTGGAAACGCTGTTCGGTGAAGTCGATGAACGAGGCCAGGCAATCGTCGCCGAGCATCGCCGCCGAGATGCCGACGCTGCGCACCTGGCCGTCGCGGCAGGTGACGTCGCATTCGAGCTGGCGCAGTTCGCCGCCACTTTTCACGGCGCGCAGCGTGGCCTGCCATTGCCGGTCGATCGCCGCCCGGTAGGCCGGGTCCGGGAAGGCGCGCTGTGCCCAGGCCAGGAGATCGGGAATTTCCGCCGCGGCGTAGCCGAACAACTGGTGGAAACGGCGATTGGTGAACACGATGCGCTGCCCGGCGTCGATGTAGAACATCGGCAGCGGCGCGTTCTCGAGCAGGCTGCGAAAGCGCGCCTCGCTGCGCTGCAGTTCGCTTTCGTGGCGTTTCTGGGCGTCGATGTCGATCGACACGCCGGCCGAAAACAGCGGCCGGCCCTCGCTGTCGCGCTCGATCACCTTGCCCCGGGAGCTGAACCAGCGCACGCCACCGGCGATGTCGCGGGCCCGGAAATCGACGGCGAACTGCCCGTCCGGCCCCAACAGCCCGCCGCGAAAAGCGGCGCTGACCCGCTCGCGGTCGGCCGGTTCGATCCGCTCCAGGGCCTCGTCGAAGGCCTCGAAAACGTTGTCGCGAGCGATCTGCAAGACGCTGTTGAGCGCGACGCTACGCGTCAGCAGGTCACGCCGATGGTCGTATTCCCAGGTGCCGACGCCGGTCGCCTCGAGCACCATGTCAAGCTGGCCGGCCAGACGGCTGCGCCCCTTCTCGGCAAGCACCGAACCGAGGCGTTCGAGCAGGCGGTGCTGGCTGACGACACCGATCAAGCGGCCGTCGCGCGCCCGCACCGCGAGGTGGCGCAACTGCTCGACGTCCATGCGGCGCGCCGCCTCGGCCACCGAAACGTCCTCATCGACGGCGTGCAGCGGCGACGACATGACGTCGCCGGCGGTCAGCCGGTCGAGATCGCCCCAGACGGCGATCAGCCGCGGCAGGTCGCGCTCGGTGATGATCCCCTCGGCGTCGCCGTCGCGGCCGACCAGCACGTGATCGAGGCGGCGTTCAGCCATCAGTTCGAGGACCGCCTGCATCGGGCACGCCGGCTCGACCATCGGTTCGGCCCGTTCGGTGATCGCCTTCAGGTCACGGATCAGCTCGAACAGGTCCTGATTGAGCTGGCGCCGGAAATCGCTTTCGCTGACGATTCCGAACAGGCGACTGTCGCCGTCAACGACGACGAGATGGCGGATGCCGCGGCTGTTCATCAGCAACTGGGCGGCGGCGAAATCCATTTCCGGGCGCACGGTGATCAGCGGCGCGCTCATCACCTCGGCCACCGTTGCCTCGCCGGACGCACCCTGGCGTAGCAGGCGCAGCAAATCCCATTCGGTGAGGATGCCGAGCGGCCGGCCGTCCTCGACGACGATCAGCGACGAAACGTGTTGTCCGGAGAAGCGCCCGACCGCCGCCGACAGCGGCAGATCAGGCGGAACGGTCAGCACCGCGGTGCTGGCGATATCGCTCAGGCGTAGCGCGGAAACAGAAGTCATGGCGGCAGGAACCCCGGCAAATCCTGATCGCACTTCCGCGACGGATACGGCCACCGGGCCGGGTGCGAAGTGCAAAGCGGCATTCTAGCCCCAAGCCGGCGCCAATGCCGCCTTTCGTCATAGCTACCGGACAGCCGCCCTCACCCCCGCCGCCACAACGGCGCCAGACCGACCAGGCCGAGCAGGGGACCGGGCAGCAACAGCCAGGCGACGCCGACACCCAGCGTATCGACCAGCGCGCTACCGAGATGGATGGCCGGCAGCGTCACCGCGAAGCCGATCGCCGTCTGGAAGGCGAGCGCGCTGCCGACCATGGCCGGCGGGCAGGCGCGCGCCGAGAGCGCCGAAAAATGCGGCGAATCGGCCACCACGCAGAAGCCCCAGGCGAGCAGCAGCAACAGCGGCAGCCAGGACGGCCCACCGGCCAGCAGCGGAAACAGCGCGCAGCAGCAGGCCGAGCCGGCCAGCGCCCAGGCCGCGACGCGGGCGCTGCCGATGCGCCGGCTCCAGTAGCCACCCAGCACGCAGGCCAGCCCGCCGACCGCGACGACGGCGAAAGCCAGCCCGGACAAGGCGGCGCTGCCGGCCGGCACGACGCCGCTGCCGACCAGCAGCATCGGCACCAGCGTCCAGAACGCGTAAAGCTCCCACTGGTGGCCGAAATAGCCGAAGGCGGAAGCGCGGAACTCGGGGATGGCGAAGGCCTCGACGACCCGCCCCCAGTGCAGCCGCGCACCGCGCCGGGCAGCCGGCAAGTGCGGCCCGTCGCCGAGGCGCAGGATCAGCCCGGCGGCGAGCAAGGCCAGCAGCGACGAGGCGGCGACCGGCCACGGCCAGGCGAGTTCGCTGCCGAGGAAGCGGATGCCGTGCGGCAGCGCACTGCCCAGGGTCAGCATGCCGACCAGCCAGGCCAGCGCGCTGCCTGCCCGCTCGGGAACCCAGCTCACTACCAGCTTCATCCCCAGCGGATAGATGCCGGCCAGGCAGACGCCGACCAGGAAGCGCAGCGGCAGGCCGCTGCCGAGCCCGCTGGCGCCGGCCGCGAACAGCGCGTTGCCGACGGCACCCAGAACGGCGCTGACGGCGAAGATGCGGCTGGCGGAAAAACGGTCGGCCAGTCCGCTGAGGGCGAAGACCAGCGTGCCGGTAATGAAGCCGAGCTGGACGGCGGCGGTCAGGGCGCCAATGCCGCTGGCGCCGATGCCCCAGTCGCGCGCCAGATCGTCGGCCGCGCTGTTGGCGGAAAACCATAGCGAGGTGCCGAATAGCTGGGCCAGCGCGATGACCGCCACCGGTCGGCGATGAAGCATAGAGGAAAGCATGGTACGAATCATAATCCGGATTGCCTGACGGGCCGCTTACCGGTAACGCCCGTCCCGGCACACCGGCTTTGCCGGACGGGGGCCGGGCGCGGTATAGTCCGCCGTTTTCCGTCACGCCGTCCCGAGCGCCGCCCGATGCCCCTGCCCGACCTCGACCCTGCCCGCTACGACCAGCAACTGGCCGCCAAGCTCGCCGCCTTTGCCGCCGATTTCGCCGCCTGCGAGCTGCCGCCGCCGACCGCCCACGCCTCGCAGCCGCTGCACTACCGGCTGCGCGCCGAGTTCCGCGCCTGGCACCACGACAGGGTCTGGGACTACGCCATGTTCGACCCGGAAAACCCGCGCCAGCCGGTACTGATGCGCGACTTTCCCGCCGCCGATGCGGCGATCTGCGCGCTGATGCCGCGCCTGCGCGACGCCACCCTGGCCAGCGAGACCTTGCAGCGCCGGCTCTACGCCGTCGAATTTCTCGCCACGCTGAGCGGCGACCTGCTGCTCACCCTGATCTACCACCGCCGCCTCGACGCCGATTGGGAAGCCGCCGCGCGCGCTCTCGCCGGCACCCTGGGCATCGCCATCATCGGCCGCAGCAAGGGGCAGAAGCTGGTGCTCGAACGCGACTGGGTCGACGAAAGTTTCGAACTCGACGGCCGCCAGTTGCACTACCGGCAATACGAAGGCAGCTTCAGCCAGCCGAACGGCGGCGTGAACCGCCAGATGCTCGCCTGGGCGCGGGCCCAGGCTGCAGGATTGGGCGGCGACCTGCTCGAACTGTACTGCGGCAACGGCAACTTCACGGTCGCCCTGGCGCCGCTGTTCCGCCGCGTGCTCGCCACCGAAGTGAGCAAGACCTCGGTCAAGGCCGCGCTGCACAACCTGGAGCGCAACGCCATCAGCAATACGGCGATCATCCGCATGGCGAGCGAGGAGCTGAGCGCCGCGCTGGCCGGCCGCGAAAGCTTCCAGCGCCTGCGCGAGATCGACCTCGCCAGCCACGACTTCAGCACCCTGTTCGTCGATCCGCCGCGCAGCGGCCTCGACCCGGCGACGCTGGAAATCGCCGCCGGCTTCGCCAACATCCTCTACATCTCGTGCAATCCGCAGACCCTGCGCGACAACGTCGCCGCCCTCCAGGCGACGCACCGCATCGCCGCGGCGGCGGTTTTCGACCAGTTCCCCTACACCCACCATCTGGAGTGCGGGGTGCTGCTGCAGCGCCGCTGAGCGGCGGCGTTCAGCGGAACCAGCCGGGCAGCAACGAGGCCGCCGGCTGGAACAGCTTCTCGACGGCGGCGATGTAGCGCTTGCGGGTGCAGAAGACGACGACATGGTCGCCTGCTTCGATCAGTGTGTCGTGGTGCGGGATGATCACCCGCCCGCCGCGCACGACGGCGGCGATGCTGGCGCCGTGGATTTCCGGCAGTTCCTCGATCCGGCGGCCGACCACGCGCGAACTGCCGCGCTCGCCGCGCACCACCAGCTCGAGCGCTTCGGCGGCGCCGCGGCGCAGGCTGTGCACGCGCGCCACGTCGGCCTGGCGGACGTGCGTCAGGAGGCCGCCGATCGACACCTGGGCCGGCGACAGGCCGATGTCGATCGGTCCGCCCTGGACCATGTCGGCGTAGGCCTCGCGGTTGATCAGGGCGAGCACGCGGCGGCAGCCGAGGCGCTTGGCCAGCGAGGCGGCCATGATGTTGTTTTCGTCGTCGTTGGTCAGCGCCAGGAACATGTCCATGCTGCCGATGTCCTCGCGCGCCAGCAGCGTCTCGTCGGTGGCCTCGCCGGTCAGCACCAGGGTCCGGTTGAGCCAGCCGGCGACCAGCGCGGCGCGCGCCGGCCGGCTTTCGACCAGCTTGACCTCGCAGCTTCCTTCCAGGCGGCCGGCGACGCGCGCGCCGACGTTGCCGGCACCGGCGATCATCACCTTGCGCACCGGCTTCTGCATGCGCCGCAACTCCTTGAGCACGGTCCGGATATGCTCGGTGGCGGCAAGCAGGAAGACCTCGTCGCCGGACTGGACGACGGTGTCGCCGTCGATGTTGATCGCCCGCGTGTCGCGGAAGATCGCCGCGATCCGGGCATCGACGCCGGACGGCAGGTGGCCGCGCATGGCGCGGATCGGCTTGCCGACCAGCAGGCCGCCCTCGTAGGCGCGCAAGCCGACCATGGTCAGCCGCCCTTCGGCGAACTCGACCACCTGCAGGGCTTCCGGGTATTCAACCAGCTTGCCGATGTAGTCGCTGATTTCCTGCTCCGGACAGAGCGCGAAATCGACCGCGAAGTTCTCGGTCGACAACAGCGTCGGGTCGAGGAAATCGGGCGAACGCAGGCGAGCGATCCGGGTCGGCACGGCGAAGCGGCTGTGCGCCAGCTTGCAGGCGACCAGGTTGGACTGGTCGGACTGGGTGACGGCGACGATCAGGTCAGCGGTTTCAACGCCGGCTTCGGCGAGCACCGACGGAAAGGCGGCGTTGCCGGTGACCGTGCGCACGTCGAGGCGGTCGGCGAGCTGGCCGAGGGCCACCGGATCGAGATCGACCAGGGTGATGTCGTTGGCTTCCGAGACCAGCGCTTCGGCGAGACTGGCGCCGACCTGGCCGGCACCGAGGATGAGGATGTTCATGCGGTATTGTCTTCGTTCAACGTCGCCAGAAAGCCGGCGTCAGGACCACGAGCAGGGTGAAGATTTCCAGACGACCGAGCAGCATCGCGAAAATGCAGACCCAGGTCTGAAAGTCCTCGAGCACGGCGAATGTCGTCGATGGACCGACCTCGCCAAGCCCCGGCCCGGTATTGTTGACCGAAGCGACCACCGCCGTGAAGGCGGTGATCACGTCGAGCCCGGTGAATACCATGACCAGGGTCAGCGAGACGATGCTGACCATGTACATGAAACCGAAAGCGAGCACCGCGAACAGGATGCTCGACGGCGCCACCTGGCCGCCGATGCGCACGCTATAGACGGCGTTCGGGTGCAAGGCACGGACGATCTCGCGGTAGACCTGCTTGTAGAGCAGCAGGGCGCGCGCCATCTTGATGCCGCCGCCGGTGGACCCGGCGCTGGTCGCAAAGCTGCACAGGAACAGCATCCAGAGCGGCGCGAACAACGGCCACTGGGCGAAGTCCACGCTCGCGTAACCGGTGGTCGTGGCGATCGAGATGACGTTGAACGCCGAGTGCCGCAGCGCTTCCGCAAAATCCGGGTAGATCTCGTTGGCGCGCAGGAAGAGCGCGATGCCGAGCACCGAGACCAGGCAGACGCCGAGAAACCAGCCGGCTTCCGGATCGTTCAGGTAGGGTTTGAGCGAGCCGCGGCTGACAGCGACGAACAGGGTGCCGAAATTCATGCCGGCGATCAGCATGAAGACGATCGCCACCGCCTCGATCGCCGGCGAATTGAAATAGCCGTAACTCGCGTCGTGTGTCGAGAAACCGCCCAGACCCATCGTCGAAAAGGCGTGGCAGACGGCGTCGAACCAGCCCATGCCGGCGACCCGATAGCCGAGCACGCAAAGGATGGTGACGCCGACATAGACGACCCACAAACCCTTGGCCGTGCTGGCGATGCGCGGCGTCATCTTGGCGTCCTTCATCGGCCCCGGCGTCTCGGCCTTGAACATCTGGCGCCCGCCGATGCCGAGCAGCGGCAGGATGGCGATGGCGAGAACGATCAGCCCCATGCCGCCGACCCACACCAGCTCGTGACGCCACAGGTTGATCGACAGCGGTAGCTGGTCGAGGCCGGAAAGCACGGTGGCACCGGTCGTCGTCAGGCCGGACATCGCCTCGAAATAGGCGTCGGTATGGCTGATGCCCAGTTGCAGCATGAAGGGTAGCGCGGCAAAGGCCGGCAACACGGTCCACACCAGCACCACCATCAGGAAGCCGTCACGCACGTTCATTTCGCGCTTGACGTTGCGGTAGCGGTACCAGAGATAGAGACCGCAGAGCAGGGTCAGCGCGAAAACCTCGTCGTAGACGGCCTGCGCGCCGTCGTCCGCGGCCCAGGAAAGGAACAGCGGCGGCAACAGGGTCAGCGCGAAGAGCATGATGACCATGCCCAGCGCCCGCAGGACGGGAGCGTAACGGTTCATGCGTCGGGCTGGAAGCGGTAACCGACGCCGGTTTCGGTCAGGAAATGACGCGGCTGGGTTGGGTCGTCCTCGAGTTTCTGGCGCAGATGACCAACATAGACGCGCAGGTAGTGACTGCTCTCGACGTAGGAGGCGCCCCAGATTTCGGCCAGCAACTTGCGCTGCGTCAGCACCTGGCCGGGGTGGGCGAGCAGCATGGCGAGCAGGCGGTACTCGATCGGCGTCAGGTGGATGGCCTCGCCGTCGCGCGTCACCTGACGGCGGGCGAAATCGACCCGCACATTGCCGAACTCGAGCCAGGGCGAAGCGCCGCCCTGGCGCTGACGGCGCCGCATCAGGGCGCGAACGCGGGCACGCAGTTCGCCGACGCCGAAAGGCTTGGTCAGGTAATCGTCGGCACCGGCGTCGAGGGCATCGATCTTGTGGCTTTCCTCGGTACGCGCCGACAGGATCAGTACCGGTCGTTCCGACCAGGCACGGAAGGAACGGATGAAATCGACACCGTCACCGTCGGGCAACCCCAGATCGAGGACGACCAGGGCAGGATCGTCGGCGCCGGCGCGCGCCAGCCCGTCGGCCACGCCCGCCGCCTCGCTCACCGCGCAGCCTTCCGCTTCCAGCGCCAGCCGGACGAAATGACGAATCTGCGCCTCGTCCTCGACGACCAGCACGCGCGGCACCTGCTCGCTCATGCTTCCTCCTCGACCGCTGGCGGTTCGCCGCGCGGCAGGGCGACGACGACGCGACCGCCCCGCCCCGCCAGGTTCTCGATCCGGATACGGCCGCCGTGGGCGTCCACGATCGCCCGGCAGATCGCCAGGCCGAGCCCGGTGCCGGGCATCGCCGACTCGCCGCTGCCGCGCACGAACATGCCGAACAACTGCTCGGCGATGAGATCGGGGAAACCCGGCCCTTCGTCGCTGACCGAAATCTCGACCCAGTCGCCAGCCAGTTCGGCGGCCAGCCGGATCTCGCCAGCGGCCGGCGAATACTTGGCGGCGTTCTCGAGCAGGTTGCACAGCACCCGCTCGATCAACACGGCATCGAAACGCAGCAGGGGCAGATCCGGCGCCAGGTCGATGTGCAGCCGGTGACGACCGAGCGCGGCGCCAAGCAGTTTCAGGCTGCTGCCGACCACCTCCTCGAGCGGCTGCCACTCCTGGCGCAGGGTCACCGATCCGGCGTTGAGACGGGCCATTTCCAGCAGGTTGCCGACCAGACCGGCCAGACGGGCCGCCTGGTCGCGCAGCGCGGCGGCGTTTTCCAGCACCGGCGCCGGCACCGCCGGTGCCAGGGCGATCGAATCGGCGAGCCCGACCAGCACCGTCAACGGCGTCCGCAGATCGTGCGACAAGGCCGACAGGATCGAACTGCGCAGTCGCTCGGTGACCATCTGCAACTCGCTCTGTTGCGCTACCTCGACGTAATGCAGGCGCTCGACAGCAATTGCCGTCAGCGAAGCAAGCGCATCGAGCAGCGCCAGTTCGTCCTCGACCGGCGGCTTGCTGGCGTCGACGACCAGCACGCCGCGCGCCCGCATCGGGGCCCGCAAGGGCAGATAGATCCGCTGGCCGGCTTCCTGATCGCTGCGGCGCAGACCGTCGCTCAGCACCGCTTCCGCCAGCGTCGCAGAAAACCCGCTGGCAGCGGTGCGGATCGCCGCCGGGCTGTCGCCGAGCAGCAAATGACAGCGCCCGCTCAGTTCATCGGCGACGAAACCATCGACGATCTCCCGCACCTGCTGCACATCGAGCGCCCCGGCCAGGCGGCTGGCTGTCTCATAGAGCGCGCGTGTCCGCCGTTCGCGGCGTTCCGCCTCGGCCGCCTGCTCCTTGAGCGTCGCCGTCAGGTGGCCGGTGATCAGCGCCGTGGCCAGCATCACCGCGAAGGTGATCAGGTATTGCAGGTTGGCGACCGCCAGCGAGAAATGCGGCGGCACGAAGAAGATGTCGAACAACAGGACGCCGAACACCGAGGCCAGTACCGCCGGTCCGCGCCCCAGACTGACGGCGACGAGAAGAACGACGAGCAGGAACAGCATCGCCATGTTGGCCAGGTCGAGCACCTCGCGCAGTGGCGCGGCGACGATGGCGACCAGCACGCAGGCAAGGACGCTCAGTGCCAGTTTCTGACGCGGCGAGAGATGATCGGTGGCGAGGCGTGACATGTTCAGCGGCACTCTAAATGACGCGCAATGAAGCGTGCGCGCATTCTGGCAACAGCCGCGTAAAAATGTCGTAAAAATTCGCCGGCCGGCGATCTCTGCTAAGCTCGGCCTCACACCCTGCACGCTTCTTCCCCGAGCCAGCGCGGTCTCGGGGCGCCACCGGAAAAACGACATGAGTGCCTTCAGCGAGTTTTCCCTGCTGCTGATCATCTCCGCCGTCGCCGGCGCCATCTCGGTGCGCCTGCGGCAACCGGTGATCATCGCCTACATCGTCGTCGGCATCGTCGCCGGACCGGCGGTGCTGGGCCTGGTTTCGGCCCACGACCAGATCGACCTGCTGGCCCAGGTCGGCATCGCCGTGCTGCTCTTCCTGGTCGGCCTCAAGCTCGACCTCCATCACGTCCGCCACATCGGACCGGTGGCGCTGGCCACCGGCCTCGGCCAGCTCGCCTTCACCATCGCCGGCGGCTTCGCGCTCATCCTGCTGCTCGGCAAGGGCGTCATGGAAGCGCTCTACGTCGCCATCGCCCTGACTTTTTCCAGCACCATCATCATCGTCAAGCTGCTTTCCGACAAGCGCGAACTCGACGCCTTGCACGGCCGCATTGCCGTCGGCTTCCTGATCGTCCAGGATCTCGCCGTGGTGCTGGCAATGATGGCAATGAGCGCCTTGCGCGGCGGCGGCGCGGCGGCGCCCGGCGAAGTCGTCCTGTCGCTGGCCTGGCGCATCCTGGCCGCCGCCGCGCTGCTCTTCATCCTCATGCGCTGGCTGCTGCCCGGTCTGGTCAAGGCGATGGCGCACTCGCAGGAACTGCTGCTGATCTTCGCCATCGCCTGGGGCACCGGTCTCGCCGCGCTCGGCGAAGGGGCCGGTTTTTCCAAGGAGGCGGGCGCCTTCCTGGCCGGTTTCTCGCTCGCCTCGACCGCCTACCGCGACGCGATCAACGCGCGCCTCTCCGGCATCCGTGATTTCCTGCTGCTTTTCTTCTTCATCGACCTCGGCGCCAAGCTCGATTTTTCGACGCTCGGCGGCGAAATCCTGCCGGCGGTCGTGCTCTCCCTTTTCGTGCTGATCGGCAATCCGCTGATCGTCATGGCGATCATGGGCCACATGGGTTACCGCAAGCGCACCGGCTTCCTCGCCGGCCTGACCGTCGCCCAGATCAGCGAATTCTCCATCGTCTTCGTCGCCATGGGCATCTCGCTCGGCCATGTCGGGGTCGAAGCGCTCGGCCTGACGACGCTGGTCGGCCTGGTGACCATTGCCCTGTCGACCTACATGATCCTTTACTCGCACCACCTCTATCAGCGGCTGGCGCCCTTCCTCGGGCTCTTCGAACGGCGCAATCCCTTCCGCGAACAGACGGTGGAAGACGAGCGCGCCGACCGCAACGCGCCGGAAGTCGTGATCTTCGGCCTCGGCCGCTATGGCAGCCGCCTCGCCCAGCAGTTGCAGGAAGCCGGCATCCGCGTCCTCGGCATCGACTTCGACCCGGAATGTGTCAGCGCCATGCGCCAGACGGGCATCCCGGTGCATTACGGCGACGCCCAGGAGTCCGGCTTTCTCGAGGAACTGCCGCTCAACGACGCGAAATGGGTGGTCAGCACCCTGCCCGACGTCGATTCCAACATCGCCTTCCTGCAGGCGCTGAAGGAACGCCGCTTCCGCGGCGAAGTCGCCTTCGTCGCCCGCGACGACGCCCATGGCCTGCGCCTGAAGCAGGCCGGCGCGCCGACCGTGCTCTACCCGATGCGCGATGCCGTCGATTACACGGTCGAACATTTCGTCACCCTGATCCGCCCCGAGGAGGAACACCCATGACTCCCTGCATCCTGGCCGCCACCGACCTTTCGGCGCCCTCCCGCCATGCCGTGGACCGCGCCTACCGGCTGGCCGCCGACCGCGGCTGGCCGCTGCATCTGGTGCACGCCATTGCCCCCGGATTGTTCGATGGCCTGCAGGCCCTGCTCGGCAGCGCCGCGCCGCCGCTCGACGCGGCGCTGGCCGAGGCCGCCGCCGCCCAGCTGGCGGCGCTCAACGCCGAACCGCGCCACGCCCGGGGCGTCACCGCCCAATGCGCCGTCGTCAGCGGCCGCCCGACCGACGCCCTGCCCGCCCACGCCGCCGCCATCGACGCCGGTCTGCTGGTGCTCGGCGCCCGCGGCGAGGGATTCCTGCGCCAGTTGACGCTGGGTTCGACCGCCTCGCGCCTGCTGCGCAAGAGCCGGCAACCGGTGCTGGTGGTCAAGCAGGCACCGCACGAGCCCTACCGCCGGGTACTGGTTGCCATCGACTTCTCGCCAGCCTCGCTCGCCGCGCTGGCCGCGGTCCGTCAGCTGGCGCCGGAAGCGACGCTGGTCCTGGTCCATGCCGTCGAGCTGCCGTTCGAGGGCAAGATGCAGTACGCCGGCGTCGATCCCGAGATCATCCAGCGCTACCGCATCCAGGCCCAGCTCGACGGCATGCAGCGCCTGCGCGACCTCGCCCGCCAGCAGGCACTGCCGGCCAGTTGCCAGCTATTCGCCCTGCACGGCAACGCGCCCAGCCTGCTGCTGGAACAGGAGCAGGAACAGGACTGCGACCTGATCGTCGTCGGCAAGCGCGGCACGCACATGATCGAGGAACTGTTGCTCGGCAGCACGACCACGCACCTGTTGATGGAATCCCAAGGCGACGTCCTGATCGCTGTCTGACGCTGCCTCAGTCTTCGAGCAGGGGCAGCGCCACCGGGCATTTCAGGCCGATTCCGGCAATCCGGCCATCGTCGCCCATGGCGCGGACGACCAGCACGAAGCCAGCGATGCCGACCCGGTCGCCGACCACGGCCGGGCGGCCGAGACGTTCAAGCAGGACGACATCGAGCCGCTGCCCGGCCTCGCCGTCGGCAAGCGCAAAACCGTAAGCGGCGGCAAGATCGCCGGCCAGGCAATCCGGCGCTACCGCGAATTCGCCGAAAAAGCTGAGGTTGCGGCCGATATCCAGAGTCGCCGCGCCGAACAGGCGCGCCAGTCGCTCGACCGTCGTCTCCGGCGCCAGGAACCAGACACCGTCGCCGGGGCGCAGGCGCAGTTCGCCGCCCATCTCGAGCGCCTTGCCGTCACGCACGGCGGCGATGCAGCGGACTTCGCCGGTGGCGAATTCCGCCGCCAGATCGTCAGGATGGCGGCCTTCCGCCGCCGAGCCGGCGGCGACCCGGTATTCGAACAGCGGCAGCGCCGCCTCCTCGCCGACCCAGACTTCGCGCCGGTCATGCGGCTCGTCGGCCGGCGGCAGTTCGACCTTGAGCAGCCGCGCCGCCGCCGGAATGGTCGCCCCCTGCACCAGCAGCGACAACAGAACGACCGAGAAGGCGACGTCGAACAGCAGCCGGGAATCGGGCACCCCCATCACCACCGGGAAGATCGCCAGCACTACCGGCACCGCGCCGCGCAGACCGACCCAGCTGACGAAGGCAAGCTCGTTGCGCGTATAGCGGAAAGGCAGCAGACCGATCATCACCGCCAGCGGCCGCGCCACCAGCATCAGGAACAAGGCCATCGCCAGCGCCTCCCAGGCGTGATCGGCGAGGTGCGACGGCGTCACGAGCAGGCCAAGGACAACGAACATGCCGGCCTGGGCCAGCCAGGCGAGCCCGTCCATCACCCGCAACACGTGCTCGGTGGCGTGACTGCGCCGGTTGCCGACGATCACCCCGGCGATGTAGACGGCAAGCAGGCCGCTGCCGTCGAGCAGGTTGGCGGCGCCGACGATGAGTAGGCCGCCGGAAAGAATCAGCAGCGCATACAGGCCTTCGGCCAGATTCAGCCGGCGCAGCAGGGTAGCCAGGATCTTGCCGCCGACCAGGCCGAAGAGCAGGCCGATCCCGGCCTGTTTCAGCAACAGCACGGCAAACGCGGCGACCCCGGCGCGCTCGGGATGCAGCAGGATTTCGACCATCACCGTGACCAGCAGGATGGCCATCGGATCGTTGGAACCGGATTCGATTTCCAGCGTGCTTTTGACCCGCTCGTTCAAACGCACGCCGCTATGACGCAGCAGGGCGAACACCGCCGCCGCATCGGTCGAGCCGACGATGGCGGCGAGCAGCAGGCCGAGCCGCCAATCGACATCGAGTACCCAGGTGGCAAACACGCCAAGCAGGGCGACGGTACCGATGACCCCCCAGGTGGCGAGCACGGCGGCCGGCTTCAGGGCGACGCGGAAGGTTGCGGCATCGGTGCGCAAGCCGCCGTCGAGCAGGATCACCGCCAGCGCCAGTTGGCCGACGAAGTTGGCGGTGAAGAAATCGCTGAACAGGATGCCGCCCGGCCCATCCTCGCCAGCCAGCATGCCGACGCTGAGGAAGAGGAGCAGCAGCGGCAGGCCAAGGCGGGCCGAAATCGTGCTGGCAAGAACACTGATGAAGAGCAGCAGGCCGGCCAGCAGGAACAGGGTGCTGATCGTTGTCATAGCGCGAATTTATCACAAGGGTATCGGCGATTTTGTCGCGTTTTGGTTACCAGGATTTTGTGCGGCAGCGGCAATCTATCGGAGGCACCGTGGTCTATATCCCGACGCCGTCACCGCACGGCAAAGAAGCAACAGCGCGCGGCGAAGCGAAGCCGGAACACAAATTTATCAAAATCGATTGAACCAACAACCAGCCGTCAACGTCTGTACAATTCAGCAAATTCGCACACAGGAGGAGTATTGCGATGCGCATCCAAATCAAGCACAAGCTGTTGATCCTCGTCGCCGTCGCCGTACTTGCCCTGCTTGGTGTCAGTCTCTTCGCGCTGGGTCAGGCCACCAAGCTGCACGATGAACTCGAAGAATCGATCGCCCGCAGCGCGACGATGATCGAAGCCATCGACGGCGCCCGCAGCGCCCAGGTCAGCTTCAAGATCATGGTCCAGGAGTGGAAGAACACCCTGTTGCGCGGCAAGGATCCGGAAGCCTACGCCAAGCACCTGAAAAGCTTCGATGCCGAAGCCGCCCTGGTCAGCGAACAGTTGACCAAGGTCGGCCAAACCGCGGCGGGTCTTGGCGTCGCCGAACGCCTGAAGATCGAACAGGTCACCGGCACCTTCGGCCAGTTGGCGCCGCGTTACCATGAAGCTCTCGGTCAATATGACCGCAACGCCGCCGACCCGGCCGCTACAGTCGACAAACTGGTACGCGGCATCGACCGTGAACCGACCAAGGTCATCGACGATCTGGTCGACGAGATGCAGAAAATCTCGACCGAACTGCAGGCCAGCGACCGCGAGCGCGCCGACGAAGTCTATTCCTCGGTCAGACTGGGGCTCGGCGTCTTTGCCGTCGCCGCCCTGATTGTCCTGCTGACGCTGGCCTTGCTCTTCATCCGCTCGATCATCGGACCGCTGGCCAGGCTCGAATCGACGATGAGCCACATTTCCGGCAGCGGCGACCTGACGCGCCGCGCGGCGATCGTCAACGAGGATGAAATCGGCCGCATGTCGCACGCCTTCAACGCAATGATGGAACGCCTGCAGCAACTGATCCGCGAAATCAACACGGCCAGCGGCGAAGTTGCCAGCGCCTCCGAACAACTGGCACAAACCTCCGGTGCCCTGGCCGAAGTTTCCGAACACCAGGCCAACGCCGTCAGCAGCAGCGCCGCGGCAATCGAGGAGCTGACGGTGGCGATCACCTCGGTTTCCGAAACCGCCCGCGACGTCAATGCCCAGTCCGAGGAAAGCGTCGCCCAGACCGCGCTCGGTACGCGCAAGGTCTCGCACCTGGTCGGCGAGATCCGCCGCATCCAGGAAAACATCGACGATATCGCCCGCACCGTCGACCAGTTCGTACACAGCACCCAGGCAATCACCGACATGACCCGCGAGGTCCGCGACATCGCCGATCAGACCAACCTGCTCGCCCTCAACGCGGCGATCGAGGCGGCGCGTGCCGGCGAGGCCGGACGCGGCTTCGCCGTGGTTGCCGACGAAGTGCGCAAGCTGGCCGAGAAATCCGGCAAATCGGCGGTCGAGATCGACCAGCGCACGCGGGCGATCATGGATCAGTCGTCGGCCGTGCAGACGGCGATCGCCGCCGGCGAGGCGTCGATCCGGGCGAGCAATGCGCTGGCCGGCGAAGTCGAGGACGTCCTGCAGGGGTCGAGCCAGGTCGTCGAACGCTCGCGCAGCGGCGTCACCGAAATCACCAATTCGGTCGCCGAACAGAAGATCGCCTCGACCGAAATCGCCCAGAACATGGAACGAATCTCGAACATGGTCGAGGAAAACAACGCCTCGACGCAAAGCATCCGCCAATCGACCGGCGACCTGCATCGCCTGTCGGAACGCCTGAGCGGCCTGATTGCCGGCTTCCGCGTCGCCTGAAACGACGCCCCGCTGTTTCAACGACGACGCAGGCACAACGGCGACACCTTGCTCATTTTATTCAAAAACAGAATAACAAGATGCGCTCATGTTCTTAATTGAATATTAGGCGCTTGCTACAATGCGCTCCATTCGACAATCCCTGCGGATTACCCAGCAATGACCCAACGCAAGACACTCTCCCATCTCGACTGGCTCGAAGCCGAAGCCATCCACATCATGCGCGAAGTGGCCGGCCAGTGCGCCAACCCGGTGCTGCTCTTCTCCGGCGGCAAGGACTCGATCTGCATGCTGCGCATCGCCGAGAAGGCCTTCCGCCCCGGCAAGTTCCCCTTCCCGCTGATGCACATCGACACCGGCCACAACTACCAGGAAGTGGTCGCCTTCCGCGACAAGCGCGCCGCCGAACTGGGCGAGCGCCTGATCGTCCGCTCGGTTGAAGACTCGATGAAACGCGGCACGGTGGTGCTGAAGCATGAAGGCGAATCGCGCAACAAGCACCAGTCGGTGACGCTGCTCGAAGCCATCGAGGAATTCGGCTTCGACGCCTGCATCGGCGGCGCCCGCCGCGATGAAGAAAAGGCGCGCGCCAAGGAACGCATCTTCAGCTTCCGCGACGAATTCGGCCAATGGGACCCGAAGAACCAGCGCCCGGAACTGTGGAGCCTGTACAACGCCCGCAGCCACAAGGGCGAGAACATCCGCGCCTTCCCGATCTCGAACTGGACGGAAATGGACGTCTGGCAATACATCGAGCGCGAGAAGCTGGAACTGCCGAGCATCTACTTCGCCCACACCCGCCCGGTGGTCATCCGCCAGGGCGCCATCGTGCCGGTCAATGTGCCGCTGGTTTCCGGCGAGTTGACCAACCTGCCGAAGGCCGGCGAGCAGATCATCGACAAGCTGGTGCGCTTCCGCACCGTCGGCGATATCTCCTGCACGGCGCCGGTCGAATCGGACGCCGACACGGTTGAAAAGATCGTCGTCGAAACCGCCACCACCACCATCACCGAGCGCGGCGCCACGCGTCTGGACGACCAGACCAGCGAAGCCTCCATGGAACAACGCAAGAAAGAGGGTTACTTCTGACAACACGCCGCGAAGCGGCTTGTTGCGGCGTAGGCTAACGCGGCGTAGCCGGGTTATGCCGAAGCCAACTAACCACCTAACCGGATACGAAAACGATGTCAGCAAATCAAACTATTGAAGATCACGGCCTGCTGCGCTTTTTGACCTGCGGCAGCGTCGACGACGGCAAGAGCACCCTGATCGGGCGCCTCTTGTTCGACACCAAGACCATCCTCGCCGACACCCTGAACGCCATCGAGAAGACCTCGCAGAAGCGCGGCCTCGGCGCGGTCGACCTCTCCTTGCTCACCGACGGCCTGCAAGCCGAGCGCGAGCAAGGCATCACCATCGACGTCGCCTACCGCTACTTCAGCACCGGCACGCGCAAGTACATCATCGCCGACGCGCCGGGGCACGAGCAATACACCCGCAACATGGTCACTGCCGCCTCGACCGCCAACCTCGCCATCATCCTGATCGATGCGCGCAAGGGCGTGCTGACGCAGACCCGGCGTCATTCCAAGCTGGCTTCGCTGGTCGGCATCCCGCACCTGGTCGTCGCCATCAACAAGATGGATCTGGTCGACTACTCGCAGGAAACCTACGAGAAGATCAAGGCCGATTACCTCGCCTTCGCCGCCAAGGTCGGCATCGACGACGTGCGCTTCATCCCGCTCTCCGCGCTGAACGGCGACATGATCGTCGAGCGTGGCGAAGCGCTGAACTGGTACGAAGGCCCGACCCTGATGGAAATCCTCGAAGCCGTGCCGGCCGCGCATACCGAACACGCCGAGAAGTTCCGCTTCCCGGTCCAGTACGTCTGCCGCCCGCAGGATTCGGCCAACCCCGAGCTACACGACTACCGCGGCTTCATGGGCCGCGTCGAATCCGGTAGCATCAAGGTCGGCGACCAGGTCACCGTGCTGCCCAACGGCCTCGAATCGACAGTCAAAGCGGTGCAGATCGGCGGCGTCGACATCGGCGCAGCCTTCACCGAGCAATCGGTGACGATCCTGCTCGCCGACGAAATCGACTGCTCGCGCGGCGACATGATCGTCAAGACCGCCGAAGCCCCGGCCGCCGTCAAGGAAATCCGCGCCACCGTCTGCTGGCTGGCCGAAGCCCCGCTCGACCGCGCCCGCACCTACCTGATCCGCCACACCACGCGCGACTCCAAGGCCAAGCTGACGGCCATCGACCACCGTCTCGACGTGAACACCCTGGAAAACCTGCCGGCCGACAAACTGGCGATGAACGACATCGCCGAAGTCACTTTCAAGCTGGCGCAACCGCTGTTCGTCGATCCCTACACCGAGAACCGCGGCACCGGCGCCTTCATCGTCATCGACGAGAGCAACAACAACACGGTGGGCGCCGGGATGATTCTCTGAACGCCTTTCCACAGACAGCAACGCCGGCGAGCCTGAGCAAGGCAAGCCGGCTTTTTTTCGCCCTGCCATTCCGCCGCTTTCGCGGTTAACATACTGTGAAATTCCTTGCCACAATCGCCATGAACATCCTGATCGTCGATGACAATGCCTCAATGCGCAGCCTGCTGGCCACCCTGCTTGCCAGCCAGGGGCATCAGGTTGTCGGGCAGCTCGAGGACGGCAACGGGGTGATCGAGGCGATCCGCCGCACGCGGCCGGCGGTCGTCTGCCTCGACTACTTGCTGCCGGGGCGCGATGGCCTCGACATCCTGGCCGAGATCAACGCTGACTATCCGGAGATCGACGTCGTCTTCATGACCGCCTGCGAGGACGAGGCGATCGAGCAGCGGGCGGCCGATCACGGCGCCGCCGGCTTCCTGCGCAAGCCCTTCGGGCAGAAACAGGTACTCGACGAACTGCAGCAGATTGCCGCCGCGCGGCAGGCGGCGCAAGCCGGCAGCGACCCGGATTCGGCGCCGGCTGCAGCGGCAGCAGCAACGGCAGCGCCAGGCGCCCCGACACCGGCGCCGCGCCGGGAAAACGGCGGCCGGCCGACCGCCGTCATCGTCGACGACAACGGCTCGATCCGCCTGCTGCTCAAGGGCGTCGTCACCGAACTCGGCCTCAACGTCGTCGCCCAGGCGGCGAATGGCGAGGAGGCGATCCGCGCCGCCCTGCAACACCAGCCGCAAGTGCTCTTCCTCGACGTCAACATGCCGGTCCTCTCCGGCGTGGAAGCCTTGCCGAAAATCCGCGCCGCCAGTCCGGAAACGGCCGTCGTCATGGTCACCGGCGACACTTCGCGCAAGCTGGTCGAACAGGTTGCCGCGCTCGGCGCGCGCGGCTACGTGGTGAAGCCGATCCGCCCGGCCTATGTCGAGAATTTCCTGAAGAGGTTGTTCACCCCATGATCGCGCGCCAGGAAGGAAGGTCCGCATGACCCTGATGATCGATTTTCCCTTCCCCGGCACCGCGGCCTGGGTGGAACACTTCAAGGAAGTCGAGCTGCCGATCCTGCGCCTGACCTCGACCCGCCTGGCCGAACTGCGCGACAGCGCCGACGTCATCAACACCCGCGAGCTGGCCAACATCATCGCCCACGACCCGCTGATGACGCTGCGCATCTTCCGCTTCATGAAGGAAAACCGCTCGCGCAGCCAGAACGCGGAGATCACGACGATCGAACGCTCGCTGATGATGATCGGCACCCAGCGCTTCTACGATAGCTGCCAGGACCTGCCGATCATCGAACATCAGCTCAAGGGCTACCCGAAGGCGATGCTCGGCCTGCTCAAGGTCATCGCCCGCTCGCGCCAGGCGTCGATCTGGGCCCGCGACTGGGCGCTGCTGCGCCAGAACACCCGCTTCGAGGAAATCTCGCTGGCGGCACTGCTCCACGACTTCGTCGAAATCCTCATGCACTGCTTCGCCCCCAACCTGGCGACGACGGTGCGCGAACGTCTGGCGGCGCATCCCGGGCTGCGCACGCGGGCGGTCCAGGAAGAGGTCTTCGGCGCCCCGCCACAGGAAATCATGCGCGAACTGATCGGCCTCTGGGGGCTGCCGGAACTGCTGCTGTCGCTGCTCGACCCGGCCAATGCCGAAACCGCCAACGTGCGCAACGTCAATCTCGCCGTCGACCTCGCCCGCCACACCGCGACCGGCTGGCAGAACCCGGCGTTGCAGGACGATCTGCCGGCGATCAGCGAACTGGTGCACCTCGACCGCGGCAACCTGCTCGAACGCCTCGGCGCCCCGGAAGAGATGGTTCTTGCCGCGCGCGCGACGGAAGGCGGCTGAGCCGGGCGGCTCAGCGCATTTCGTCGACCAGTTGCAGCAGCCGTGCTGCGCCTTCGTCCAGAGCGCGTTGCAGGCTTGGGTCGGCGACCGGCGGCTGGCGCAGGAAACCCAGGCGCGTAACCCCGTTCTCGGTGTAGACGGCGAGCCGCCAGGGCAGGAAGAGCCCGGCGCGCAGGTCGTCGCGGAGCATTTCCTCGGCCTGCCGCCAGCCGACGATGTCGTAGATCGCGTAATCCTCGTCGAAGCCGTTGTCGCGGCGCGCCAGCGCCGCACCGACATCGTGCACGGCGAGCACGGTCAGCCCCAGACGCTGTACCGCCGGCTCCAGTTCGAAGAGGATTTCCTGAAATGACTTGCTGCTTTCGACGACGTGGTACACGGCCCGCTCCCCGACAAAAACCGGTGCGCACTGTAGCCGATTGCGCCGGCCGCGCCAATCAGCCGGCGAGCGCGGCGGCCAGTCGCTCGTAACCGCCGTCCACGCTATAGACGCGGGTGAAGCGGAAGTCGCAGAACATCTGTGCATAAACCTGGCTGGCGTTGCCGTGGTAGCAGTAGATGATCAGCGGCGTTTCCCGGGACAGGCGGCCGAGCCAGGCGGCGACCCGCTCCATCTGCAGGTGCATCGCACCTTCCAGATGGCCCTGGCGATAGCTGGCCAGATCGCGCACGTCGAAAACTGTGGCAGCGGCTTCGCTGCGGATCATCGCCGCCGCGGCGGCGGGTGAGATGCATTGGTAGGTCACGGGGTCACTGGGGCGCATGCGGTCTACAGGCTGTTGGAATGCCTGGACCAAGCAAGAGCGACGCCAGCCCGGGCAGACCGGATCTGGCGCTGGCTCCGTCTTCCTCGCTCCGTTTTCTGTCGCTTCGCCGACAAACTCGCGGCGAAACCGACAACGGGAGCAGCCACTCAGGCGAAGCTGCCGAGGCGACGGGTGATGCCGCTGAGAACCTGATGAAAATCGCCTTGCCCTGACTGCGCTTCGAGCAGGGCATCGAGTCCGTCGCGAACGGTGGCGACCAGCTCACTTTCCTGCTGATCGGTCAAACCGAGATGGACGAACAGCTTCTCCAGGCTTTCTTCCATGGCGTGGATCGCCGTCAGCGACGATTGCTGGCGCTTGTCCAGTTGACCGAGCAAATCGCGGATCTCGTCGAGCGCTCCGGCGATCAGACTCTCCCCGGCCTGCCGCCCCGTCTCGTTGTGCAAGGCCTGCAGCCGTGCCTCGGCGGCCTCGGCGAGCAGCGTGACATTGTCGCGGATACGCCCGGCCCGCTCGTCTTCGCCCTGCGGCAAATTGGTCAGCAGAAGTGAAATTTGCGGGAAGTTGACGACCATCCGACGGTGGAAATTGACGATCCGCCCCATCTCCGCCAGATGCCGGAAAATCGCCTCGACTTGTGGCTCTCCTGCCGGCAGGGTGCATGCCAGCCCGCCCACCGGACGGACCTGGACCGCCCCTTCCAGCCCGTACTTGGCAAGCGCGTCGAGAACGACGCCGGCCAGGCGCTCCGCCGTCGCACTCTCGTTGAACCCCTGCATTGCGTGCAGCAGCACGCCCATCTCGCCCATGCTGCTCATCGCCGAAAAAGCGACGTTGTTCGCCGTGCCGACGCGCTCCTCCAGTTCGCAACGCTCGCGCAGCAGGTCGACCAGTTCGGTATTGCGCTGCTGCAATTCCTCGGTACGCAACGCAACCTGCTGTGCCAGTTCGTCGCTGTGTTCCTGCAGCCGCAACTCCGCCTGCTTGCGCCCGGTGATGTTCTGCAAGGTCTCGATGGCGCCGAGCAGTCGGCCGTCCGGGGCATACAGCGGCGCGGCGGTGAAATACAGCCAGCAGCCGCCATCGCCCAGCACGGGAAAAAAGCCTTCGGCCTCGTAAGCTCCTTTGACGATCTGCGAAGCCTGGCAATGCCCGGCTTCGTAGCAGGCCATCGCCTGCTCGATCTCACCGGCGACGATGTAATCGGCAAGGATCGGTCGCGGCGCCGGGTAGAAACCTCGCCAATGATCGCTGCTGCCGATCATGCTCGCCGCCGGCAACCCGGTGACCAACTCGCAGGCCCGGTTCCAGTGGGTGACCCGGTGTTCGCTGTCGATGACGAAGGTCGCCACGGGGGTCCCTTGAACCAAGGCCTCGATGCCGATCAAGTCCGAGGCACTTTCGTGGGCGTTCGCCAAGTCACTCATGAATCAACTTAATTAACAAAAACGACGTTATTGTAAATCAACAACTCAAAACATCACTTTTGTTTTTTGCGCCATTTCACCTCTGATCACCTCCCCTCGCCGAAGCGCCCTTGTGGCAAACTGGCGCCATGCACGCCCTGCCCCACCTCTCCACGCTCGACTGGCTGTCGCTGACCGTATTCTTCGCCTGCTGGGGAGGCTACGCCTGGTTTTCCGAGCACAGCGCCGGCGGTGCCGGCGGCCTGATCCGCACCAGCCAGCGCTACCGCCTCGACTGGGCCTACCGCATGCTGGAGCGCGACGTCCGCGTCACCGACTCGACGCTGATCGGCAACCTGATGACCAGCGTCTCCTTCTACGCCAACACCACCATCTACATCATCGCCGGCCTCGTCGCCGCGCTCGGCGCTGCCGACCAATTGCTCGGCTTCGCCGCCGACCTGCCGTTTGCCGGGCCGGGCAACCGCGAGTTGCTGGAAATCAAGTTGATGCTGGTGCTCGCCAGTTTCGTCTTCGCCTACTTCAAGTTCACCTGGTCGCTACGCCAGTTCAACATTCTTTCCATCCTAGTCGGCGCCGCACCCACCGGCCCGGCCGGCGATCCAAGCATCGACGCCTACGCCAGACGCGTCGCCGGAACGAACACACTGGCCGGCGATGATTTCAACCGCGGCATCCGCGCCTATTACTTCGGCCTCGCCGCCGCCGGCTGGCTGCTCCATCCGCTGATCCTCGGCGGCCTGGCGCTCGCCGTCTGCGGCATTCTCTACCGCCGCGACTACCGCTCGGCGGCGCTCGCCGTACTGCGCGACAACGCTTGAGCATGAGCCACAAAACCCCACTGGCCGGCATCGGCTACGGTCTGCTCGCCTATGGCATCTGGGGCTTCTTTCCGCTCTATTTCCGCCAGCTGAATGACGTCCCGGCGATCGACATCCTGGCCAACCGGGCGCTCTGGGCATGCATCTGCGTCAGCCTGATCCTGGTCGTCGCAAAGCAGTGGGCCAAGGTCAGGCAAGTTCTCGGCCGCCCGCGCCAACTCGCCATGCTGACGCTGGCGGCGCTGCTGATCGGCGGCAACTGGCTGGTCTTCCTGTGGGCGGTGGAACAGCACCGGGTGGTCGAATCCAGCCTTGGCTATTTCCTGACGCCGCTGGTCAACGTGGTGCTCGGGCTGGTGTTCCTGAAGGAGCGGCTCAACCGCCTGGAATGGCTGGCGATCGCGCTGGCGACGGCCGGACTTGCCAACGAGATCATCGCCCTCGGCGGCCTGCCCTGGATTTCGCTCTATCTCGCCGGCAGCTTCGGCACCTATGGCCTGGTGCGCAAACAGATACCGGTCGACGCCTTGTCCGGCCTCTTCCTCGAAACCCTGCTCATGCTGCCGCTCAGCCTCGCCTATGCGGCGTGGCAATGGCAGGCTGGACACATGGTCTTCGTTATCGAACCCTGGACCACCGGCGCCCTGCTATTCGGCGCCGGCATCCTCACTGCGGCGCCGCTGATCGCCTTCGCGGCAGCGACGCAGCGCCTCGACCTGGCGACCGTCGGCATGCTGATGTACATCAATCCGACGATGCAGTTCCTGACCGCCATCTACGTCTTCGGCGAGGCGCTGCAAACGGAAAAACTGATCTCCTTCGGCCTCATCTGGATCGGCCTCCTGGTATTCAGCTTCAGTGCCTGGCGCAAATACCGCTGAAGCGTCAGGCCCGGCGCAAGGCCATATGCGCTGAAATCATCTGGGGAATCTCCCTTTCCAGACCGCTGTTTTTGCGACACCCCAGGGTCAGGTGCAATAGCCCGCTGGTAAAAGCCCAGGTATCGTGGGCCACAGCCTCGGGCTCCAATCCGGCACGGAGGTAGCCCTTTTCGGCCGCCAGTCGGTACATGCGTTGAATCTTTTCCAGGAATTCCAGCGCCGGCCGGCCAACTTCTTCCTGAACGCTGGAAAATTCCTCGACGTATTCGCAGCGCGAAATCATGATTTCGAAGGTCTCGCGAAAATCCGGGCAGGTCGCGAGGACGCGGAAAAATTCCTTGATCGAACCCTCGATCGCATCCAGAGGATTAAGCAGCGAAGGATCGTAAAGCACGGCGTCGGTGCACCCGAGCATCGGCTCGAATACCTCGTCGCGCATCGCAAAAAAGACTTCCGCCTTGTCCTGGAAATGCCAGTAAATGGCACCACGCGTGACACCGGCCGCCTTGGCGATCTTGTCCAGCGACGAACGGCTGACACCGCATTCGTGGAAGACCTTGCGCGCTGCGGTGACGATATCCTTGCGCGTCTGCTCAGCTTCTTCCTTGGTTTTTCTGACCATCTCGTTCTCCCTGCTGCCGGCCGGCAGCAACTACAATTTGCAACACAAAAATGCTTTGCTGTAAGCCACTGAGGCGTTTTACATACATTCGTGTTTGTATATAATAGCCCAAAACTTCCCCGCCGGAGAACCCCAACCATGCATACCAACAAACCTACCCTGATCGCCGCCCTTGTCGGCAGCCTGCTGCTCGCCGCTTGTTCGGACAAGAATGCACCGGCCGCACCGCAGATGGGACCGATGCCGGTCACCGTCCTCGACATGCAACCGCAGTCGGTGCCAACCTCGATCGAGGTCATGGCGCAAACCGAAGGCGCCCGCGAGACCGAAGTCCGGGCCCGCGTCGGCGGCATCCTGGTCAAGCGCCTCTATCAGGAAGGCGACGTCGTCAAGTCCGGCCAGCCGCTGTTCCAGATCGACCGCGCACCTTACGAAATTGCACTGGCCGAAGCGAAAGCCCGTGCCGAGCAGACAGCGCGCGAGAAACAGCGGCTGAAGGGGCTGGCCGACGCCAAGGCGATCAGCCAGAAGGATTACGACGACGCCACTTCCGCCGACGCGATGGCACAGGCGGCACTGCGCCAGGCCGAACTGAACCTGTCGTGGACCACGGTGACCGCGCCGGTCGGCGGCACCAGCGGCCGCGCCGTGCGCTCCGAAGGCAACCTGGTCAGCACCGGCAGCGACAGCCTGCTGACCTCGATTTACCAGACCAACCCGATGTGGGTCAGCTTCTCGCTCGGCGAGAGCGACCTCGCCAAGCTGCCCGGCGGCCGCGTCACCGAAAACCTGGTCAGCGGCGTCGAACTGGTGATGGCCAACGGCCAGGTTTACGAACAGAAGGGCAAGCTCAATTTCGTCGCTTCGAACATCGACACCACGCTCGGCACCCAGGCGCTACGCGCCGAGTTCGCCAACCCCGACGGCCAGTTGCTGCCCGGCCAGTTCGTCCGCATCCGCTTGCTCACCGGCCAGCGCGACGGCATCTTCCTGGTCCCGCAAGCGGCGGTGTTGCAGACCGAACAGGGCACCCTGGTGATGACTGCCGACGGCGAGAGCAAGGTGGCGCCGCGCCCGGTCAAGACCGGCGAATGGCACGGCAAGGACTGGGTCATCCTGGGCGGCCTGCAGGCTGGCGACAAGGTCATCGTCGACAACCTGATGAAGCTGCGACCGGGCGTGCCGGTCGCCCCGCATCCGCCCGGCGCGCCCGGCGCACCCGGTGCAGGCGCTGCCCCCGGCGGCAAGCCGGGTGCGGCACCGGCCGCCGGCAACGCTGCGGCACAGAAATAAGGGGCGATCATGTCCAGGTTCTTCATCAATCGACCGATCTTCGCTTCGGTCATCTCGATCATCATCGTCATCGCCGGCCTGGTCGCCGCGCAGGTGCTGCCGATTGCGCAGTACCCGCAGATCGCGCCGCCGACCGTGCTGATCACCGCCACCTATCCCGGCGCTTCCGCCGAAACTCTGGCCCGCACCGTCGCCGCGCCGATCGAGGAACAGTTGAACGGGGTCGAGCACCTCGCCTACTTCACCTCGTCGGCCTCGGCCAACGGCAGCATCAGCATCACCGCCACCTTCGACGTCGGCACCGATGTCGACGACGCCGCGGTCAACGTCAACAACCGGGTCAAGGCGGCCGAATCGCGCCTGCCGGAAGAAGTCCGGCGCAACGGCGTGATCGTCCAGAAACGTTCGAACGACATCCTGCAGGTGATCGCCCTCGATTCCGAATCGGGCAAGTACAACACCCTGTTCCTGTCCAACTACGCCAGCCTGAACATCGTCGATGAACTGAAGCGCGTTCCCGGCGTCGGCGATGTCACCATCTTCGGTGCTCAGGACTATTCGATGCGCATCTGGCTCAAGCCCGACCGCATGGCGCAACTGGGGCTGACCACCGCCGACATTTCGAACGCGATCAAGGCCCAGAACGCCCAGAACGCGGCTGGCAAGATCGGCCAGGAACCGGCGCCGAGCGACCAGCAACTGGTCTATACGGTGACCGCCAAGGGCCGCCTGCTGACGCCGGAAGAGTTCGGCAACATCGTCATCCGCGCCAGCGGCCCGGGCGGCGTGCTGCGCCTGCGCGACGTCGCGCGCATCGAACTCGGCGCCTACAGCTACGACCAGAGCGTGACCCTGGACGGCAAGCCGACCATCGCCATGGGCGTTTTCCTGCAGACCGGCGCCAACGCGCTCGACGTCGCCAAGCGCGTCACCGAGAAGATGGACACGCTGCAGAAGAAATTCCCCGAGGGCATGAGCTATGTCATTCCCTTCGACACCACCCGTTTCGTCTCGGCGTCGATCAACGAAGTGGTCAAGACCCTGGTCGAAGCGGCGCTGCTGGTCATCGCCGTGGTGTACATCTTCCTGCAGAGCTGGCGGGCGACGCTGATCCCGATGGTCGCCGTGCCGATCTCCCTGATCGGCACCTTCGCCGGCCTCTGGCTGTTCGGTTTCTCGATCAACACGCTGACGCTGTTCGCGATGGTGCTGGCGATCGGTATCGTCGTCGATGACGCGATCGTCGTCCTGGAAAACGTCGAGCGCCTGATGGCCGAGGAAAAGCTGTCGCCCCGTCAGGCGGCGATCAAGGCCATGAGCGAGGTTTCCGGCGCCCTGGTGGCGATCGTCCTGGTGTTGTGCGCGGTGTTCATCCCGGTCGCCTTCCTTGGCGGCATCGCTGGCCAGCTCTACAAGCAGTTCGCCGTCACCGTCGCCGTCGCCGTGGTGCTCTCCGGCATCGTTGCGCTGACCCTGACGCCGGCCCTGTGCGCCATCCTGCTCAAGGCGCAACATACCGAGAGCAAGCTGTTCGCGCCGTTCAACCGCCTGTTCGAGCGCCTCACCAACAACTACACCCGCACCGTCAGCTTCACGCTCAAGCACGGCATCGTCGGCTCGCTCGTCTTCGTCGGAGTGATTGCCGTCACCGGCTTCTTCTTCCGCATCATCCCGGGCAGCTTCGTGCCGGCCGAAGACCAGGGCTACCTGATCTCGGCGCTGATGCTGCCGGATGCGGCGACGCTCAAGCGGACCCAGGATACCGGCGAGCGGATGCGCTCGATGATCGCCAAGGACGAAGCGGTCAAGCACACCTTCGTCGTTTCCGGCTTCGACCTGATCGGCGGCGGCAACAAGCCGAACGCCGGCACCATGTTCATTCCGCTCAAGGACTGGTCGGAACGCCAGGGCAAGGCGCAGGACCTGGCCGGCAAGTTCATGGGCATCGGCATGATGCAGCCGGACGGCATGGGTCTGGTCTTCAACCCGCCGCCGATCATGGGCCTCGGCACCGCCGGCGGCTTCGAGGTCTATGTCCAGAACCGCGTGGACGGCGACGCCAAGAAGCTGCACGAAGTGGTCCAGAGCTTCATGGGCGAGTTGCAGAAGCATCCGGAATTCACCCGTATCTCGACTTTCTTCCGGCCGACCGTGCCGCAGATCTTCGTCGAGGTCGACGAGCCGAAGGCGCTCGCCCTGGGCATTCCGCTGGCCGACGTCTATTCGACGCTGCAAAGCACGATGGGCGCCCTCTACGTCAATGACTTCAACAAGGCCGGCCGCGTCTATCGCGTGCAGTTGCAGGCCGAGGCCAACTACCGGATGAAGCCGGACGACATCGGCAAGGTCTACGTGAAGAGCACGAGCAGCGGCAAGATGATTCCGCTGTCGGCGATCAGCACCGTCAAGAGCGTGATCGGTCCGGAACAGGTCGAGCGCTTCAACGGTTTCGTCGCCGCCAAGGTGATGGGCGATTCGAAGCCCGGCATCAGCTCCGGCGACGCCATCCGCATCGTCGAGGAAGTGGCCGAGGCAACATTGCCCGAGGGCTATGCGATTTCCTGGACCGGCCAGGCCTTCCAGGAAAAGCAGACCTCCGGCTCGTCGCTGCAGGCTTTCGGCTTCGCCATCATCATGGTCTTCCTGATCCTCGCCGCCCAGTACGAAAAGTGGTCGCTGCCGGTGGCCGTCGTCATGGCCGTGCCCTTCGCGCTGATGGGGGCGCTGACGGCAATCTGGCTGCGCGGCATGCCGAACGACATCTACTTCCAGATCGGTCTGGTGGTGCTGATCGGCCTCGCCTCGAAGAACGCCATCCTGATCGTCGAGTTCGCCGCCCAGAAGTACGCCGAGGGCATGAGCGTCGCCGAAGCGGCGGTCGAGGCCGCCCGCCTGCGCCTGCGGCCGATCATCATGACCTCGCTCGCCTTCGTGCTCGGCGTCTTCCCGCTGGTCAAGGCCACCGGCGCCGGCGCTGCCGCCCGCCAGTCGATGGGTACCGGCGTCTTCGGCGGCATGATCGCGGCGACCTTCATCGCCACCATTTTCATCCCGCTCTTCTTCAAATGGCTGGAGCGCGGCAAACAGATCGATCCGAGGCATCTCGACGTCGAAGAGGAGAAAGCATGATGTCCCGCTCCGTATTCCGCCTGACCCCGCTGGCGCTGGCCGTGCTGCTCTCCGGCTGCGCCGTCGGCCCGGACTACCTGCGCCCGGCCAACTGGCTGCCGGCCGCCTTCAAGGAAGCGCCGACCGCCGTCGCCGCAGCGCCCGCCGCCAATCCCGCCGTCAATGAGCGCTGGTGGACGCTGTTCAACGACGCCACCCTGAACGAACTGGTCGATCAAGCCTTGCAGGGCAACGCCGACCTGCGCAGTGCCGTCGCTCGCGTCGAACAGGCCGACGCCGCTGCCCGCGAAGCCGGCGCCTCGCTGTTCCCGGAAATCAACGCGCAGGGCGCCGGCAGCAACAGCAAACTGAGCGAGAAGACCGCCACCTGGAACGCCAATTCGCCGGACATCCTGCGCGCGCGCAGCGCCGGCCTCAGCCTCTCCTACGAACTCGACATCTGGGGCCGCGTCCGCCGCAGCAACGAAGCAGCGCGCGCCAACCTGCTGGCCAGCCGCTACGGCCGTGATGCCATCCGCCTCTCGGTCGCCGGGCTGGTCGCCGGCAACTACCTCAATCTGCGCGCCCTCGACGCGCAGCTGGCAATCACCGCCGAATCCCTGCAAAGCCGCGAGGAAAGCGCCAAGCTGGTGAAGACCCGGGTCGCTGCCGGTCTCGTCTCGCCGCTCGACCAGTACCAGGCCGACGGCGCCGTCGCCACGCTGCAGGCGCAACTGGCCGACCTGCGCCGGGCGCGGGCGCTGGCCGAACATCAACTGGCGCTGCTCACCGGCAAGCCGGACCTGCAGATCGCCGCCGGCGACCTCAAGCACTTGCCGCTGCCACCGCAACCGCCGGCCGGCCTGCCGGCCGACCTGATCGAGGCACGCCCGGACGTCCGGCAGGCCGAACAGCAACTGGTCGCCGCCAACGCCAACATCGGCGTCGCCAAGGCCGGCTACTACCCGAAGTTCACGCTGACCGGCGCCCTCGGTAGCGAGAGCAAGACCCTCTCCGACCTCTTCTCCAGCGGCGCCAGCACGTGGACCGGCGGCCTTTCTCTGCTGATGCCGATCTTCGATTTCGGCAAGACGACGGCGCGCGTCGACCAGGCCAAGGCGCTCAACGAGCAATCGCTGATCGCCTGGCAGAAGACGCTGGAGACGGCCTACAAGGAAGTGCGCGACGCGCTGGTCAACCTGCGCGAGAACGGCACCGCCGAAAGCGCCCAGCAGCAACGCGTCGATAACGCGCAAAAGGCGCACGACCTGGCCAAGGTACGCTACGACGCCGGCTATTCGGGCTTCCTGGAAGTGCTCGATGCCCAGCGTAGCGCCAACGACGCGCAACTGGCGGCGATCAGCACCCGCCAGGCCCGCCTCAACGCGGCGGTGGAGTTGTTCAAGGCACTTGGCGGCGGCTGGAAACCGATCGCCGGCTGATTCAGACTTGGGAACGGACGGCGGCGACGCCGTCCGCATGGCGCCGGCGCATCGCCAGTGCCTCGTTGCCGACCAGCGCCGCCAGCACCAGCGCACCGCCGACCAGCACGCTGGTCGACGGCGTCTCGCCCGCCCACAGCCAGGCCCAGGCAACACCGAAAATCACTTCGAGCAAGGCCAGCAAGGCCACTTCCGGCGCCGGCAGGACGCGCGCCAGGGTCACCACGAGCAGGCAGGGAATCGCCAGTTGAACGACGCCGAGCAAGGCCAGCAGGCCAAGGTCGTGCGCCGTCGCCTGCCAGGGCCAGGCCAGCGGCAAGGTACACAAAGCCGATAACAGCGCACCGATCAGCACCGCCAGCAGCATGTCCGGACCTTCTTCCGTGGCCCGACCGATCTTCTGCAGCAGCGTCCAGTTGACCGCCGCCGCCACCGGCACCGCGCAGGCAACCAGCGCCCCGAACAGACTGCCGTCGCCGGCACCGCCGCCGAACATCCAGGCAATGCCGAGCGCGGCGACAACGATCGCCGCCCAGGTCCGCGCCGGCAGGCGCTGCTTCAGGAAGATGCGGGCGAACAGCGCGGTGACCATCGGCCCGATCGCCATCGTCACCAGCACCATCGCCACCGTGGTCAGCGTGATCGCCAGCATGAAGGCGGTGAACATCACCGCCCAGCACACCCCGGACACCCAGACCACGCGCGGCGCCTGGCGTAGCGCCGACCAGACGGCAGCGCCGCGCAGCCAGCGCAGCGCGGCGAGCAGCGCCAGCGCATTGAAGGCGCTGCGCCAGAAATTGACTTCGAAGCCGGCAGCCACCTCAAGGTGGCGCGCGACGACGCCGGCGATGCTCCACAGGAGCGTCACCAGCACCATCAGCCAGACCGCGCGACGATGCGACATCAACTCAACCGCGGCGGCGCCGCGCTTCGAACAGGCAGACGCCGGCGGCGACCGAAACGTTGAGACTGTCGACGCTGCCGTGCATCGGAATGCTGACCAGCTGGTCGCAGTTTTCCCGGGTCAGACGGCGCATGCCCTCGCCTTCGGCGCCCATCACCCAGGCTGTGGCCTGCGGCCACTCGGCGGCGTAAAGGTCCTGCGCGGCTTCGCCAGCGGTACCGACCACCCAGATTTCGCGTTCCTTGAGTTCGCGCAGCGTCCGCGCCAGGTTGGTAACCATCACGTAGGGTACGCTCTCGGCGGCGCCACAGGCGGTCTTGATGGCGACGTCGTTGAGGCCGGCGGAGCGATCCTTCGGCGCGATCACCGCATGGACGCCGGCGGCGTCGGCGACGCGCAGGCAGGCGCCGAGATTGCGCGGATCGGTGACGCCATCGAGGACGAGCAGAAAAGCCGGCTCCTCCAGCGTATCGAGTACGTCGTCGAGGTGGGCCGCCTTGCGCTCGCCGTCGAGACGGGCAACCACCCCCTGGTGCCGGCCACCGCCGGCCAGATCGTCGAGCCGCTTGCCGTCGGCAAGAATGACACGGACCCCCTGCAGTTCGGCGTGGCGCAGCAGATCGCGGGCGCGCGCATCCTGGCGGTCGCCGTCGATCAGGATTTCACGCAGGGATTCGGGGTCCTGGCGCAGCTTGGCGGTGATGGCATGAAAGCCGTAGATCAGGCGGGAAGACATGGGCAACTCGAACAGACAGGGAGGCGCATTTTACCCCGCCCACCTTCATACCGCAGCCCCCGGAATGCCGCGCTTCGCCAGCCAGCGAACCAGCAGGTCGTCGTGCATTTCGATGTGATTGGCAACCCAACGGGCCAGCAAGCCATCCAGCTCGCGAATGCGCTCCACCGTATGCACGATGTCGAGACGGGCGACCAGTTCCTGAACCTTCTGGGCGATTGCCGCGTGATCCTCGATGTGCGCCGCGTAGTGCTCGCCTTCGGCGAGCTGCATCTGCGCGTCGCGCATCAGCAGTTCCTCGCCGGCGAAATGTTCGAGTATGCAGGAGAACAAATCTCCGAGCAGCACGATCAATCTTCCCTCGCAGGCCAACTGCTGATCTGCCGAACATGTCGCGCAGTCCGGCAAGCCACCCGGATCGCGGCAGATGCGCCGCAACTCGCCGAGCATCGCCAGCAACTGGCGATGGTCGCGATCAATCCTGACATGCCCTGTTTCCAACGAAGCCGGCAGTTCGCCTGCGAGCGGATCGATCCCGAGCCGCATGGCGAGCACGCTTGTTTCCCCCATCATCCTTATTCCTGGCGATTCCCCGAGCATTCATTCTAAACCAGGCCGGGGACCGGAGGCGATTCAGCGCTTGCGTGCCATGTTGCGCTTGCCCTTGCTGCCGGCAGCCACTGCCCGCTCCTCGCGGACCAGCACGAAATCAATCTTGTTCGACTCGAGGTCGGCACGCACCAGCTTGACGCGTACCCGGTCGCCGAGCCGGAAGCGCTCACCGGTACGCTCGCCGAGCATCTGGTGCTTGACGTTGTCGAACTGGAAATAGTCCTGCCCCAGCTCCGAGACATGCACCAAGCCCTCGACATAGACCTGGTCGAGCGCCACGAAGATGCCGAAGGCGGTGACCGCCGAGATCGTGCCGTCGAAGACTTCGCCGATCCTCTCCTTCATGAAGAAGGTCTTCAGCCAGTTCTCGACATCGCGCGTCGCCTCGTCGGCACGCCGCTCGGTCGCCGAGCACTGCAGGCCAATCTCGTCCCAGGCCTGGCCGGGTTCGTATTTGCCGCCGCTGAGCACAGCCTTGATCGCCCGGTGGACGAGCAGGTCCGGATAGCGCCGGATGGGCGAGGTGAAATGGGTGTAATGCTCGTAAGCGAGACCGAAATGGCCGACATTGTCGGGACTGTACATCGCCTGCTTCAGCGAACGCAGCATCACTGTCTGCAGTAGCTGGAAATCCGGCCGCGGCTTGATCTTCTCGAGCAGCAGCGCGTAATCCTTGGCCCGCGGATCGTCCCCGCCACCCAGGGTGAGACCGAATTCGCCGAGGAAGCTGCGCAGATTCCTCAGTTTTTCCTCGGACGGTGCCTCGTGGATGCGGTAGAGACAGGTCTGCTTGTGCTGGGCCAGGAAATCCGAGGCGCAGACGTTGGCCGCCAGCATGCATTCCTCGATGATGCGGTGGGCATCGTTGCGCACCACCGGCACGATGTTCTCGATCTTGCCCTGGTCGTTGAACAGCATCATCGTCTCGGTGGTCTCGAAATCGATCGCCCCGCGCTGGCCGCGCGCCTTGTGCAGCGCCTGGTAGAGCTTGTAGAGGTTCTGCACCTGCGGCAAAACGTTGCGCTGCGCCTCGGTTTCCGGCGTTTTCTCGCCACTCAGCCAGGACCAGACCTGGTTGTAGGTCAGCCGCGCGTGCGAACGGAAGACCGCCGGATAGAAGCGGTATTTGCCGATCTTGCCGGCGGCGCTGATCGCCACGTCGCAAACCATCGCCAGCCGTTCGACGTCCGGATTCAGCGAACAGATGCCATTGGACAGCTTTTCCGGCAGCATCGGGATGACGCGGCGCGGGAAATAGACGGAGTTGCCGCGCGCCAGCGCTTCGCGGTCGAGCGCCATGCCCGGCTGCACGTAATGCGAAACGTCGGCGATGGCGACGACCAGCCGCCAACCGCGCCCCAGCTTCTCGCAAAAAACCGCGTCGTCGAAATCGCGCGCCGTCTCGCCATCGATCGTCACCAGCGGCAATTCACGCAAGTCCTCGCGCCCCTTGAGGTCGGTCTTGCGCACCTTGTCGGGCATCTTCTTGTTTTCCTCGAGCGCTGCCTTCGGGAATTCGAAGGGCAGATCGTGCTTGCGCAGCGCAATCTCGATCTCCATTCCCGGATCGGCGTAATTGCCCAGCACCTCGACGATGCGCCCGATCGGCTGCGAATGCTTGCTCGGCTGCTCGATGATCTCGACCATCACCACCTGGCCGGACTGCGCCTTGAGCTTGCTCTTCTTTTCCGGCGGCACCAGGATGTCCTGGGCGATGCGCTTGTTTTCCGGAACGACGAAGACGACACCGTGCTCGACGAAGACGCGGCCGACGACCCGGCTGTTGGCGCGTTCGGTGACCTCGACGATGCTGCCTTCCGGGCGCCCCTTGCGATCAAGGCCGGTGACCCGGACCAGAGCGCGATCGCCGTGCAGCACCTTGCCCATCTGGCGCTGGTCGAGGAAGATGTCGGCGCTACCGTCGTCGGGGATCAGGAAGCCGTAGCCGTCCTGATGGCCCTGGATACGCCCGGCGGTCAGCGAAGCGCGTTCGGGCAGGATGTAGTCGCCCTTGCGGTTACGCATCAGCTGCGCCTCGCGCTCCATCGCCCCAAGCCGGCGTTGGAACATCTCGCGTTCATCCTTGGCGATGTCGAGCAATCCGCACAGTTCATCGAAGGACAGCGGCCGCCCCTCGTCGGCCAGCACCTGCGCGATGTACTCGCGCGACGGCAGGGGAAATTCGTAGCGCTGTGCCTCGCGCTCGTAGAAGGGGTCGGCACGGCGAATCTTGCTGATCTTTTTTCTTGACATCGGTTTTCTCTTCCCTATAATGGCGGCTCTTCGCACCTGTGCCCAGGTGGCGGAATTGGTAGACGCACTAGTTTCAGGTACTAGCGGGTAACTCCGTGGGGGTTCGAGTCCCTTCCTGGGCACCAGCGATTTTGTTGAAAGGTCTTGCTTCGGCAAGGCCTTTTTTCATTTCCGGACGCTTTCTTTGCATGGCGCGCATTGTCTCACAGCACAGGGAATGCGGGCGCTTAACAATTACTAACATCTGGTTGCAGCAAGCGCGGTGCCGGCTCGCTATCCTGAGCACATACACCACCCTGCGAGATCAATCATGAAAGCAATCGCCAGCACCCTGATCGCCGTTTCCCTGGCGCTCGGCGCGGTCGGTCAGGCCAACGCCCGGCCGGATCATCACGGCTATTACGACAACTACCGGCCACGCCACATCCAGAGGCATTACCACTACGCACCGCCGCCGCCCCCCCGGTACCGGCATCGCCATTACGACTGGATCGCTCCAGCCGCCGTCGTCACCCTCGGCGCCATCGCCATTGGTGCGGCAATCAACAGCGCAGCGCCGCCGGCCCCGCCACCGGCCTACATCGTTTCCCCGCCGCCCGCCGGCAACTGGTATTACTGCCGCTCTTCCGGCCAGTACTATCCCTATACCAACGCCTGCCCCGAAGGCTGGGTTTCGGTTCCGGCCCGTTAAACGACAACGGGGCCAAACGGCCCCGTTACTGTATCAGCGCGCTACCGTCCTATTTGAACGGGTGATCGCGCAGGATGGTCTCGTCACGCTCGGGGCCGGTCGACACGATGGCGATCGGCACCTCGCAAAGCGCTTCGAGACGATTCAGATAGGCCAGGGCATTGACCGGCAGGTCTTCCCAGCGCTTGACGCGGAAAGTCGTGCCTTCCCAGCCGGGCAGGGTTTCGTAGATCGGTTCGCACAGGGCGACGTCATCGGCACCGATGGGCAGCAGGTCGACCACCTTGTCGCCCAGCTTGTAGCCAGTGCAGATCTTGATTTCCTTCAAGCCGTCGAGCACGTCAAGCTTGGTAATGCACAGGCCGGTCAGCCCATTGATGCGCGCCGAACGACGCAGCAGCGCGGCGTCGAACCAGCCGCAACGACGCTTGCGCCCGGTCACCGTGCCGAATTCCTTGCCCACCGAGAACATCTGGTGGCCGGGTGTACCTTCGGTGTCGATATCCAGCTCGCTCGGGAAGGGACCACCACCGACACGGGTGCAATAGGCCTTGGTGATGCCCAGCACGTAGTGCAGCATGCCGGGGCCGACGCCGGCACCGGCGGCCGCCTGACCGGCTACGCAGTTGGACGAGGTGACGAAGGGATAGGTGCCGTGGTCGATGTCGAGCAGGGTACCCTGAGCTCCTTCGAACAGCATGTTCTGGCCGGCCTTGTTGGCGTCGTACAGCGCCGCCGAGACGTCGACGACCATCGGCCGGATGATTTCGGCGTCGGCCATGGCCTGGTCGTAGACGGTCTGGAAGTCGACCGGATCGGCCTTGAAGTACTGGGTCAGGACGAAGTTGTGATACTCCAGCACCTCCTTGAGCTTGTCGGCGAAGCGCTCCGGATGGAACAGGTCATAGACGCGCAGGCCGCGCCGCGACACCTTGTCCTCGTAGGTCGGGCCGATGCCCTTGCCGGTGGTGCCGATCTTCTTGTCGGCGCACTTGGCCCCCTCGCGCGCCTTGTCGATCGCCGAGTGGTAAGGCAGGATCAGCGGGCAGCCCGGACTGATCTTGAGGCGCGAGCGGACATTGATGCCGCCCTTTTCCAACTCGGCAATTTCCGAGATCAGGTGGTGGATGTCAAGGACGACGCCGTTACCGATGTAGCAATCGACGCCATCGCGGACGATGCCCGAGGGCACCAGGTTGAGCTTGTAGACGTTGTCGCCGACGACCAGCGTATGGCCCGCGTTGTGACCGCCCTGGAAACGCACCACGCCCTGGGCATGGTCGGTCAGCCAGTCGACGATCTTCCCCTTCCCTTCGTCGCCCCACTGGGTGCCGACGACGATGACATTCTTGGCCATTTTCTAGTCCTCTTGTATAGCTTCGATAATCCAGTGTCCGCCGACCAGCACCAGCTTGCGGTCGCATTGCGGACCTTCGCAGGCGATTTCGCCCGGCAGCAGTTCAACGACGATCTCGCCGCGCTCGCGCAAGGCGGCGATATGTCCGGCCAGCACGCGGTCAGCGCCGGCATACGGCGCCAGGATGCCTCCCGCTGGCTTGACCGGCGGCAGCAGTCGCGCCAGTTCGCGCAGGTCGAGCGAGAAGCCGGTGGCCGGACGGGCCCGACCGAAAGCCTTGCCAACGCCATCGTAACGGCCGCCACGAGCGATCGCCGCCGGATAGCCCGGCACGTAGGCGGCAAAGACGATGCCGTTGTGATAGTGGTAACCATGCAGGTCGCCGAGATCGATCGAGAACGGCAGTTCCGGCGCGCTCTCGATCAGGTGGCGCAGTTGCTCCAGCGCGGCGCGCAAGGCCGGCAGCGACGCCGGCAGCACTTCGGCGGCGCGGTCGAGCACCTCGCTGCCGCCATAGAGCGTCGGCAAGGCGAGCAGCGCTTCGCGGTAGGGCGACGGCAGTTGCGCCGTCGCCGCTGCCAGGCCGGGCACATCCTTGTCGCGCAGCAGGGCCAGCAATTCGGCTTCAGCGTCGTCAGTCAGCGCGGCCGCTTCGACCAGCGCGCGGAAAATTCCGACGTGCCCGAGGTCGATGCGCGCCAGCGGCAGACGCGCCCGCTCGAAGGCGGAAGCCATCAGGCGGACGATTTCAAGATCGGCCTCGACGCCGGCGTAGCCATAGACTTCCGCACCTAGCTGGAGTTGCTCGCGGCCAGCCGAAATGTTCGCCGGCAGAGTGTGCAGCACGCTGCCGCAGTAGCACAGGCGGGTGACCCCCTGGTGGTTGAGCAGATGGGCGTCGATGCGCGCCGCCTGTGGCGTCATGTCGGCGCGCACGCCTAGGGTGCGCCCGGAAAGCTGGTCGACCAGCTTGAAGGTGCGCAGGTCTAGATCCTGACCGGCACCGGTGAGCAGCGATTCGAGATATTCGAGCAGCGGCGGCATCACATGCTCGAAGCCACGGAGACGGCAGTGGTCGAGCAGCGAGCGGCGCAGGGTTTCGATACGCGCCGCTTCGGACGGCAGCGCGTCGGCAATATATTCGGGGAGCAGCCAGTTCATGAGAAGAGAATGAGGAGAATGAGCCCGACCAGCATCGAGGTCAGGCCGATGAAACGGATCTGGCCGTCGGACATCTGGATCAGGCGGCGAAAGGTTTCACGCCAGGCGGCCGGTGCCACGAAGGGCATCAGGCCCTCGAGCACCAGCATCAGCGCGAACGCCAGCAACAGGTTGGAAGCCATTGACGAACTCAGCGGCCGACGTTCTTCATGTATTTGAAGAAATCGGACGAAGGCTCGACCACCAGAACGTCACTCTTGTTGGCAAAGCTGTTCCGGTAAGCTTCAAGGCTGCGGTAGAAGGCGTAGAACTCGGGATTCTTGCCGAAGGCATCGGCATAAATCGCCGCCGCCTTGGCATCACCCTCGCCCTTGGCCTTCTGCGCATCGCGATAGGCCTCGGCAATGATCACTTCGCGTTGCCGATCAGCATCGGCGCGAATCTTTTCTGCTTCGGCCGCACCTTCGGAACGCAGTTCGTTGGCGACCCGCTTGCGTTCGGCTTCCATCCGGCTATAGACCGCGCCGCTGACCTCTTCCGGCAACTCGACGCGCTTCAGGCGCACGTCGACGATCTGCACGCCAATGCGGCGGGCGTCGACATCAGCCTTTTCCCGCATCTGGTCCATGATCTTGTCGCGCTCGCCGGAAATCACGTCGTGCACCAGACGCTTGCCGAATTCCTCGCGCAGGCCGGAATTGACCGTCTGGCTGAGGCGGGTACGGGCCCGCGTTTCATCGCCACCGACCGACACGTAATAGAGCTTGGGATCGATGATCCGCCACTTGATGTAGGAATCGACCAGGACGTTCTTCTTTTCCGAGGTGATGAAGCGCTCGGGATCGGCGCTGTCGAGCGTCAGGATACGACGATCGAAGAAACGCACGTTCTGGATCATCGGCACCTTGAAGTTCAATCCCGGCTCGGTGATCACGCGCTTCACCTCACCCAGTTGAAACACCAGGGCGTACTGGCGCTGATCGACGGTAAACACCGACATCGAGACCACCACGAGAATCAGGAGGACGACACCTCCCAGCAGGTTGAGACGCGAATTCATCAGCGGGCCTCCCGATCACGCGAGCCCAGCGGCGAACGTTCGCTGGACGACAATGACTTGCTCGTTACCGCCGGCGCCTGTTCGAGCTGCGGCGGCACCTGGCCGGCGAAGGCCGAGGACTGACGGCCAGCCGCCGTCGTATTGTGCGCGTCGCCAGCCTGCTGGGCAGCCGTCCCGGCGGCGACGTTCATCAGCTTGTCGAGCGGCAGGTAGAGCAGATTGCCCTGCCCCTTGGTGTCGACGAGAACCTTGGTGGTATTGGCGTAAATCTGTTGCATGGTGTCGAGATACATGCGCTGCCGGGTCACTTCCGGCGCCTTGGCGTATTCGGTGACGATCTGGCGGAAGCGCGAGGCGTCACCCTCGGCGTTCGAAATGACCCGCTGCCGGTAACCGTCAGCTTCCTGAAGCAGACGCGCGGCCGTACCGCGCGCCCGTGGAATCACGTCGTTGGCGTAGGACTGACCTTCGTTCTTCTGGCGCTCCCGATCCTGTCCGGCCTTGACGGCGTCGTCGAAGGCAGCCTGCACCTGTTCCGGCGGCTGAGCGTTCTGCATCGTCACCTTGGAGATCAAGACGCCAGCATCGTAGCGATCCAGGATCGCCTGCATCAGTTTCGCCGCTTCGCTGGCGATCTGTTCGCGACCTTCGTAAAGCACGAAGTCCATCTTGCTCTTGCCGACAATCTCGCGCACCGCGGTTTCCGCGGCGCCGACCACGGCTTCGTCGGGATGACGGTTGTTGAACAGGTACTCGACCGGGTCCTTGAGGATGTACTGCACCGCGAACTGGATATTCACGATGTTCTCGTCGTCGGTCAGCATCAGGGCTTCCTTGAGCACCTTGTTGCGCTCGGTACCGCGATAACCGATCTCGATCGTGCGCACACCGGTCAGATTGACCAGTTCATGCGACTGGATCGGATACGGCAGACGCCAGCGCAGGCCCGGCTCGGTCGTCTCGTAACGCTTGCCGAACTGGAGGACGACGCCGCGCTGCGATTCGTCGACGATGTAGAACCCCGAGGCCAGCCAGACCAGGACGACCAGACCGAGCAGGACACCGATCCCGCCACCCAGCATCTTCGGCCCGAAGTCGACCGGCGGCATGCGCGGCCCGTCGCCACCACCGTTGCCGCCGCCCCGTTTCTTGCCCATCATCCCGGACAGCTTGCGGTTGAAATCGCGCCAGAGTTCTTCGAGATCCGGGGGACCATCGTTCGGCCGGCGCGGACCGCCGCCGTCCTGGCCGTCGTCGCCACCGCGGTTGCCCCAGCGCGGATCGTTGATCGACATGAGTATACCTAGCGTAGGAATCATGATTTTTGGGGATTCAGTCAATGAAATCAGGGTTTGCCGGACAGGCTTCCGCATCTTGCGCCTGGCGCCGCGACGCGGTCTTGGCCCGGGCGTATTCGGCCAGGGTTTCGCGCAATAGTTCCAAGCCTTCGCCAGTGCGCGAACTGACGCGAACCCGGGCGATATTACCATATTCGTCCCGCTCGACCCCGGGCCCGGCCTCGGTCAGGTCGATCTTGTTCCAGACCACCAGGCGCGGCACATCGCGCGCGCCGATCTCGTCGAGCACCCGGTCGACCTCGGCCATCTGCTCGTCACGGGCGTGGCTCGCGCTATCGACGACGTGCAGCAGCAGATCGGCATCGACCGCCGCTTCCAGCGTCGCGTGGAAGGCATCGACCAGCGAGTGCGGCAGATCGCGGATGAAACCGACGGTATCGGAGATGACGATATTGCCTGCCCCTTCGACCCACAGCTTGCGTGAGGTCGTGTCGAGGGTGGCGAACAACTGGTCGGCGGCGTAAACACCGGCATGGGTCAGCGTGTTGAACAAGGTCGACTTGCCGGCGTTGGTGTAGCCGACCAGCGAAACGTTGAGCACGTCGCCGCGCCGCCGCGCCTTGCGCTGCACGCCACGCTGGCGCGCCAGGCGAGCCAGGCGCTCCTTGAGCAGCTTGACGCGGTTGCCAAGCAGACGGCGGTCGGTTTCCAGCTGGGTTTCGCCGGGACCACGCATGCCGATGCCGCCACGTTGCCGCTCGAGGTGGGTCCAGCCGCGCACCAGGCGGGTCGACAGATGTTCGAGCTGCGCCAGTTCGACCTGCAGCTTGCCCTCGGCGCTCGCCGCGCGCAGCGCGAAGATGTCGAGGATCAGGCTGTTGCGGTCGACCACCCGGCAGTTCAGGTCGCGCTCGAGATTACGCTGCTGCACCGGCGACAGCGCGTGATTGAAGATCACCAGCTGCGCTGAGCAGCCGGCGATCATGGCGGCAATTTCCTGCACCTTGCCGCTGCCGGCAAAGGTCTTCGGGTCCGGCGACTGACGTCGCCCGCGAACTTCGCCGACCACCGCACCTCCCGCGGATTCGGTCAACAGGCGAACTTCTTCGAGCTGGTCTTCGACATCCAGCTGGCCGAAATCGAGTTGTACGACAACGGCCCGCTCACCGGCAGCCGGCCGTTCAAGCATCGGAAATTCCTGCGGAGAAAACAGCCCCGGACATCGGAGGCTGCCAGATCAGCCGCCTTATTCTGCGGCCTGCTCTTGATGGATGTTGACCGGACGCGCCGGGACAACCGTGGAGATGGCGTGCTTGTACACCATCTGGGTGACGGTGTTCTTGAGGAGGACGACGTACTGGTCAAAAGACTCAACCTGCCCCTGCAGCTTGATGCCGTTCACCAGATAGATGGAAACGGGAACATGCTCGCGACGCAGTGCGTTGAGAAAGGGGTCTTGTAGAAGTTGCCCTTTGTTGCTCATGGTGTGGAACTCCATGTGTGTTGTTATGAGGGTCCTAATGTACCCAAATTAGTCGGTGGATGCGAAAATTTTTGTGCGTTATTTGTGACAATGATTCAGCGGCGTGGCTCCTTCTCGGCAAACGGGTTCTTGCCGGCGACGAACTGGATGCGCAGGGGCGTTCCCTGCAGCTTGAAGGCTTCGCGGAAGGTGTGCTCGAGGTAGCGGCGATAGCTGTCGCCGATCTGGTCGACGGCATTGCCGTGGATGACGATGATCGGCGGGTTCGAGCCCCCCTGGTGCGCATAACGCGGCTTCGGCCGGAACAGGCCGTGCTTGGGCGGCGCCTGACGGGCGATGGCGTCGGCCAGCACGCGCGTCAGACGCGGCGTGGACAGCTTGGTCATCGCCGCCGCGTAGGCACTGTCCACCGAACGGAACAGGTTGTTCAGGCCGACGTTTTCCAGCGCCGAGACGAAATGGAACTTGGCGAAATCGAGGAATTTCAGCTTGCGCTGCAGGATCTGCCGGGTCTGCTCGCGGACGTAGGCGTCGAGCCCGTCCCACTTGTTGACCGCGACCACCAGGGCGCGCCCCGACTGGACGATGAAGTCGGCGATATGCGCATCCTGGTCGGAGATGTCGGCGCGGGCATCGACCATCAGGATCACCACGTTGGCGTCCTCGATCGACTGCAGCGTCTTCACCACCGAGAATTTCTCGATCGCCTCGAACACCTTGCCGCGCTTGCGCATGCCGGCGGTGTCGACGAGCACGTACTTGCGCCCGTCGCGTTCGAAATCGATCTCGATCGAATCGCGGGTCGTCCCCGGCGCGTCGAAGGCAATGACGCGCTCCTCGCCGAGCAGGGTATTGACCAGCGTCGACTTGCCGACGTTCGGCCGGCCGACGATCGCGACGCGGATCGCGTCGGAATGCCACTCGTCGTCCTCCGGCTCGGGGAAGGATTCGAGCGCCAGTTCGATCAGGCCGCGCACGCCTTCGCCATGGCTGGCGGAAATTGCGTACGGCTCGCCGAGTCCAAGCGCGTGGAAATCCGCCTCGACCATACCGGCGTTGAGGCCTTCCGCCTTGTTCACGGCGACCAGGACCGGCCGGCCGATGCAGCGCAGCTTGTTGGCGATTTCCTTGTCGTGCGGCGTCAGGCCGACACGCCCGTCGACCACGAAAATGACCGCATCGGCTTCGGCGATCGCCTGCTCCGTCTGCTTGGCCATTTCGTGCAGGATGCCGTCCTTGACCAATGGCTCGAAACCACCGGTATCGACGACCAGGAAAGGCTTCTTGCCGAGCTTGCCGTGGCCGTAATGGCGATCGCGGGTCAAGCCGGGCAGGTCGGCGACGATGGCGTCGCGCGACTTGGTCAGCCGATTGAAAAGCGTCGATTTGCCGACATTGGGGCGGCCGACCAGGACGATGGTGGGTTTCATTGGATCCCGATCAAGCTGACATCACCGCCCGACGACTGCGTCAGGACGGCTTCGCCGAGTCGCTGAGGGGCGACCCGGATGGCGGTACCGTCGGTTTTCTGGCGGGCCAGGAAAGCGCCCTCTTCGCGCGACAGGAAATGCACGTAGCCTTCGGCATCGCCGACCACCACCACCTCGCCGCGTACCGCCGGGGCGGTCACCGCGCGATTGCGCAGCTTGTCCTGCTTCCACAGGCTGCCGCCGCTCAAGCGATCCAGCCCATAGACCACGCCCTCGTCGTCGGTAACGAAGAGATAGCGGCCATCGAGCGCCACGCCACGGGCCGAGGAAATATCCCGCGACCAGACCATGGCGCCGCCCTGCCCCATGTCGAAACAGGCGACCTTGCCCTGGAAGGCGACAGCGCAGATCTGCGTGCCGTCGATCACCGGCGCCGAAACGATGTCGGCGACGCGATCGAGTTCGGTCGTCCCCTTCGGCTGAGCAACGGTGCCTTCCCAGACCGGCGCGCCGTTCTGTAGCGACAGGCCGACCAGCTTGCCGCCCGGGAAACCGGCGAACAGGTAGCGGTCGGCAAACACCGGGGCGCCGGTGGAACGCACCGACAGTGCCGGCATCGGCCGCTGGTAAAGCCATTTGCGCGAACCGTCGCGGGCATCGAGGAAGAAGATCCGGTTGTCGCCGCTACGCACGGCAACGCCGTCGCTGCTGACCGCCGGCGTCGCCAGGACTTCGCTGCTCACTTGAGCCTGCCATAGCGCCTTGCCGGTTTCCGCGTCGAAAGCCAGCACGCCGCCCTTCGCCGTACCGACAACGAGCATCCCGGCGCCGGCGCCGACACCGGCCGACAACGGCTGCCCGGCCTCGATCTTCCAGGTCGTCTTGCCGTTGTCGAGGCGGTAAAGCATGCCCTTGTGTTCGGCGACATAAACCGTCTCGCCGACGATCGCCGGCGTGAAGTCGTAGGCCTTGGCGTCGCCGACATCGACCGACCAGAGTGTCTTCGCCGCCTGTTCGGACTTGCCCAGTTCGGGCAGCGGCGACATCTTGGGCGCCGACGGCGCGAAGGGATTGATCGATTCGAAGGTGCTGGAGATCGTCGAACAACCGCCCAGCGCCAGGGCGATGGCCGTCAGCAGGAACAGGGGGCGACGCGTCATGCGCTTTCTCCCAGGCTGTCGAGCTTCTGCTGCAGTAGTTCGCGACCGGCGCCTTCGGCGTCGGCGCCAAGCTTACCGATGGCTTCCTGGTAAGCCGCACGGGCTTCCGCCGCCTTGCCCTGGGCGCTCAGCACGTCGCCCTTCATTTCCAGGAAGCGTGCCGCGAAATCGGCTGCCGGCGCCTCGGCCAGCTGCTTGAGCGCCTCGTCGTAGGCCTTCTCGTCGAGCAGCACGGCGCTCAGACGCAGGCGGGCGATGTCGCGCAGTTCGTCCTTGGCGTTTTCGACGACCCAGCCGAGCTGCGCCTTCGCCGTCTTCAGGTCACCGGCGTCGAAGGAACTGCGTGCGGCGACCATGGCACCGAGACCGGCATAACCGGAGCGCGGGAATTTTTCGGTCAGCTCGCCGGCAGTCGCCTTCAGGCGCTGCGCGTCGCCGGCCTCGATCGCCTGTTCGAGCGCGGCGAATACCGCCGCCGCCTTCGCCGACTGGTCGTTCTGGTACCAGTTCCAGCCTTGCCAGCCGGCAGCCGCCAGGGCCGCAGCGGTCAGCAAGGAAGTGACCAGGTTGCCGTACATCTTCCACCAGGTTTTCAGCGTGTCGATCTGTTCCTGTTCTTCGAGGTCGTAATGCGCCATGCTGTTTATTCCTCTTCGTCCGAATCAATCATGTGGTCGATGATGGCTTCCGCCAGTTCATCGACCTTCAGTTTACGCTGCGCCACGCCTTCTTCGCGTAGCGCCTTCAGTTGTGCCTCGCCGGTCGCCGCTTCGTCGTCGCCGATGATCACTGCGAAAGCGGCGCCGCTGCCGTCGGCCTTCTTCATCTGCGACTTGAAGGAGCCACCGCCGCAGTGCAGCAGCACGTCCAGCCCCTGGTCGCGCAGACCTTCGGCGACGCGGAAAGCCAGTCGGCCGGCGGCTTCGCCCTGGTGCACGACATAGACGTCGGGCGCCGGCTCGGCCGGCGCGCCGCCGGAGTCCTTGATCAAGGCGATCAGCCGTTCGACGCCCATGGCGAAGCCGCAGGCCGGCGTCGGCTTGCCGCCGAGCTGCTCGACCAGACCGTCATAGCGGCCGCCGGCGCACACGGTGCCCTGGGCGCCGAGCTTGTCGGTGACCCATTCGAAGACGGTCAGGTTGTAGTAATCGAGACCGCGCACCAGGCGCGGGTTGATGGTGAACGGCTGGCCGGCGTCGCGCAGCACCTGCTGCACGCCCTCGAAATGCGCCAGCGATTCGGCGCCGAGGAAGTCGATCAGCTTCGGCGCCGCGGCGCAGATGTCCTGCAGCGCCGGGTTCTTGGTGTCGAGGATACGCAGCGGGTTGGTGTACAGACGACGCTTGGCGTCCTCGTCGAGGACCTCGACGTGCTGTTCCAGGTAGGCGATCAGCGCGGCACGATGCTCGGCGCGCTCGGCCGGCTGACCGAGGCTGTTGATCTGCAGTTCGATGCCATCGAGGCCGAGGTCGGCCCACAGGCGGGCGCCCATCAGGATCAATTCGGCATCGATGTCCGGACCGGCGATGCCGAAAGTTTCGACGCCGACCTGGTGGAACTGCCGGTAACGCCCCTTCTGCGGCCGCTCGTGGCGGAACATCTGGCCGAGGTAGTAGAGGCGCTGCGTCTGCCGCGCCGCCAGATTGTGCTCGATGACGGCGCGCACGCAGCCGGCGGTGCCTTCCGGACGCAGGGTCAGCGCTTCGCCGTTGAGGCCGTCGATGAAGGAATACATTTCCTTCTCGACGATGTCGGTGACTTCGCCGATGGCGCGCTTGAACAGCGGCGTCGGCTCGACGATGGGCATGCGGATCGGCTTGTAACCATAGCCTTTCAGCCAGGTGCGGACGGTGTCCTCGAACAGTTCCCAGAACGCCGCTTCTTCCGGCAGGATGTCGTTCATCCCGCGCACGGCTTGCAAAGTCTGACTCATGCTTGCAGTTTCTTCTTGTAGGTGCGCTGGACGTAGCGCTCGATGATGTCCTTGAATTCCCTGGCGATATTGTCACCCTTCAGGGTCACGGTCTTCTCGCCGTCCTCGTAGACCGGCGCCGACGGCGCTTCACCGGTGCCCGGCAGCGAGATGCCGATGTTGGCGTGCTTCGATTCGCCCGGACCATTGACGATGCAGCCCATGACGGCCAGCGTCATGTTCTCGGCGCCGTCGTAATGCAGCTTCCATTCCGGCATGCGGGCACGCACGAAGTCCTGCACCTCGCCGGCCAGTTCCTGGAAGAAGGTCGAGGTCGTCCGGCCGCAGCCCGGGCAAGCCGCGACCATCGGCGTGAACGCGCGCAGGCCCATGGTCTGCAGGATTTCCTGGGCGACGATGACTTCCTGGCTGCGCGAACCACCCGGCTCCGGCGTCAGCGAGACGCGGATGGTGTCGCCGATGCCTTCCTGGAGCAGCACCGACAAAGCGGCGGTCGACGCAACGATGCCCTTGGAGCCCATGCCGGCCTCGGTCAAGCCCAGATGCAGCGCGTAATCGGCGCGCCGCGCCAGTTCGCGGTAGATCGCGATCAGGTCCTGGACGCTCGACACCTTGCACGAGAGGATGATCTTCTCGCCGGCCAGGCCGACTTCCTCGGCCTTCGCCGCCGATTCGAGCGCCGACGTCACCATCGCGTGGCGCATCATTTCGGTCGCATCGAGCGGCTCGGCACGCTTGCTGTTCTCGTCCATGATCCGCGCCAGTAATTCCTGATCGAGGCTGCCCCAATTGACGCCGATACGCACCGGCTTGTCGTAGCGGCAGGCGAGTTCGACCATCTGCGCGAACTGCTCGTCCTTTTTTTTGCCGAAACCGACGTTGCCCGGGTTGATCCGGTACTTGGCCAGCGCCTCGGCGCAGGCCGGGTGCTCGGTGAGCAGGCGGTGGCCGTTGTAGTGGAAATCACCGATCAGCGGCACATTGCAGTTCATCTTGTCGAGATGATCGCGGATCTTCGGCACCGCCGCCGCCGCTTCCGGCGAATTGACCGTGATCCGTACCAGCTCGGAACCGGCGCGCGCCAGCTCGGCGCACTGGATGGCGGTGGACAGGTAATCGGCAGTGTCGGTGTTGGTCATCGACTGGATGACCACCGGCGCGTCGCCACCGAGGCGAACGTGAGCGATGGTGGTGGCGCGGGTCGGGCGCTTGGCAAGGGCAGTCACGGCTTACTCCACCAGCAGACGGGCGACATCGCCACGGGTATGCGGCGCCAGATCGACGACCTTGCCATGCGCCATCAGGCTGACCCCGGGCGCATAGCCGATGGTCACCGACAGCGGCGCCTTGCCGCCGACCTGCTGTTCGCTACCCGCCGGCAGACGCTGGGAAAACACCACCACATCGTCGCGGTCACGTACTTCAACCCAGGACTCGCGAGCGACGTGGAAACGCAGTTGCCCGTCCGTTGTGCTGTTGGCAACCGGCTGAACCGGCGGCGTCGGCTGAACCGGTAACGGGTTGACAAGGGCGGCTGGCGCCACCGTCGCCGGAACTTCGATCGTCGGCGCAAGCACTGCTGCTGGTGCAGCCGCCTCGGGCGGCGGGAAAAGCGGCTCCTGCGCCGCCGCGGCTTCGCTGGTCTCCGCGCTCGTCGGGCTGGCATCGAGCAAGGACTGCAGGTTGGCACGCCAGGCGGCAAGATCGCTGGGCAACAGGAAATAGGCCAGCACCGCAACCACCACCAGACCAACGCCAATGGCGACCACCGCCCGATCGCGCGAACGGTTGCCGCTGCGCATCGTCGTCGGCGCCGCGGCAGGAACGTTCAGCGTATCGACCGGCTTTTCCAGCAAGTTACCAAGATGCGCCATCAGGGGCTGCGGATCGACACCAACCAGACGCGCGTAGTTGCGCACGAAACCACGGATGAAGGTGGTTCCCGGTAGATCCGTCCATTCGTCGCGCTCCAGCGCCTCGACCTGGCGCGGACCGAGTTTCAGCGCCTGGGCGATGTCACCCACGCCAAGGCCGCGCGCCTCTCTGGCCTGGCGCAACTGGTTGCCGACGGACAACGCAAACGCCATCGTTTGCGTCGGCTCGTCCACTTCCGGCATGGACGAGTTTTCAATCTGCTCACTCATTCAAAGTTGCCCTTGAGGAATTCCTGATATTCATTCGAAGTCGGATAACGGCTGCGCAACTGGGCGGCAAAACCGCTTTCGGCCGCCCGGTCGCCGAGCTTGCGCTCGATCCGGATGCCCAACCAGAGCGCTTCGGCGGTCGGCGGCTCCATCATGCGCAGGGCCTCGTTCAGATAGACACGCGCCTCGGCCGAATTGCCCCGCTTGTGAATCAGGCCGGCCAGACCGATCCGGGCGCCGACGGCGCCGCTGCGCGAAACCCGTAGCGCCTGCAGGTAGTAGTTCATCGCCTGATCGGCATCGCCCAGCTTGACCAGGCAGTTGCCGGCGTTGGTCAGCGCCAGATCGGGCGTATCGTAGAGCGGATCGCGCAGGGCGCGGTCGAAATAGGCAATCGCTTCGCGCTGCTTGCCGGTTTCGCAAAGGAACCAGCCATAGTTGTTATTGACTTCGGGGTCGCTGGGCGCCCGCGCCAGGGCTTCGGCGAAATCGCGGTCGGCCTTGGCGAATTCACGCAGCGATGCATACACCAAGCCACGCACGCTCAGCGCCTGGAAGTAGTTAGCGTCGATTTCCAGGGCCTGCCCGAGATGATCGATGGCGGCTGCCGGATTGCCGCCCTGGAAGTAGAGCGCCCCCAGTTCGGTATGAATCTTGGCCCGCGTCCGCGGGTCGGCCACCGTCAGCGGCTGGCTGTCCTGCCTGAGCTGCGGTGACGGCTGCTGGGCAGCGGCAGGCAGTGCGCCATCGAACTGGGCGAATGCCGGCCCGCCGCTCCACAGCCCGGCAAGCAGGACAAGACCGAGCAAACGGTAACGCTGATTCATGACCTCGACTCCTGAATGGGAATGACACCACCGGCAGTGCGCCGGGTCTTGTCCTTGACCTGCCCGGCGAGCTGGCCGCAGGCAGCGTCGATATCGTCGCCGCGCGTCTTGCGCGTCGTGGTGACGATGCCGCCCTGGATCAGGATTTCACCGAAACGACGCACCCGTTCCGCCGGCGAGCGGCGGAAAGGCGACCCCGGGAAGGGATTGAACGGGATCAGATTGAACTTGCACGGCACATCGCGCACCAGCGCCAGCAACTCGCGGGCGTGGGCATCGCTGTCGTTGATGCCGGCCATCATCGTGTATTCGAAGGTGATGAAATCGCGCGGCGCCTTTTCCAGGTAACGCCGGCAGGCGGCCATCAGTTCGCGCAGGGGATATTTCTGGTTGATCGGCACCAGCTGGTCGCGCAGCGCATCGTTCGGCGCGTGCAGCGAGACCGCCAGGGCGACCGGGCATTCCTCGCGCAGGCGGTCGATCGCCGGCACCAGGCCGGAAGTCGACACCGTGACCCGGCGCCGCGACAGCCCGTAGGCGTTGTCGTCGAGCATCAGGCGCAGGGCGGCGACGGTATTGTCGTAGTTGGCGAGCGGCTCGCCCATGCCCATCATGACGACGTTGGAGATCACCCGTTCGTCGCCGTGTACGGCGCCCAGCGCCCGGTTGGCCTGCCAGAGCTGGCCGATGATTTCCGCCACCGTCAGGTTGCGGTTGAAACCTTGTTTGCCGGTCGAACAGAAGGCGCAATCGAGCGCGCAACCGGCTTGCGTGGAAATGCACAGGGTGCCGCGCTCGTCCTCGGGAATGAACACCGTCTCGACCGCGTTGCCGTTGCCGACGTCGACCAGGAACTTGCGCGTCCCGTCGTCCGACAGCTTGTCGGAGACCACCGTCGGCGGCGCCACGACCGCCCGCGCCTTGAGCTTGTCGCGCAAGCTCTTGGCGATGTCGGTCATGGCATCGAAATCCGCCACCCCGGAACGATGCATCCAGCGCAGCACCTGGCGCGCCCGGAAGGGCTTTTCGCCCTGCTCGGCAAACCAGGCGGTCAGGCCGTCGGCATCTAAATCAAGGAGATTCTGCATCTGCATCCCGGGGTTCGTGCCAGCCCCAACGGCCGGCACGACAACAACAAATCAGCGACCAGCGTAGGTGTTCATGCCCGGGAAGAAGAAGGCAACTTCCACAGCGGCAGTTTCCGGCGCATCGGAACCATGCACGGCATTGGCGTCGATCGACTCGGCGAAATCGGCGCGGATGGTGCCCTTCTCGGCCTTCTTCGGGTCGGTGGCGCCCATCAGCTCGCGGTTCTTGGCGATGGCGTTCTCGCCTTCCAGGCACTGGATCATCACCGGGCCGGAGGTCATGAACGAGACCAGGTCCTTGAAGAAAGGACGTTCCTTGTGCACGGCGTAGAACTGGCCGGCTTCCTGCTCGGACAGCCAGGTCATGCGGGCGGCGATGACCTTGAGGCCGGCGCCTTCGAAACGGGAGTAGATCTGACCGATGACGTTCTTGGCAACGGCGTCCGGCTTGATGATGGAAAGAGTGCGTTCGATAGCCATGTGTTTGCTCCGAAAAAAGCTAGTCGTTTGAAAAACGGGGAATTTTAGCAGATAAGGACGGGAGACACCCGCCTTACTGGGCGGCGGCTTCCTTTTGCAGGGGTTCGCGCAGGCGCTCGAAATCGCGCGGCGCAACGTATTGCAGCAATTCCTTGCCGTCGGCGTCGACCACGACATCAAGCCCTTTTTCCGGGTAGAGCAGGTGAACACGCTTGTCGCCGATCGGCACACGCGCCCCCGGTGCACCGAAACGCTGGATGACGGTCGCCTCGTCGAGACTGGCCTTGGGAATGATGCTGATCGCCCGTACCGGCATGGCGTCGGCGGCAAGCAGGTCGTCCGGATGCAGGAGAATCTTGCGTGTCGAGCTTTCCATGTACTTCCCCTTGAGCGCCCTGTCGCGCATCGCCGTGATCATGTCCGGCGTCGTATCGACAGTCAGGATGACCTTGGCCAGCACGAAGCCGAACGCCAATTCCGAATAGTAGGCTTCGAGCGTGCCGACTTCGTCCGGGGTGGCGATGATCGCCACTTCCGGCGCCTCGCCGCCGAGGATCGCACGCACTTCACCCAGCGTCTGCGTGCCCGGCCGGATACCGAAGACACGGCTGCCCCCCTGGCCGTCAACTTCGATCTGCCAGGGCAGGTTGGCATTCGGATTGACCCCTTCCCGCTGACCGAGACCGGGAATGAGGAAAGGAATGATCAGCGCGGCAACGATCAGCGCAATGATGGAGAGGGCGAATTTCATGATGGACAGGTGGGCGGCGGAAGCCGAATTGTGCCACAGAGAAGGAAAAGGCCGCGCCCCTTGCGGAAAGCGCGGCCTGCGTCGGCTTGACCCGAACGACTCAGAGCATGCCCAGGGTACGCGGCAGCCAGAGCGAGATTTCCGGAATGTAGGTGATGGCGATCAGGAAGACCAGCATCGCGTACAGCCACGGCAGCACTGCCACCGACATCTCGGACAGGCCGCGGCGGGTGATGCCGCTGGCGACGAACAGGTTGAGACCGACCGGCGGCGTGATCATGCCGATTTCCATGTTCACCGTGATGATGATGCCGAAGTGCACCGGATCGATGCCCAGCGCGACGGCCACCGGGAACAGGATCGGCGCCAGGATCAGGATGATCGACGACGGCTCCATGAAGTTGCCGGCAACCAGCAGCAGGATGTTGACGATGACCAGGAAACCGACCGGCCCCAGACCGAGATGGACGATCCAGTCGGCGATATCCTGCGGAATCTGCTCCGAGGTCAGGATGAAGCTGAACAGGATGGCGCTGGCGATAATGAACAGCAGCATCGAGCTCATGTTGGCCGAGTCGAGCAGCACCTTCGGAATCTGCTTGAAGGTCAGGTCCTTGTACACGAACACCGCGATGAAGAAGGCATAGACCGCCGACATCGCCGCCGCTTCGGTCGGCGTGAACATGCCGGAGTAGATGCCGCCCATGACCACGACGATCAGCATCAAGCCCCAGAAAGCTTCGCGGAAGGTGCGCAGACGCTCGCCCCAGGAAGCCTTGGGCAGGGTCGGGTAAGCGCCCTTGCGCGCCTGCCACCAGGTGGTGACACCGAGCGTCAGCGCCAGCAGCAGGCCGGGAACGACGCCGGCCATGAACAAGGCGCCGACCGACGAATTGGTCGTCACCGCGTACATCACCATGACGATCGACGGCGGAATCAGGATCCCCAGACCGCCGGCCGAAGCGACGACACCGGCCGAGAAGTTCATCGGAAAGCCCTGCTTGAGCATGGCCGGAATCAGGATCGAGCCGATCGCCACCACGGTTGCCGGCGACGAACCGGACACCGCCGCGAACAGCGCGCAGGCCAGCACTGCCGACATGCCGAGACCGCCGGTCAGGTGACCGACCATCGAAGTGGCGAAGTTGATCATGCGCCGGGCGACACCGCCGTGGGTGAGGAAGTTGCCGGCGAGGATGAAGAAGGGGATCGCCATGATCTCGAACTTCTCGATGCCGGTGAACATCTTCAGCGCCACCGAAGCGATCGGCGTCTCGGTGAAGGCGAACATGAAGCCGAGGACGGTCAGGCCGAGGGCGACGCCGACCGGCATGCCGATGACCATCAGGGTCAGCAGCAGGCCAAAGATAATCAGAGCGCTCATCGCTTATTTCTCCTTGTTGGCCGCGTCTTCCGCGCCATGCTCTTTTTCCCAGTCGGCATCAGAAAGGCCGGCATGAGCGTGTTCGCGCTGTTCGGCAATGGCGATCGCCTCGCCGACGACCAGCACTTCGCCCTCTTCCAGGCCTTCGACGTGACCGTGGTCATGGGTCGGCAACTCGCCGCTGCGGGCAAACTTGATCATCACCTGGATGAAACGGAAGCACATCAGGAAGGAGCCCAGCGGTACCGCCGAGTACACCATCCAGGTCGGCCATTCGAGGTCAGGCGTGGTCGGCCCCTCGAAGTGAGCGCCGGTGTCGCTGCCAAGCAGGCTCAGCGTCTCGTAAGCCATGCCGTTTTCCCAGACGAAAGCGGCGCCGAAAACGCCGATCACCGCAGTAAACAGCACCCCGCAGAACAAGCCGAGCTGCACCATGACGGCGCGCGGCTTGCTCGGCAGCTTGTTGATCACGATATCGACGCCGACGTGGATGCCGGTGCGCACGCCGTAAGCGGCGCCGAACTTGGCCATCCAGACGAAAAGAATGATGCAGAATTCCTGGGCCCAGCCCATGTTGATTTCGAGCAGCCAGTCCTGCACCCCCGGAATCTCGAAACCCGTTCCGTAGCGATGCACCACGGAAACGAAGATGACCACGGTCGCCACCGCCATCAGGGTGCCGATGATGAACTCTTCCAGCCGGTCAATGATTTTTCCCATGTCCCCTCTCCTTGCAAAAACGCCCGCTGCGGCAAAGCGCAACAGCGGGCGTCGGAGGTCAATTGTTGCTTACAGCTTGTTCGGATCGAAACCGGTGGCCTTGTAGACCGCGCCGATGGTTTCCTTGCCGATCCGGCTTTCCATCTTCTTGTGCACCGGCACCAGGGCCTTCTTGAAGGCCGAACGCTCGGCCGCCGTCGGCGAATAGACCTGGGTCTTGCCGCTCTTGCGAACATTTTCCAGCGCCGTGTCGTTTTCCACCTTGGCGATCTGGTTGGCGTAACGCGTCGCCTGCACCATGGCCTCGTCGAGCTGCTTGCGGATGTCGGCCGGCAGACCGTCCCAGAACTTCTTGTTGACGATCACCGCGTAGCCCAGGTAGCCGTGCTCGGTCAGCGTCAGGTGCTTCTGCACTTCGTGCATCTTCTGGGTGTAGAGGTTGGAGATCGGGTTCTCGGTACCGTCCACAACGCCAGTCTGCAACGCCTGATAGACCTCGGAGAAGGCCATCACCTGCGGCAGTGCCTTCAGCGCGCGAATCTGCTCTTCGAGCACCTTGGACGACTGGATGCGCAGCTTCTTGCCCTTCAGGTCTTCCGGCATCTTGATCGGGGTATTCGCCGAGAAGGATTTGAAACCGTTGTCCCAGAAAGCCAGGCCGCTGATCCCCTTGGGTTCGAGCTTGGCCAGCAGTTGCTTGCCGACCGGGCCGGTGGTGACCTTGTGCAGGTCGTCGTAGCCATTGAAGATGTAGGGCAGGTCGAAGACCTCGAATTCCTTGACGCCGAGCGGGCCGAACTTGGCCAGCGACGGGGCGAGCATCTGCACGGCGCCAAGCTGCAGCGCTTCCATCTCTTCCTTGTCCTTGTACAGCGTCGAGTTGGCATAAACCTCGACCTTGACCTTGCCCTTGGTCAGTTCGGCAGCCTTCTGGGCGAAGAAATCGGCGGCCTTGCCCTTGGGCGTGTCATTGGCGACGACGTGGCTGAACTTGATGACGATCGGCTGCTGCGCATAGGCACCGAGCGAAACGGCACAGGCAAACAGGCCGACGAGAAGCTTGGAAACTTTCATTGATATATCTCCTCCTGAAGTTGGAATGTCGCGAAATCCGATTGCGACTGCTGCAAAGTATTACGAAAAGGCTAACGAGTGCGTATTGTGGATATCCACATCCGTTGACCACGGGTTAACATCGCCGCCATGCGCCCGATCACCCTCCGCTACCGCCCCGAAAAACGCCGCCTGCGCTGGCTGCTGACCCTGCCGAAACTTGGCCTGGTCCTGCTCATGGCCGCACTGCTGACCCTGCTCTGGCTGCTGCAGCGCTCGGAACACGAGGAGCAGCGTAACATCCTGATCAAGGATGTGCTGTGGCTGGAACAGAACCTGCGCTTCCACCTCGAAGGCAATCGCGACCTGATGCAACAACTGGCCGTCGACATGGCCGATCCGCGGGAACGGGAAAAACTCTTTCAGGTCCGCTCGACCCACTTGCTCAAGAATAGCCCGGAAATTTCCCAGATCACCTGGCTCGACGCCGAAGGCCACCGCCAGGCCTCGCTGCCCGGCCGAAGCCCGCAGGAGGAATCCCTGCTCAAACCGCCGACCACCGCACTCGCCTTCGACGTCGCGCGCCGCCTCGGCAAACCGACTTACAGCGCGCCGCTGATCGTCCCCGGCGGCGAAAGTTTCGTCGAACTGCTGGTGCCGATCTACGGCAAGAACGGGCTGAGCGGCATGCTGCTGGTCGCCTATCCACTGAACGACCTGCTCAACAGCCAGGTGCCCTGGTGGTTCACCGAGAAATACAAGGTCGAGATCGTCGATGACAACGACACCCTGTATGCCAGCAAGACCCATCTCGAGGGCGTCAACGCCGACAGCTACCAGATCCCCTTCGATCCGCCGGGCCAGGGACTGCGACTCAAGGTCAGCAACTACACCACCGAACCCGGCGGCCTGCAGCGCCTGCTCACCGTCGTCATCCTGCTGCTGGCCGGCGGCGTTTTCTGGAGCCTGTGGCTGGTCCGCGACCTGATGCAGAAAAGTTCGCGCGCCGAAGAAGCACTGCGCGCCGAACACGCTTTCCGGGCGGCGATGGAAGACTCGCTGACGGTCGGCATGCGAGCCCGCGACCTCAAGGGCAAGATCATTTACGTCAACCCCGCCTTCTGCAAGATGACCGGCTTCGCCGCCGAGGAACTGGTCGATCACGAACCGCCGATGCCCTACTGGGCCCCCGAGCACATGGACGACACGCAGGCCCTGCACCTGGCGGTGATGGCCGGCCAGGCGCCAAGCGAAGGCTTCGAGATCACCTTCATGCGCAAGAACGGCGAACGCTTCCAGGCCCTCGTCTACGAGGCCAAGCTGATCGACGGCCACGGCCAGCACACCGGCTGGATGGCGTCGGTGCTTGACATCACCGAGCGCAAGCGGGCCGAGGAACTGGCCCGCCAGCAACAGGAACAGCTGCAATTCACCGCCCGCCTGGTCACCCTCGGCGAAATGGCCTCGACCCTGGCCCACGAACTGAACCAGCCGCTGGCGGCGATCGCCAGCTACAACACCGGCTGCCTCAACCTGCTATCGACCGACAATTTTTCCTGCGGCGATCTGCGCCCGGCGCTGGAGAAGGTCGGCATCCAGGCGCAGCGCGCCGGCAAGATCATCCGCCGGGTGCATGACTTCGTACGCAAGAGCGAACCCAAGCGCGCCCCCTGCGCCCTCGGCGAAGTGATCGAGGACTGCCTGGGTTTCATCGAAGCGGATGCCCGCAAGCGACAAATCCGCATCGAGGCCAAGGTCGCATCGCTGCCACTGCTGCCGGCCGACCGTCTGATGCTCGAGCAGGTGCTGCTCAATCTGATGCGCAACGCGATGGACGCGATGAACGACACCCCGCCCGCCCATCGTCTCCTGCACATCGCCGCCCGCATCGTCGACAACGAGGTTGCCGTCAGCGTCAGCGATTATGGCTGCGGCATCGCCCCGGAAATCGAGGACAAGCTGTACACCGCCTTCTTCACCACCAAGCAGGAAGGCATGGGGGTCGGCCTGTCGATCTGCCGCTCGATCATCGAACTCCACCGCGGCCGCCTGTGGGCGGAGAAACACCCCGCCTCGCCAAGCGGAAGCGGTACGATATTCACCTTCACCCTCCCCCTGGACCACGCATGAACACGCCGCAAGCCCATCTGGTCGACGACGACGACGCGATCCGGGACGCCCTCAGCTGGCTTCTCCAATCGCGCGGCTTGGCACACGCCACCTACGACTCCGCCGAATCCTTCCTCGCCGCCTGGACGCCCGCCACCAGCGGCTGCGTCGTGCTTGACATGCGGATGTCAGGAATGACCGGCCTCGACTGCTTCGAGCAACTGCTCGAAGGCGGCTCGACGCTGCCGGTGATCTTCCTCACCGGCCACGGTGACGTCCCGCTCGCCGTCGCCACGCTCAAGCGCGGCGCTTTCGACTTCTTCGAAAAACCCTTCAACGACAATGAACTGGTCAGCCGGATCGCCGAAGCGATCGACCTCGACGCCCGCCAGCGCGCGGCGCACGCCGAAGCCGACTCGGTCAACAGCCGGATTTCGCGGCTCACCACCCGCGAACGCCAGATCATGGACCTGGTGCTGGCCGGAAAATACAACAAGGTGATCGCCGACGAACTCAACATCAGCATGCGCACCGTCGAAGTGCACCGCGCCAATCTGTTCGACAAGATGCAGGTCAAGACCGCCGTCGAACTCGCCAACCTGTTCAAGAACGGGCGTTGATACAAGCTTGCAAATGCACAGGCGGATGCTTCCCTTGCCTGTCATTTTTCGCTAGCATCACGCCAGACTGAATTGCGGCAGACGCCGCCCCATCCGAACACCACTCCCAGAATCCACGAGGCAACCATGAGCGAGCACATCCATTACGTCACCGACGACACCTTTGAAAGCGAAGTGCTGCAGGCACAGCAACCGGTGCTCGTCGACTACTGGGCAGAATGGTGCGGCCCCTGCAAGATGATCGCGCCGATCCTCGACGAAATCGCCGTCGAATACAGCGGCAAGCTGAAAGTCGCCAAGGTCAACATCGACGACAACCAGCAGACGCCGGCCAAGTACGGCATCCGCGGCATCCCGACGCTGATGATCTTCAAGAACGGCAATGTCGAGGCAACCAAGGTCGGCGCCCTCTCCAAGTCGCAACTCGCTGCCTTTATTGACAGCAACCTGTAATACCCTTAGTCTCCCGGCCTGAAGGTACGCTCGTGCCTTCAGGCGACGCCAGCGACGTTCCCGTCCCGCGTCATACATCACTCCCAAGCACACTCAGCTTCCGCGCCCTTTCATCGGGCTGACGCCTGCGCTCATTCTCCAGCGCCCAATACACTCCAATGCAACTTTCCGAACTCAAGACCCTGCACGTCAGCAAACTGCTCGACATGGCGACCGAACTCGCCATCGAAAACGCCAACCGCATGCGCAAGCAGGAGCTGATCTACGCCGTGCTCAAGGCCAAGGCCAAGAACGGCGAAACCATCTACGGCGACGGCACGCTCGAAGTCCTGCCCGACGGCTATGGCTTCCTCCGCTCGGCCGACACCTCCTACCTGGCCAACCCCGATGACATCTACGTCTCGCCGTCACAGGTGCGCCGCTTCAACCTGCGCACCGGCGACACCGTCGAAGGCGAAATCCGCACGCCGAAGGATGGCGAACGCTACGTCGCGCTGACCAAGCTCGACCGCATCAACGGCTTCCCGCCGGAAGCCAACAAGAACAAGATCATGTTCGAGAACCTGACGCCGCTGCACCCGACGCGTCACCTCAAGCTCGAACGCGAAATCAAGTCCGACGAAAACATCACCAGCCGCGTCATCGACATGATCGCCCCGATCGGCTGCGGCCAGCGCGGCCTGCTCGTCGCCCCGCCGAAGACCGGCAAGACCGTGATGCTGCAGAACATCGCGCACGCGATCACCGCCAACCACCCGGAAGTCGTACTGATCGTCCTGCTGATCGACGAACGCCCGGAAGAAGTCACCGAAATGACCCGCACCGTCAGGGGCGAAGTCGTCGCCTCGACCTTCGACGAACCGGCCACCCGCCATGTCGCCGTCGCCGAAATGGTCATCGAGAAAGCCAAGCGTCTGGTCGAGCACAAGAAGGACGTGGTCATCCTGCTCGACTCGATCACCCGCCTCGCCCGCGCCTACAACACCGTACAGCCCGCCTCCGGCAAGGTGCTGACCGGCGGCGTCGACGCCAACGCCCTGCAAAAACCCAAGCGCTTCTTCGGCGCCGCGCGCAATATTGAAGAAGGCGGCTCGCTGACCATCCTTGCCACCGCGCTGATCGACACCGGCTCGCGCATGGACGAAGTGATCTACGAAGAATTCAAGGGCACCGGCAACTCGGAAATCCACCTCGACCGCCGCATGGCCGAGAAGCGCATGTATCCGGCGGTCAACGTCAACCGCTCCGGCACCCGCCGCGAAGAGTTGCTGCTCAAGCCGGACGTGCTGCAGAAGATGTGGGTGCTCAGGAAACTCTGCTACCCGATGGACGACCTCGAAGCGATGGAATTCCTGCTCGACAAGGTCAAGTCGACCAAGGGCAATGCGGAGTTCTTCGACGCCATGCGGCGGGGGTGAGAGTTCTCGCTGGCGTTATTGCAGGGAGGCCGGGGAACCGGCCTTTTTGCTTTTCTGGGGGGCGGATTTGGGTTCTGACGCGCCGGGTTCCGCGCCTGACGCGCGGGCGTACTTTTTCTTGTTTGGCCAAGAAAAAGTAGCCAAAAAGAAAGCCACCCCCAGGTCGGCGCCGGGCTGCGCCCGGTCCCTTGCGCTACTCGACGGTCCGGGCGGCTGGCTAAACTCGGCCCTGCGGGCCTCAGACAACGCCAGCCGACTTCCCCCGGACCGCCTGCGTTGCTCAGCGCCTCTCAGGGGGACCCCGAACACCGACCGGACGCGAATGTTTGCGGTCGACAGGACTTTTCGGGGGAAAACCAGTCGCTTGCGGTCGACCTGTCGTTTGAGCAAAAAAACAAACTTGTGGCGGAGTAACCCCCGGAAATCATCGCCTGTTCGTGGATGAATCATATTCTGACCAGCAGGCGCTGACAGCATTCGGCCAACAACAGCCTCTCGTTACTTCCCGAAAGCCGTCATCTAAATGGCCGCTGCACTCCGAAAGCTTCCTGGTAGCCAATTCGCGCTCGTCGGCCGAAGCGGACTGTGGGGATATTGCTGGAGTCCGTCGGCATTGTGCCGGGCACCGGCCATTTTACCCAAGACTAAAACCTACTTCGCAGTACCAGTAAGAGTTTGCTAGCGCCTGATACATTGCCAATTGCCAAGAGTTCTTATGCACGGAACCATAGTCTTGGGCCCTCTGCATCAAATGCGAGGTGCGTCCTGCTGCATCCGGTATTCGTTGTAGTTCTGGCCTTATGGCGGAAAGGTCATCTGCAACCTGAATAGCAAATCTTTGCGATAAGCCAAAGCTTTTTAGATGGGCAGAGGCACGATTCTTTGAAACGATGTCCCAGTGCATAGGGGGATGCGCGAAGAACCTCACCGTTGGAGGGCTAGTTTGAACAACCTCCGCGAACAACCATTGCTCATCAAAAAAGCGTTGATGATCGTAGTAAGGGTGAATGGACTGTTCGTCTGCTGTGCTTGCAATGTCTGCCTGTTTCCCGGTATTGCAATCTCTGCATGCGGGAACAAGGTTGAGAGGCAATACTGAGAAAAGTGGAAACTTACTTTTGGGAAGGTAATGATCAAGTGTATTAGCACCACCAATTCCACATAGCGGGCATTTGTTTCCCGGTGCTAGCGCACGCAATGCTTCGTATTCACCTCTTCCCGGCCGTCCATCTTTGGCCATCTGCTGGCTATATACACTCTTAAGCTCGCCCTTAGTAACATTTCGAGTGACTAACGTATCGTTTGCCCCATCGAACTTAGGAATTCTGAATAAAGTACCTGCAGGTAAGTATCCCCCGGCAAAGCCGGGGGCTTTAGATTGTGAGCCGCTCAAAGCGGCAATCTGGGGTCGCTAACGCGGC
>OFJB01000040.1_pt1 | contig 101172 bp, 92 predicted proteins | sample 1775081 | NCBI WGS metagenome assembly OFJB01 (sample SAMN08195771, study PRJEB24354) | sludge metagenome | isolation source: initial sludge from phenol fed wastewater aerobic bioreactor | place: India: Nagpur | collected 2016-06-05 | reverse complement strand
GAAAAACTGGCTACGCGCTTCAACGCATTCTTGCAACTTGCCTGCGCTTACATCTGGCTAATGTGAACACGCTCTAGATAGTGTGCGTGCAGAGCGAGTATCTCTTTTCGGTCAAAGCAGGCATATTCCCAGTCAATGATCCTGCAATCTTCGATAGCCCTGCGCGGAACGAGGATGTTTCGGCAATTGAGATCGAGATGAAAAATGCCGGCCAAGGATAGTGCCCATATTGCGCTTTCGGCTACCTCGAGCAGGGGGGCGGGTGCTTCCCCGGAACGCATTGCGTCAAGCAGCGTACGATGTTCGTTGAGTCGTTCAAACGCTACAACTTGAAGTTTGCAGGTGAAGAATGCCGTGTCTTGCAGATAAGCGACGGGGTGGGCAATCTTTATGCCGTGTCTGGCCGCACGCCGTGCATTGAGAAACTCTGCCCAGCCAAAACGGTGGCCGAATTTGCTGGAGGGGATTTTCCATTTCGCCCTCAAGCGCTCGATCAGCTTTCGCTCCTTTAGAGCATAAACTTTGAAAACCAGATTGCCTGACGCTGATAGGAAGATGTTGTTTCTGAACGGCATCTCGCCTTGTGTAAGCAGCGGGGTTACGGCGTGGCTATCCAAGTCGGCGATGAATTGCTCGATGTCTCGGCGCTGCGCAGGTGTTATCTCGGTTGTACAGCAATCGGTTTTCAGCGTCATGGCGAACCCTGCTTCCTGTGCGCTACTGTTTCGCCACCAGCACGTCCTGCATGATCAGGTATTGCAGGTCCGATCCGTAGAACATGTTCAGCGCGTCGGTCGGCGAGCAGATCATCGGTTCGCCGCGCCGGTTGAGCGAGGTGTTGAGCACGACGCCGTTGCCGGTCAGCTTTTCCATCGCCTTCATCAGGTCGTAGTAGCGCGGGTTGTGCTCGCGCTTCAAGACCTGAGCGCGCGAGGTGCCGTCTTCGTGGACGACTTCCGGCACGCGGCTCTTCCATTCGTCGGCGACTTCGAAGGTGAAGGTCATGAACGGTGCCGGGTGGTCACTGCCCAGCATCTGCGGGCCGACCGTGTCGAGCATGCTCGGGCAGAAGGGGCGCCATCGTTCGCGGAACTTGATCTGTTCGTTGATCCGGTCGGCGACGCCGGGCGCGCTCGGGCAGCCGAGGATGGAGCGACCGCCGAGGGCGCGCGGGCCGAATTCCATGCGCCCCTGGAACCAGGCGACCGGGTTGCCGTCGGCGAGAATCTGCGCGATGCGCTCGGGCACGGCGGTGTCGCCGTCGGCGATGACTTCGAATTGCGGCTTGGCCGGGTGGCGGGCACAGGCGGCGATGACGTCCTCGTTGCTGTATTGCGGGCCGAGGTAGACGTGCTCCATCTTCTCGACCAGCACGCCGCGCTCGACCGAGACGTAGGCGGCGGCGCCGATGGCGGTACCGGCATCGCCGGAAGCCGGCTGGACGAAGAGTTCCTTGAGTTCCGGGCGGGCGATGATCTTCTGGTTGAGCTTGACGTTGAGCGCGCCGCCGCCGGCGAAGACCAGCTTGCCGGTTTCCTTGAGGATGTCGCCGAGGTAGTAGTCCATCATCTGCAGCGCCAGGTCCTCGAACAGCTTCTGCATGCTCGCCGCGTAATGGATGTAGGGGTCGTCGGCGATGTCGCCGTGGCGCATCGGGCCCAGCCATTCGATCAGCTTGGGCGAGAAGTAGTAGCCCTTGCCTTTTTCCTTGTAGCGGCGGAAGCCGATCACGTTGGCGTAGTCGGTGTTGATGATCAGCTCGCCGTTCTCGAACTTGGCCAGGCGCGAGAAATCGTACTTGCTCGGGTCGCCGTAGGGCGCCATGCCCATCACCTTGTATTCGCCGTCGAGCATCTCGAAGCCGAGGTATTCGGTGATCGCGCCGTACAGGCCACCGAGCGAGTCGGGGTCGTAGAACTCCTTGATCTTGCGGATCTTGCCGTTCTCGCCGACGCCGAAAAAGGTGGTGGCGTATTCGCCCTTGCCGTCGATGCCGAGGATCGCCGTTTTTTCGGTGAAGCCGGAGCAGTGGTAGGCGGAGGAGGCGTGCGTCAGGTGGTGTTCGACCGGGATGATTTCGGTCTTCGCGAGGTCGAAGCCGAGCTGCGCCAGGCACCATTCGATGCGCTTCTTGTAGCGCTTGAAGCGGCGGTTGCCGGTGAGCAGCGCGTCGAGCGCGCGGTCGGGGGCGTACCAGTAGCGTTTGGCGTAATGCCAGCGCGCCTTGTCGGCGAGGCTGATCGGCGCGAAGGGAATGGCGACCGCCGTCACGTCCTTCGGTTTGATGCCGGCGAAATCCAGGCAGAAGCGGGCGGCTTCGTAGGGCATGCGGTTCTTGGCATGCTTGTCGCGGACAAAGCGTTCTTCTTCGGCGGCTGCGACGAGCTTGCCGTCGATGTAGAGGGCGGCGGAAGGATCGTGGGTGAGGGCGCCGGAAAGGCCGAGGATGGTCAGTGCCAAAGTGGGTGTCTCTTCTTGAAATACCTGCCGGAACAAGGGGCTGCCGGCGGAAAGCTCGCAGTATACCCGGTCGCCACGGCTTAGGTGCCGAGCGCCGCGCCGTGCGAGGCGAGCAGCGCGGCCCAGTCGTCGGCGTCCCAGAGTTTCTGATGGCGGCGCAACTGATCGAGATCGTGCCGGGCGGCGCGCCAGGCGAGGTAGGGGCGGCGCAACTTTTCGAGGTCGATCAGGGCAATCTCCGGTTTGCCGTCCTGCCAGCGGACCATCACGTGCTTGTCGTAGAGGCAGCTGTGCTGCAGGTGGGCGCGGTGCAAGCGGCCGATGGTGTGGCCGACGGCGGTCGCCAGTTGGCGCTTCTCGGCGGCGCCAAGTTCGCTGACGTCGGCGATGGCGCGAAAGCCCGCCAGTTCGCGGGTGACCAGCAGGCCGAGATGGCCTTCGCCGGTTTTCCGGCTACCGTGGAAAACGGGTTCCGGAACGGTGATGCCGAGCTTCTGCAAGCGCTTGATGTTGGCGTATTCGCGGCTCGTGGTCGGGATGCCGAAAGGGTGCAGCAGGCTGCGGCAGAGGTGGTTGCTCTGCTTCTTGATGAAGTAAAGCGTGTCGCCGTAGCGGCAGGTAACCATGCCGCTCCAGCCGGCGCGGCGGACGTTGGGTTCCTCGAACCAGTCGCCGGGGGCGTTCCACCAGCCATCGAAATGGTTGGGAGGCGTGCTGCCGGCTGAGGGGCGGGTATCGGGCATGGCTTGTCCTGGGCGGGTCAATAGGGGCGGGCTTCGCCTTCCGGGCGAGTCTTGAAGCGGCGATGCACCCAATAGTACTGGCTGGGCATGGTGCGCACGGCGCTTTCGATCCAGGCGTTCATGCGCGCGGCGTCGGCCACCGGATCGGCGCCGGGGAAGTCGGGCCAGGCGTCGCCGATGGTCGTTTCGTAGCCGGCGCTGCCCGGCAGGATGCGGGTGACGCAGGGCAGGACGACGGCGCCGGCCGCTTTCGCCAGGCGCGGCAGGCCGGTGATGGTGGCGGTCGAGATGCCGAAGAAGGGAACAAAAACCGCGTCGCGCCGGCGTGGGTTGAGGTCGGGCAGATAGTAGAACGGCCGGCCGGCCTTCATCGCCTTGACCGTTGCCCGCACGCCGTCTTCGCGCGAGAGCAGCAGCTGGTTGCCGAAACGGCTGCGGCCGGCGAGCAGGACCTGGTTGAACACCGGGTTGGTCTGCGTCGAGTAGATGCTGACGATGTCGAAACGCATGGTGATCGCCACCCCTCCGGCGTCGAGGCCGAGGAAATGCGGGGCGAGCAGGATCACCGGGCGGCCGGCGGCGAGTTCGGCGTGGATTTTCTCCTCGCCGCGGACGCGGACCAGGCGTTCGATACGGGCGCGGCTACCCCACCAGAGGATGCCGCGCTCGAGCATGCTGCGGCCGAGCAGGGCAAAGTGTTCGCGCACGACTTGGCGCCGCTCGGCGGCCGCCAGCTCTGGGAAGCAGAGGTCGATGTTGATATCGGCGACCCGCCGCCGGCGGCGGCCGAAGCGGTAGAGCACGCCACCCAGTGCGCGTCCGAGCGGGGCGAGCAGGGGCAGGGGCAGCAGGTGCAGCAGCCAGAGCAGTGCGACGGCGAGCAGGCTGGGCAGTCGGGTCAGCATGGCGGAAGCGGTGGCCGAAGTTCGGAAAGTCCTCCCGGCGGTTGCCGGGAGGGGGATTTGGTGGGACCGCAGGGGCTCGAACCCTGGACCAAAGGATTATGAGTCCTCTGCTCTAACCGACTGAGCTACAGTCCCGTGAAACTTAGTTGCCGGTCGGGTCGAGGAAGCTGCGCAGCTTGTCGGAACGGCTCGGGTGGCGCAGCTTGCGCAGCGCCTTGGCTTCGATCTGACGGATGCGCTCGCGGGTGACGTCGAACTGCTTGCCGACTTCTTCCAGCGTGTGGTCGGTGTTCATCTCGATACCGAAGCGCATGCGCAGGACCTTGGCTTCGCGCGTCGTCAGGCTGTCGAGGATGTCCTTGGTGACACCGCGCAGGCTGGAGAACATCGCCGCGTCGGCCGGGGCCAGCGTCGTTTGATCCTCGATGAAGTCGCCCAGATGCGAGTCGTCGTCGTCGCCGATCGGGGTTTCCATGGAGATCGGCTCCTTGGAAATCTTCATGATCTTGCGGATCTTGTCTTCCGGCATGTCCATCTTCTTGGCCAGCGTCGCCGGATCGGGCTCGGCGCCGGTTTCCTGCAGAATCTGGCGGGAGATGCGGTTCATCTTGTTGATCGTCTCGATCATGTGCACCGGGATGCGGATGGTGCGCGCCTGGTCGGCGATCGAACGGGTGATCGCCTGGCGGATCCACCACGTCGCGTAGGTCGAGAACTTGTAGCCGCGCCGGTATTCGAACTTGTCCACCGCCTTCATCAGGCCGATGTTGCCTTCCTGGATCAGGTCGAGGAACTGCAGGCCACGGTTGGTGTACTTCTTGGCGATCGAGATCACCAGGCGCAGGTTGGCTTCGGTCATTTCGCGCTTGGCGCGGCGGGCCTTGGCTTCACCGGTGGACATCTGCTTGTTGATGTCCTTCAGTTCCTTGAGCGAGATGCCGATGCGTTCCTGCAGGGCGAGCAGCTTCTTCTGTTCTTCCTGGATGTCCGGCGCGCTGCGGGTCAGGATGGCGACGTAGGCCTTCGGCGCGGCGGCGATTTCGGCCTCGACCCAGTCGAGGTTGGTTTCGTTGCCGGGGAAGGACTGGATGAAATGCGGACGCGGCATGCGCACGCGGTCGACGCAGATTTGCTGGATCTTGCGCTCGCAGCCGCGGACTTCCTCGACCATGCCGCGCACGCTGTCGCACAGGCGCTCGATGCTGCGCGAGGTGAAGCGGATGTTCATCAGCTCGTCGGAGAGTTGTTGCAGCAGCTTGATATAGGCCTTGTCCTGCGAGCCCTTGCTGGTCAACGTCTTCTGCATCTTGGCGTGGATCGCGCGGATCGACTTGAAGCGCTCGCAGGCTTCCGTCTTCAGCTGCAGCAGCGAGGCCGAGGCGGCACCGCCGCCTTCGTCGCTGTCTTCATCCTCGTCCTCGTCGCTTTCCTCGTCGCCTTCGATGGCGCTGGCTTCGGCGGCCGGGGCTTCCTCGACCGCGTTGGGGTCGATCAGGCCGTCGATCAGTTCGTCGATACGCATCTCGTCGGCTTCGACCTTGGTCGCCATGTCGAGGATGTCGGCGATCGTCGTCGGGCAGGCGGAGATCGCCTGGATCATGTGCTTGAGGCCTTCCTCGATACGCTTGGCGATTTCGATTTCGCCTTCGCGGGTGAGGAGTTCGACCGAGCCCATCTCGCGCATGTACATGCGCACCGGGTCGGTGGTACGGCCGAATTCGGAATCGACGGTGGATAGGGCCTGTTCGGCCTGCGCCTCGACTTCCTCATCGTCGGTGGCCGAGGCGGCGGTGTCCGACATCAGCAGGTCTTCGGCAGCCGGGGCTTCGTCGAAGACCTGGATGCTCATTTCGCTGAAGGTCGAGATGATGGCCTCGATCGATTCGGCGTCGACCACATCGTCCGGCAGGTGGTCGTTGATTTCGGCGTAAGTCAGGTAACCGCGTTCCTTGCCCAGCTTGATCAGTGCCTTCAGCCGCATCTTGCGGGCTTCGGCGTCCAGCGGTTGCGGGGTTTCCGTCAGCGCGCCTTCGAGCAGCGCCTTTTCGGCAGCCTTGTCCTTGGCCTTGCTGCTGCGAGCCTTGGGAGCATCCTTAGCGGTGTCTTTTGCCTTAGCCATGAAAACGATCCGTTAGATTGGAGAAAACCGTAAATTTTACCACAACTTAGATACGTTTTCCCCGGGTGGTGAGAAACTGGATGTACGCCTGCTTTTCCGTTGCCGACAGTCCGGCGACGCCGCACTGCTGCGCCTTCGACTGGAGTTGCGCGAAGTCGCGCATTTCCGCGGCATCGCGCAGCTTTTCCAGGGCGGCGCGAAATTCCGCCTCGGCCTCGCCGTCGTCGCCGTCGAACGGCAGTTCGAGCGCTTCGGACGCCGCCGTCTCGATCATCTGTTCTTCGGGTAGGCCGCGCAGGCGTTCGCGCAGGGCGGCGTAGCTTTGTCCTTCGCCGCTGCCGGAAAGTTCGTGCAATTTCAGCAGCGCCGGCTTTTCCGGGGTGTCGGGCAGCAGTTCGACCGGCAGTTCGGCGGCGAGTTGCGGTTTGTGCAGGACGATGCGCAGCAGCGTTCGGCTCAGCGACGGCGCGCTGCGCTTGGCGCGGGCCGGCGCCGGCGGCGCGTAGGACTTGAGTTCGCAGAGGCGCTCGACTTCTTGCTGGGCGAAGCCGCTGGCTTCGGCCAGGCGCTTGACCAGTTGCAGGCGGAGCAGCGGCGTCGGCAGCTTGTGCAGCAGCGGTTTGGCTTCGTAGATCAGCCGCGCCTTGCCCTCGGCGTTGGTCAGGTCGCAGCGCTGCGCCAGCTCGCGCAGCAGGAAATCGGAAAGCGGCATCGCCTGGGCGACCAGGCGTTCGAATTCGGCCTGGCCGCGTTCGCGCACGAAGCTGTCGGGGTCATGCTCGGGCGGCAGGAAGACGAAGCCGATCCGTTTGTTGTCGGCCAGTGCCTCCAGTGCGTTTTCCAGTGCCCGCCAGGCCGCTTTGCGGCCGGCGGCGTCGCCGTCGAAGGCGAAGACGATGCGGTCGACCTGGCGCAGCAACTTCTGCACGTGGGTCGGCGTCGTCGCCGTGCCCAGCGTCGCCACCGCGTTACCGATGCCGTGCTGCGACAGCGCGATGACGTCCATGTAGCCTTCGGTGACGATCGCCGTGTCGGTGGCGCGCATGGCCTGGCGCGCCTGCGGCAGGCCGAACAGTTCGCGCCCCTTTTCGAACAGCGGGGTTTCCGGCGAGTTCAGGTATTTCGGTTCGCCCTGGTCGATGACGCGGCCGCCGAAGGCGATGATGTCGCCCTTGGGGTTGATGATGGGGATCATCAGGCGGTCGCGGAAGCGGTCGTAACGGCGGCCGGAGTCATTGTCGATGACCAGGCCGGCCAGCTTCAGGGCGTCGCTGTCGTAATCGGCGAAGACCGCCTGCAGGTTCTGCCAGCCGTCCGGGGCGTAGCCGATGCCGAAGCGGGCGGCGGTCTCGCCGGTCAGGCCGCGGCGCTTGCAGTAGTCGATGGCGCGCGGCGACTGGCGCAGTTGTTCCTTGTACCAGGCGGCGGCGCGGCCCATGACCTCGATCAGATTGCGGGTGTTGCCGCCGCTGTGCGGGGTGTGGCTGCTGTCGTCGGGGACGGTCATGCCGGCGCGCGACGCCAGTTCGCGCACGGCGTCGACGAAACCCATGCCCTGGTATTCCATGACGAAACCGATGGCGGTGCCGTGGGCGCCGCAGCCGAAGCAGTGGTAGAACTGCTTGCTCGGGCTGACCGTGAACGACGGCGTCTTTTCGTTGTGGAAGGGGCAGCAGGCGGCGTAATTGGCGCCCGCCTTCTTCAGTGGTACGTAGCTGTCGACCAGGTCGACGATGTCGACCCGGGCCAGCAGATCCTGGATGAAGTCTTCCGGGATCATGGTCTGCGCATCAGCCGGCGAGGGCTGTCTTGACCAGTCGGGAGACTTCCGCCATGTCGGCCTTGCCGGCCAGGCGCGGCTTCAGTACGGCCATCAGCTTGCCCATGTCGGCCGGGCCAGTGGCGCCGGTTTCGGCGACGGCTGCGCTGACCAGGGCGGCGATCTCGTCGTTACCCATCTTTTCCGGCAGGTAGGCGCCGAGGATGGTGATTTCGGCTTGCTCGGCATCTGCCAGGTCCTGGCGGCCGGCGGCCTGGTACTGGGTGACGCTGTCCTTGCGCTGCTTGACCAGTTTCTCGATGACGGCGATGGTGGCGTTGTCGTCGAGTTCGCAGCGTTCGTCGACTTCCTTCTGCTTGATCGCCGCCAGCAGCAGGCGGATTGCGGCGAGGCGGGCGGTTTCCTTGGCCTTCATGGCCGTCTTCATGTCTTCGGTGATGCGTGCTTTGAGGGTCATCGTCGTTGCTGTGGCGGAAAAAGGACAAAGCCGCCGGCTTTTGAGGGCGGGCGGCTTGGTGTTTGCTGCGAAAGCGTACTCGATCAGTACATCTTCGGCGGCAGGGTCAGGCTGCGGAGACGCTTGTTCTGACGCTTGACAGCGGCGGCGGCCTTGCGCTTGCGTTCGGCCGTGGGCTTCTCGTAGAACTCACGGGCGCGCAGCTCGGTCAGGAGACCCGTCTTTTCGACCGTGCGCTTGAAGCGGCGAATCGCCACCTCGAACGGCTCGTTTTCCTTGACACGAATGCTCGGCATAAAAATCACCCCCTTCCGTCAGGCGCCCGCCAGGTCAAGTAATCGGCGGTGCGCGCAAATTTGTATCCGCGGATTGCGGAAAGCTCGAGATTCTATGCCAGATATCCCCGCCCGATCAAGTGTTAAAATGCGCCTCCCATGCTGATCCTCGGTGTCGAATCCTCCTGCGACGAAACCGGCATCGCGCTCTACGACAGCGCGGCCGGCCTCGTCGCCCACGCCCTCCACTCGCAGGTGGCGATGCATGCCGAATACGGTGGCGTCGTTCCCGAGCTGGCTTCGCGCGACCACATCCGGCGCGTCGTGCCGTTGTTGCGCTCGGTGCTGGCGCAGTCGGGCAAGGCGCTGGCCGATGTCGATGCCGTCGCCTACACCCGCGGCCCCGGTCTGTCCGGCGCGCTGCTCGTCGGTTGCGCCTTCGCCGAAGCGCTGGCGCTGGCGCTCGACAAGCCGACGCTGCCGGTGCATCACCTCGAAGGCCATCTGCTATCGCCGTTGCTGTCCGCCGATCCGCCGACCTTTCCCTTCGTCGCTCTGCTCGTTTCCGGCGGCCACACCCAGTTGATGCGGGTGAGCGCCGTCGGCGACTACGAACTCCTGGGCGAGACCTTGGACGATGCCGCCGGCGAAGCCTTCGACAAGAGCGCCAAGCTGCTCGGCCTGCCCTATCCGGGCGGCGCGCTGCTCTCGAAACTGGCCGAAGCGGGCACCCCTGGACGCTATTCCCTGCCGCGGCCGATGCTGCATTCGGGTGATCTCAATTTCAGCTTTTCCGGACTGAAGACGGCGGTCCTGACGCTGGTCCGCGAACACGGCGACAGCGCCGACGAGAATTTCCGCGCCGATGCCGCCTGCGCCTTCCAGGAAGCGATCGTCGAGGTGCTGCTCAGGAAATCGCTGCTCGCCCTCAAGCAGACCGGCCTGCAGCGCCTGGTCGTCGCCGGTGGTGTCGGCGCCAACCGGCAGTTGCGGGCGAGTCTGGACGCGGCGGCAAAGCGCAAGCGCTTCCGGGTCCATTACCCGGAACTCGAATTCTGCACCGACAACGGCGCCATGATCGCCCTCGCCGGCTGCCTGCGCCTGCAGGCCGGCGCCGTCGCCAAGCCGGCCGGCAGCTTCGCGGTGCAGCCGCGCTGGCCGTTGAGCGACTTGCAGCGCTGAGTTTCAGCGCTGCGCCAGCAGCGCGACGATCTTCCGGCGGGCGCCGCTGCCTTAGAGCACCGCCAGCGCAGTGGCGTAGTCCGGTTCCTGCTTGATCTCCGGCACCAGTTCGGCGTGCAGCACGCGATCGTTCTCGTCGAGAACGACGACGGCGCGGGCGGCGAGACCGGCGAGCGGGCCGCTGCCGATGGCGACGCCGTAGGCTTCGAGGAATTCACGACCGCGCAGCGGCGGCAGCGTTTTCACCTGGTCGAGGCCTTCGGCGCCGCAAAAGCGGCTCTGGGCGAACGGCAGGTCGGCCGAGATGCAGAGGACGACGGTGTTGGGCAGCGACGACGCCTGGGCATTGAAGCGGCGGACCGAGGTGGCGCAGGTCGGCGTGTCGATGCTCGGGAAGATGTTGAGGATCTTGCGCTGGCCGCTGAACTGCGCCAGCGCCACGTCGGCGAGGTCGGCGCCGACCAGGGTGAAGGCGGGCGCGGTTTCGCCGGCTTGCGGGAAATGGCCGGCAACGGCGATCGGGTTGCCGGCGAGGGTGACGGTCTGGCTCATGCGTTTTTCCTGGCGTTGTTGTAGAGCGGGTCAGACGCCGCCGCTGCCGATTGGTTCAGCGCGGCACGCTCAGAAGTTGTCGGGCAGCGTGGCCAGCACGTCGATGCCCGATTCCCAGTTGACGAATTCCTCGAACCAGCGATCGATGAAACGCGAAATCATGATGACCTCCCGCAAACGCGATTGAGCCGCCAGGGCCCGATGGCTGCAGTCTAGGCGGCGGCTGGCGGGCGATCCAATCGGCAAGATTGATCGCGGCGATGCGGGCTGGCTATCGTCAGGCTTTCTTCTTGCTGCCGATTTTCGATTCCTGGCCGGCCATCAGGCGTTGCAGGTTGGGCCAGTGCTTGGCGATGAGAGCCAGGGCGATGGCCATGATGACGGCGAAGTGGCCGTCGGCGCCGTGCAGCAGCACCATGTAGAGCGGCGCCGAAACGGCGGCGAGCAGCGCCGCCAGCGACGAGTAGCGCGAGACGTAGGCGATCAGCAGCCAGGTGGCGAGCACCGCCAGGCCGAGCAGCGGGTCGAGCGCGAGCAGCACGCCGGCGGCGGTGGCGACGCCCTTGCCGCCCTTGAAGCGGAGGAAGACCGGGAACAGGTGGCCGAAGAAGACGGCCAGCGCGACCAGGCCGATCGCCAGCGGGGAAAGCCCGGCCTGCTGGGCGACGAAGACGGCGACCCAGCCCTTGAGTGCATCGCCGAGCAGCGTGAACAGCGCCGCTTTCTTGTTGCCGGTGCGCAGCACGTTGGTCGCGCCCGGATTGCCCGAGCCGAAGGTGCGCGGGTCGGCCAGCCCGAACAGCTTGGCGGCGATCATCGCGAAGGGAACGGAGCCGAGCAGGTAGGCGGCGACGATGGCGGACAGGATGAGCATGGGCGTGGACGGTCTCAAAGGGTACAATCGCGGCGGATTTTAACCCCGGGCCGGGCTTGGCTGCCAAATGGACATCATATTCATCGAAGAACTGCGCGCCGCAACCTGGATCGGCATCTATCCGCGCGAGAAGGCGGTGGCGCAGACGGTCGAGATTTCGCTGCAGATCGGCGTGTCGACCACGTCCGCCGGGGCCAGCGACGACATCCGCGACACCGTGGACTACGCAGTCGTCGTCGAGCGCCTGCGCGCCGACCTGGCCGCCAGCCACTTCAACCTGCTGGAAAAGTTGACCGAGCACATCGCCACCTTCCTGCTCGAGAATTTTGCCGCGCAGTGGGTCCGCGTCTCGGTCGCCAAGCTCGGCATGATGCCTGGCGTCAAACGCGTCGGCGTCGTCATCGAGCGTTCGATCTAAAGCCCGGCCACCGTGGCATAGGCTGCCAGCGCCCGGGCGGCGACCGGCGATACCGCGTCCTCGCGCGGTCGACGCAGCGCTTCCGGGGGCGCGGACGGGGCTTCGACGATGACTGCGTCGCTCAGGCTGACCCGGTACGACTCCTGGATTTCCGGGCGGTCGATGCGTTCGTCGCGGGCCGGCCGCTCGCCGCGCAGCATCGCTTCGCGCAGGTAGTCGGGGCGTGTCAGGCGTCCGGCGGGGGGCACTGGCAGGAAGTTGACCGGCATCCGGATTCTCCTTGGGGCGGCGTCTCTGCAGCTTATGACCGGCTGCCCGTCGCCCGGTTCGTTACCGTCGGTATCAGATTGCGACGGCGAGCGTCGTCATCACCGCAAAACCGGCGAGCAGGCCGGCAGTACCGGCGGCTTCGCGGCCCGCCCGGTGCGAGGCCGGGATCAGTTCGTGGCTGACCACCCAGAGCATGGCGCCGGCCGCCGCAGCGAGCGCGAGCGGCAGGGCGGCGCCGGCGAGGCTGCTGGCAATCACCCCGAACAGGCCGCCGACCGGCTCGACGAGACCGGTCGCCAAGGCCATCAGCGCGGCGCGCCAGGGGCCGGCGCCAAGCACGAGCATGGCGCTGGCGACGATCCAGCCTTCCGGCACGTTCTGGATGGCAATGCCGAGCGACATTCCGTGATCGACGCCGGACGCCGCAGCAACGCCGACGGCGAGGCCCTCCGGGACGTTGTGCAGGGCGATTGCGGCGACCACCAGGCCGATCCGCGGCAAGTCCTGGCGACTGTCGATGTCCTCGACGTGGGCGTGCGCGGTGCGCCGGTCGATGCCGTGCATGACGGCGGCGCCGGCCAGCAGGGCGAGCGCGGTGAGGCTGCCGAGCGTCCACGGCGCAGCGCTCGCGGCGACCGTTTCGACCGCCGGCACGAGCAGCGAAAAGAGGCTGGCGGCGAGCATCATGCCGGCGGCGAGGCCGAGCATTGGCGCCATCAGGCCTTCGTTCGGGCGGCGCAGGAAGAGCACCGGCAGCGCCCCGAGCACGGTGGCGAGGCCGGCCAGCAGGCTGGCCTGGAGGCCGTGCCAGGCCATCGGGTGGGCGGCAAACCAGGTGATGGCCTGATCGATGCCGAACGCCAGGGCGCCAGCGGCGAGCGCGACGCCGGCCAACCAGCGGCGGCGGAGGCCGGGATGGGCAAGGTGACGGGCGACGAGTTGGGTCATGGCAGTTCTCCGGTGGCTGACGGAAGAACTTTATGGCCGGCGCGACTATAGTTCCAATCGATTGCTTAAATCGTTTTGATAGCTAGGGCGTGTTCACAGTAATCTGCGGGACGGCGTTTGCCGTGGCGGGAAGGGCGCCAAGGCGCGAGGCGCTGGGAATGGTTGTTCCATTCCCGAGCCGAGTAACGCCGGCGACCGCCCGCCACGGCAAACCCGAAGGGCAAGGGGGTGGCGGGGCGCATTGCCGCGTTGCCGCTCGCTTGTGCAGATCACTGCACGGCGCGACCGGCGCCTTGCACTGCCTCCCCGCCAACCCCTTGCGCCGCCCGCTGCTTACTGTGAACACGCCCTAAAAATCAATCGACGAGGGCGGCCTCGACGCACTTCGGGTGCAGCGTGCGCAGGATCTCCCGCGGGTCGAGGGCAACCAGGAAGCCGCGGCGACCGCCGTTGATGTAGATCAGCGGCAGGTCGAGGATGCTCTTCTCGATGAACACCGGCATCGCCTTCTTGGTGCCGAAAGGGCTGGTGCCGCCGACCAGGAAACCGGTGTGGCGGTTGGCCACCTCGGGCTTGCACGGCTCGACCTTCTTGCACGGAATCTGCCGCGCCAGTTCCTTGGTCGATACCTTGCAGTCGCCGTGCATCAGCACGATCAGCGGCTTGCCGTTCTCGTCCTCGAAGATCAGCGTCTTCACCACGGCGTGCTCGTCGACGCCGAGTTCGCGGGCCGAGACGCGGGTGCCGCCGTGTTCCTCGTAGGCGTAGAGATGTGGCGCGTAGGCCACCTTGTTCGCCTTGAGGAACTGAGTGGCCTGGGTTTCGGGGGCGTGGGCGGCTTTGCTCATCGGATTGCGCTTCGGGTCGGGAGGCGCAATTCTAGCAGCCTGTCGGACTTGACCAAGTCGGCTGCAAAAAGCGGGAAGACGGTTCATTTTTCCCCGTGTTTCTGCGCGAATAGAACGACTATTCGCTTGAAACCCGTGAAAAACTGCCCTCGTCTCCCACTTTTTTCGCTGCGACCCATCAAGTCCGACAGGCTGCTAGCGTGGCCGGCGGGCAGGCGCTCTTTACCCGCTTTTACCCGCCGATGGCACAAGCTGCGCTCGCCGGTGCCGTAAATGTAGACAGGAAAATGACACAGGGAGAACATCATGGCATCGATCAGTGCGGTCGGCGGCACGACGGCGGTCAGCGCCAGCGTCGCCAGTTCGGGGAATGCTTCGGCGTCGCGCATCGCCGCGCTGCAGAAACAGTTGTCGGCGCTGCAGAAGGAATTGAGTCAGTTGCTCAAGGATCCGTCCGAGGAAACCGAAAAGCAGGCCGAAATCCTGCAGGCGCAGATCGCCGCCCTGCAAGCGCAGATCGCCCAGTTGCAGGCGCAGGAGGCGCGGGAAGCGGCCGAGGCCCAGAGCGAACAAGCGAAGAGCGAACCGGCTGGCGCGGCAACGGGGGCGGCGGCGAGTAGCGACGATATCCTCGGCACGCAGGTCGATCTCTACGTCTGAGGCGGCGTTTCTGCGTCTTCCGGCAGCCAGCGCAGCAGCGTGGCGAACAGCCGGTCGGGGTCGATCGGCTTGCTGATGTGGTCGTTCATGCCGGCGGCCAGGCAGGTCTGGCGATCCTCGTCGAAGGCGTTGGCGGTCATCGCCAGGATCGGTGTCTGCGCGTGCTGCGGCAAGCGGCGGATGGCGCGAGTGGCGTCGAGGCCATTCATTTTCGGCATCTGGATGTCCATCAGGATCAGCGCGTAGGCGTTCTTGCCGGCCAGGGTCAGCGCCTGTTCGCCGTCCTCCGCGACATCGACGGCGAGCGCGGCGTCTTCGAGCAGCGCCAGCGAGACCTCGCGGTTGATCGGTTCATCCTCGGCGAGCAGGATGCGGGCGCGCTGGTGCCGCTGTCGAAGTTTTTCCTCGGGAGCTTCCAGCGCCTTGGGGGCGGCGTCCACTCCTGGCGCCCCCGTTTCGAGGTCGACGCTGAACCAGAAGGTGCTGCCGACGCCCGGCGTGCTGTCCACGCCGAACTGGCCGTCCATCATTTCGATCAGCCGCTTGCTGATCGCCAGGCCGAGTCCGGTGCCGCCGTACTTGCGGGTGGTCGAGTTGTCGGCCTGCTCGAAGGCGGTGAACAGGCGCTGCTGCGCCTCGGGCGAGATGCCGATGCCGGTGTCGATGACGGCGAAGCGCAGTCTGGCAATGTCGTCCCGCGCGGCGAGGGCTTCGACTTTGATCCGGACTTCGCCGTGTTCGGTGAATTTGACGGCATTGCCGGCGAAATTGAGCAGGATCTGTTCGAGGCGCAGGGCATCGCCCAGGAATTCGCGGCGGGTCAGTTCCGGCGCCGCCTCGCTGACCAGGCGCAGCCCCTTGCTGGTGGCGCGCTGGCCGATCAGGCTGCAGACGTTTTCCAGCACGCCGCCCAGACGGAACGGCGCACGGGCGATTTCCAGACGGTTGGCCTCGATCTTGGAGAGATCGAGGATGTCGTTGATGACGTGCAGCAGGTGGCGCGACGCCTGATCGATCTTGCCCAGTTGCTCCTTGAGCGCCGGGTCGTGGCTGCGGCGCAGGAGGACGCCGGTCATGCCCATGATCGCGTTCATCGGCGTCCGCAGTTCGTGGCTCATGTTGGCCAGGAAGGTACTCTTGGCGCGGCTCGCCGCTTCCGCCGCATCGCGCGCCTGCGAGAGGTCGAAGGTGCGCTGCCGGACTTCCGCTTCGAGGGTTTCCTTGTGGCGGGCGAGCAGCAGTTCGGCCTGCTTGCGTTCGCTGATGTCGGTGGAAATGCCGCACAGCGCGTAGATGTTTCCCCGTTCGTCGCGCAGCGGCAGTTTGACCGTCCAGTAGATGGTGTGCCGCCCGCTCAGCAGGTCGACATTGTCCTCTTCGGTACGAATCGTCTCGCCGTCGCGCAGGGCACGGGCATCGTTCTGCCTGATCTGTTCGACGGTCGCGGCATCGAAGAATCGGCTGTCGTCGTTGCCGACCAGTTCGTCGAGCGAGCACTTGAACAGTTCGCGGACCGGGCGGTTGGCGTAGAGGTAGCGGCCCTCGATGTCTTTCAGGTAGATGCAGGCGCTGACGTTGTCGAGGATGGTCGCGTGGCGCGTTTCGCTGGCGCGCAACTCCTCGGCGCGGCTGGCCAGCGCGTCGAGCATGGCATTGACGGCGTCGCCCAGGCGAGCCGCTTCGTCGCTGCCGGCGAGTTCGACGCGGGTTTGCGTGTCGCCGCGCTGGACGGCGTCGGCGACCCGCTGGATGGCGTGCAGACGGCGGGTCAGGTAGCGCGCGCCGAGGGTTGCGAAGGCGCTGGCGAGAAGGATGGCGAACAGCGTATAGAGCAGACCGTCGCGCCGGATGCGGGAGATTTCGCCGGCCAGCGCCGGATCGCTGATGCCCAGGCGCAGCCAGCCGACGCTCTTGTCCTGGAGCAGGATCGGCGTTGCCAGGTCGACGGCGAGGCGGGTCTGGCGCAGCACGGCGGCGGCGGGCCGGGGCGGCAGGTCGTCAAGGTAGAGGCCGCGTTTGTCGGGTTCGTTGTGGGCGAGGATCTGTCCGCGCAGGTCGACGATGATGGCGTGCTGCAGCCCGGGATAATCGGCCAGGCCGTCTACGATCTCCTGCAGGCCGGCGAAGTCGCGAGCCGCCACCCAGAGCGCCGCCGAGGCGGCGATGCTGCGCGCCAGCGCAACACTCCGCACCCGGTGCTGCTCGATCGCGAAATCCTCTTGGCGACTGCTCGTTTCGAGGATGAACAGGGTCATGATCAGGGCGACCAGGACGGCGACGCCGACCGCCAGTTGGCGCCGCAAGTTGCCGAGCAGCCGATGGCGAAGCTGCTTCATCGCTGTTCCACCGGACGCACTTCCTGCTCGAAACGCCGGATGTAGGCATCAACCACCTGATAAGTCGTGTCATCCGCGAAATGGAAGCGGGCGGTGGCCATTGCCGCCAGGACCAGTTGGCCGCTGTCGCTGTCCTCCAGCTTGAGCAGGATGTTACGTACCGCCTGGACGATGGGCTCGGGGACGTTGTTACGCACCATGACCGAATTGTTGAGCAGCGGTTCGGTTTCCCAAAGCACGCGCAGTTGCGCGGCCTCGGCCGGATGGTCGCGCAGGAACAGGCGCCAGGGCGGCGGCCAGGTGGCGGCGACCGCGGTATGGCCGAGATAGGCGCTCATGATTGACGATTCCTGCGAGCCGACGTAGCTGTTTTCGATGTCATGATTGATGTCGATGCCGTTCTCGTGCAGGAAGTACTGCGGCATGATGCAGGCGGCGAGCGCGGTCGGCGACGGATAGCCGACGCGCTTGCCCTTGAGGTCCGCCGGATGGCGGATCGGGCTGTCGCGACGGACGATGAAGAGGCCGCGAAAATCCTCGGCGTCGCCGGCCATGGCGATGACGCGGTAGCCCAGTTTCATCGCCTGCAGCGACTGCCAGGGGTTGGGGAGCAGGAATTCCGGGCCGCGGGCGCGGTATTTCGCCTCGTAGGCCTGGTAGTCACGCGATGCCTCGAGTTCGAAGCGGGCTTCCGGAATGCTGGCGTTGAGCAGGTCGATCAGCGGCTGGTAGGCTTCGGCGAGCTTGTTCGGGTTATGCAGCGGATGCACCGCAAAGCGGTAGAGCGGGGTGGTTTCGGCCGTTGGCGTCGTCCGGTAGTCCAGCGGCAGGGCGGCGTCTTGCGGGCGATCGCAGGCGGCGAGCAGCGCGCACAGCGTCAGTGCCAGCAGGCGAAGCAGGCCCATCGATCTCCCTCCGTGTTTTTCTGCCAGTCAAGGTAGCGCCAAACGTCGGACCCGGCAAGCCCGGCAAAACCCCGGTGCTGCCTACTCGATGGCGTATTCGATGGTGACGACGACGCGCGCCTTCTTGTCCACCGTCGTCTTGTCATAGACCCCGCCGTAATCGCTGGCCTCCTCTTCGCTGCCGTTGGCCGGCAGGATGTAGAAAGCGCCCTGCGACGCCGAGCGCATGGCGCCGACCCGGGCGTCGCCGACCTTGGCGAATTCTTCGGCACGCTGCCGGGCGTTGCGGGTCGCCGCGCCGATCAAGGACATCTTGACGCTTTCCAGGTCGTTGATCAGGTAGCGCGGATCGTCATAGACGATGGGCTTGCCCTGCGCCTTGAGTTCGATGATCGCGCTGTGCGCCTTGGCGATGGTATCGAGCGCGGTGGAACGGACGACGAACAGTTGCTTGCCGTCGAAGCCGCGCTGCACCTGGCGCGAGCCGCCTTGCGGCAGGGGTTCGTACTCGTGGTGCGGGCTCACCGATTCCGGGCCGGCGCTGGTGCTGTCGGCGGCGAAACCCTGCTCCGTGAGGAAGCCGTCGATGATCGGCCGCGCCTGACGTAGCGCGTTCAGGGTGGCGGCGAAATCGGCGCCGTGCACGGCAATGCCGATGCTCCATTCGGCGGAGTCGGCCTTGACCGGTTTCTCGGCCAGCCCCTTGACCGAAATGCTCTGCTTGGGCGCGCCCAGGGTCTTGAAATGCTTCGCCAGCACCGTCGCGCCGCCGATCAGGCCAAAGGCGAGGAGGAGGCCAAGGCCGAGCAGCGGCCAGGAATTGCGATTGTCCATGAGCTTCGTTCTCGAGAGGAAAAACGGCATCGTAGCGGCGGATGCTGTCCATGCCAATGGCAATCCGGCTTTCAGCCACGCGGATGATGGACGGCGTGCAGCGCTTTCAGGCGTTCGCGGGCGACATGGGTGTAGATCTGCGTCGTCGAGATGTCGGCATGGCCGAGCAGCAACTGGACCACACGCAGGTCGGCGCCGTGGTTGAGCAGGTGGGTGGCGAAGGCGTGGCGCAGCACGTGCGGCGACAGCTTCGCCGGGTCGATGCCGGCCAGCAGCGCGTAGCGCTTGATCAGGTGCCAGAAGGCGTGACGGGTCATGGCGCCGCCGCGGGCGGTGACGAACAAGGCGTCGCTCTGCCGGGCGCCGAGGATGTCGGCGCGGCTTTCGCGCAGGTAGCGGGCAATCCAGTCGATCGCCTGCTCGCCGAGCGGCACCAGGCGTTCCTTGCTGCCCTTGCCGAAGGCGCGCAGCACGCCGTCGTTGAGGCTGATCGAATGCAGTTGCAGGCCAACCAGTTCGGAAACGCGCAGGCCGGTCGCGTACAGCGTCTCCAGCATGGCGCGGTCGCGCAAGCCGAGCGGCGTCTCCAGGTCAGGGGCGGCGAGCAGGGCGCCGACCTGGGCTTCCGACATCACCTTGGGCAGGCGGGCGGGCAGGCTGGGGTTCGCTAGCTGCAGCGTTGGATCGACGACGATGCGGCCGCGGCTGACCTGCCAGCGATAGAAGCGACGCAAGGTGGAAAGATAACGCGCCTGCGAACTGGCGCGCGTGCTGCGCGACAATTCGGCGACGAAGCCGGCCAGCGTGCTCTCGCGCAGGTCGAGCAGGGCCTCGTGGCCGTGTCCGGCGAGCCAGCCAGCGAGCCGGCCGAGGTCGCTGCGGTAGCTGGCGAGCGTCGCCTTGGCCAGGCCGTCTTCCAGCCACAGCGCGTCGCAGAACTGGTCGATTTCGGCGAGGTCGGCCGTTCTAGCGGCCAAAACCGGCGTTTTCATGCTGCAACAGCCAGCGTTTGATCGAGAGCAGGAAACCGCCGCGCTCGCGGGCGAAGCCGCCGAGTCCGCCATGGCTGGCGACGACCCGGTGACAGGGCACGACCAGCGGGTAGGGATTGGCGCCGCAGGCCTGGCCGACGGCGCGCGGCGCGTTGTGCAGCGCTCGCGCCAGCTCGCCGTAGGTCTGCGTGCGGCCGCCGGGAATTGCCGCGATCTGCGCCCACACCCGGCGCTGGAACGCGGTGCCGGCCGGGCGTAGCGGCAGGCCGAAAACAAAATTCGGGTCGGCCAGGTAGGCTTCCAGTTGGCGCACCGCCTCGGCGGCGAGCGGCGTTGCCGGCGCTTGCGCCGCCCGTGGTTCGAGGAAGTCGATGGCGGTGATCTCGTCGTCGCTGCAGCGGATGCCGAGCGCGAAGCCGGGGGCGGCGACGATGGCTTGATGGTCGGACATGCGGGTTCCTGGTCGGCGGGTCGGCGAAGTGTATAACGTGCCGTGCGCGGTGTGCTCATTGCGAAGCGGGCGGCGGTTTTGGGGGATAATTGCCGGCTATTCGAAAAATCACCTTTTCCAGGAGTTCACGCATGCATCCGCGCCTTTCCTCCCTGTTCGCCGCGCTCGCCACCACCACCCTGATCGCCGCCTGCGGCCAGCAGGAAGCGCCGTCGGCGCAGAGCGCCGCGCCGGCGCCGGCCGCCAAGATCGTCGTCGGCCTCGACGACAACTTCCCGCCGATGGGTTTCCGCGACGCCAAGAACGAACTGGTCGGTTTCGACATCGACCTCGCCCGCGAAGCCGCCAAGCGCCTCGGCGTCGAAGTCGAGTTCAAGCCGATCGACTGGAATGCCAAGGAAGCCGAACTGAGCGGCAAGCGCGTCGACGTGCTGTGGAACGGCCTGACCATTACCGAACAGCGCAAACAGCAGATCGCCTTCACCGCGCCCTACCTGGAAAACCACCAGATCGTCGTCGTCGCCGCCAATTCGCCGGTCAAGGCCAAGGCCGACCTGGCCGGCAAGGTGGTCGGCGTCCAGGAAGGCAGCAGCGCGGTCGAAGCCATCGAGAAGGATGAAGTCGGCAAGTCGTTCAAGGAACTGAAGAAGTTCGGCGACAACGTCGCCGCGCTGATGGACCTGACCACCGGCCGCCTCGACGCCGTCGTCCTCGACGAGATCGTCGGCCGCTACTACGTGGCCAAGAAGCCGGGCGATTACGTCATCCTCGACGACAACTTCGGTACCGAGGAATACGGCGTCGGCGTGCGCAAGGACGACGCCGAGCTGCTCGGCAAGCTGCAGCAGGCGATGGATGAAATGAAGAAGGACGGCGCCGCCGCCCGTATCTCGACGCAATGGTTCGGCAAGGACATCGTCAAGTAAGCCTTGTTTGAAGCCGGGCCGGCTTGCCGGCCCGTTCTTTCATCACTCCCATGGCGCCCGCCTGACGGGCTGACAACATGGACTATCTATTCCAGATTCTCGGCCCGCTGCTAGATGGCACCGCGGTGACGCTGCAGGTCTTCCTGCTCACCCTGGTCCTGGCGGTGCCGCTCGGGCTGGCGCTGGCCCTGGTCCGCGTCTCGCATTTCCGTACCGCCGCCCGGTTGGTCGGCGGCTACATCTGGCTGATGCGCGGCACGCCGCTGATGCTGCAGATGCTCTTCATCTACTTTGCGCTGCCCTTCGTGCCGGTGATCGGCATCCGCCTGCCCGATTTCCCGGCAGCGATCGTCGCCTTCACGCTCAACTACGCCGCCTATTTCGCCGAGATCTTCCGCTCCGGCATCCAGTCGGTCGGCCGCGGCCAGTACGAGGCGGCGCGCGTGCTCGGCATGAGCTACGGCCAGACCATGCGGCGCATCATCCTGCCGCAGGTGGTCAAGCGCATCCTGCCGCCGATGAGCAACGAGACCATCACCCTGGTCAAGGACACCTCGCTGATCTACGTGCTGGCCATGAACGACCTGCTGCGCGCCGCGCGCGGCATCGTCCAGCGCGATTTCACGACCATGCCCTTCGCCGTCGCCGCTGCCTTCTACCTGATCATGACCCTGGTCCTGACCTGGGGCTTCATGCGCCTGGAAAAACGCTATGCCGTCTATGAAGACTGAAGCCGTGCCGATGATCGCGGCGCGCGACATCCGCAAGCACTTCCACGGCACCGAAGTGCTCAAGGGCGTTTCGCTCGACATCGGCAAGGGCGAGGTGATCGCCGTGATCGGCCCGTCCGGTTCGGGCAAGAGCACCTTTTTGCGCTGCCTCAACCACCTGGAAACGATCGACGCCGGCAGCATCGTCATCGAGGGCGAGACGCTGGTCGAAACGGACGCCGCCGGCCACTGCCGCTACGCGCCGGAAGCCGAGGCGCGGCGCATCTGCCGCAAGATGGGCATGGTCTTCCAGCAGTTCAACCTGTTCCCGCACCTGACCGTGCTGCAGAACGTCATCGAGGCGCCGCTGACGGTCAAGGGCCTGAGCCGCGACGCGATCGTGCCGCGGGCCGAGGAACTGCTGCGCAAGGTCGGCCTGCTCGCCAAGTGCGGCGCCTATCCGTCGCAGCTATCGGGCGGCCAGAAGCAGCGCGTGGCGATTGCCCGGGCGCTGGCGATGGAGCCGGACATCATGCTGTTCGACGAACCGACCTCGGCGCTCGATCCCGAACTGACCGGCGAGGTGCTGCGCACGATGCGCCAGTTGGCCGAGGAACACATGACCATGCTCGTCGTCACGCACGAGATGAGCTTCGCCCGCGACGTATCGACCGAAGTCATTTTCATGGATCACGGCGAGATCGTCGAGGCGCGGCCCGCCGGCGAAATGTTCGCCGACCCGCGTCACCCGCGCACCCGCGCCTTCCTCGATCACATGCTCTGAAGCGCCGCCTCAGAACGCCGAGATGCCGGTCTGGGCGCGGCCGAGGATCAGCGCGTGGATGTCGTGCGTGCCCTCGTAGGTGTTGACTACTTCCAGGTTGACCAGGTGGCGGATGACGCCGAACTCGTCGGAAATGCCGTTGCCGCCCAGCATGTCGCGCGCCATGCGGGCGATGTCGAGGGCCTTGCCGCAGGAGTTGCGCTTCATCAGCGAAACGATTTCCGGCGTCGCGCTGCCGTCGTCCATCATCCGGCCGAGGCGCAGCGCGCCCTGGATGCCCAGCGCGATTTCGGTCTGCATGTCGGCGAGCTTTTTCTGGATCAACTGGTTGGCGGCCAGCGGCCGGTCGAACTGTTTCCGCTCCAGCGTGTATTGCCGCGCCGTGTGCCAGCAGGCTTCGGCAGCGCCCAGCGCGCCCCAGGCGATGCCGTAGCGTGCCGAGTTGAGGCAGGTGAACGGGCCTTTCAGGCCGCCGACTTCAAGGCGGTTTTCGCTCGGCACAAAGACCTCGTCCATCACGATGTCGCCGGTGACCGAGGCGCGCAGCCCGACCTTGCCGGCGATCGCCGGCGCGCTCAGGCCGGGCATACCCTTTTCCAGGATGAAACCGCGCAGCACGCCGTCGTCGTCCTTGGCCCAGACGACGAAGACGTCGGCGATCGGCGCGTTGCTGATCCAGCGTTTGATGCCGGACAGCCGCCAGCCGCCGGCGACCGCTCGCGCCCGGCTACGGGCGCTGGCCGGGTCGGAACCGGAGTCCGGCTCGGTCAGCCCGAAACAGCCGATCAACTCGCCGCGCCCCAGCCCCTTCATGTATTTCTCTTTCTGCGCCTCGCTGCCGAAAGCGAAGATCGGCAGCATGACCAGCGACGACTGCACGCTGAGCATCGTCCGGTAGGCCGAATCGACCGCCTCGATGGCGCGGGCGATCAGCCCGTAGGAGACGTAGTTCAGCCCGGCGCCGCCGTACTGCGGCGGCAGCGTGGCGCCGAGCAGTCCCATCTCGCCCATCTCGCGGAACACCGTGCGATCGACCGTTTCCTGGCGGAAAGCGTCGCGGATGCGCGGCGCCAGCACCTTGCTGGCGAAGGTCTGCGCCGCGTTGCGCACCTGGCGCTCGTCGGCGGCGAGCTGGCTGTCGAGACGGAAAGGATCGTCCCAGGCGAAACCGCTCATCGGCCGAACAAGCGGCTCAGCCAGCCGCCGGTCTTCTTTTCTTCGACCGGGGCCACCGGCGTCATGCTGGCGCGCACCGAGGCGACGTAGTCGGCATCGTCGCGCTTGATGTGGTTGACCAGCCAGCGGGCGAGCATGCCGTGCAGTTCCTCGGCGACGTCGTCGCCCAGCTCCATCCGCTGCTGGTATTCGGCGACCTTGCGCGTGAACAGCTCATGCACCTTCTTGTGCGGCTTGCAGTAGGGGTAGCCGGCCTCTTCCTGCATGCTCTCTTCGAAGGCGAAGTGCGACAGCGTGTAGTCGATGCAGTCGTAGATCACCTGCTTGATCTTCTCCTGATTGCCGAGCACCTGCGCCGCTTCGAGATCGTTGATGAAATCGACGATGCGGCGGTGTTGCTGGTCGATGACCGGAATGCCGGTGTCGAGGTCGGACGTCCAGTTGATGGGCATGCTGTTGACTCCCCGTGATGGTATTTGTTGTTCAGCCGCGGACGTGGCCGTCGCCGAGCACGACCCACTTCTGGCTGGTCAGCCCTTCGAGGCCGACCGGGCCGCGCGCGTGAATCTTGTCGGTCGAGATGCCGATCTCCGCACCCAGGCCGTACTCGAAACCGTCGGCGAAGCGGGTCGAGGCATTGACCATGACCGACGCCGAATCGACTTCGCGCAGGAAGCGCATCGCCTTCGGGTGGTTGTCGGTGACGATGGCCTCGGTGTGCTTCGACGAGTACTGGTTGATGTGGGCGATTGCCTCGTCGATGTCGGCAACGACCTTGACCGAGATGATCGGCGCCAGGAATTCGGCGTAGTAGTCGTCTTCGCTGGCGGGCACGGCGTTCGGAACGATGGCGCAGGTTTCGGCGCAACCGCGGATCTCGACGCCCTTGCCGGTCAGCATGTGGGCGATCGGCGGCAGCAGCATGGCGGCGACCGCGCGGTCGACGAGCAGCGATTCGGCGGTGTTGCAGGTGCCGTAGCGCTGGGTCTTGGCGTTCTCGACGATCTTCAGCGCCTTGCTCGGGTCGGCGTCCTCGTCCAGGTAGACGTGGCAGTTGCCGTCCAGGTGCTGGATCATCGGCACCCGCGCTTCGGCGAGCAGGCGGGCGATCAGCCCCTTGCCGCCGCGCGGCACGATGACGTCGACGAACTCGCGCATGGTGATCAGCTCGCCGACAGCGGCGCGGTCGGTGGTCTCGATCACCTGCACGCAGTCGCCGGGCAGCCCGGCAACTTCAAGGCCTTCCTTGACCAGCGCGGCAATCGCCTGGTTGCAGCGGATCGCCTCCGAGCCGCCGCGCAGGATCGCCGCGTTGCCGGATTTAAGGCAGAGCGCGGCGGCGTCGGCGGTGACGTTCGGGCGCGCTTCGTAGATGATGCCGATGACGCCGAGCGGCACGCGCATCTTGCCGACCTGGATGCCGGACGGGCGGAACTTGAACTCGCCCATCTCGCCGATCGGGTCGGGCAGCTTGGCGACCTGTTCGACGCCTTCGGCCATGTTGTCGACGCCCTTCTCGGTCAGCGTCAGGCGGTCGAGCATCGCCGGCTCCAGCCCGGCGGCGCGGGCCGCTGCGACGTCCTCGGCGTTGGCGGCGAGCAGCGCCGCTTTTTCCCGGCGGATGGCGTCGGCGATCGCCTGCAGGGCGGTATTCTTTTCGGCGGTGCTGGCGGTGGCGAGGCGACGCGAGGCGGCGCGCGCCCGGCGGCCGATCGCCTGCATGGTTTCCTTGATGTCCATGATGCGTTTCGTTCGAAGCAAAAGGCCATTATAGCCAGACAAATCACAGGGAACTTCCGGAAGCGGGTAAACTCTTATCCGCATTGATTACGGGGCTTTCCATCGAGGACATGATGGGCGAAAAACTGATACTACCGGCCGAGGTCAAGGTCTGCGCGACCTGCAGTTACTGGGACGGCGAACGCCAGGTGGACGAAGAGATGAAACTGGTGGTGGTTGCCGATGAGTGCCAGGGCCATTGCCTGGTTCAGGAAACCGGCAAGCCAGCCCTGCACGATGTGCGACAGGAGTGCGATTGCATCTGGGAAGACCTCGGCCCCGACGAGGTTCCGCCGGCCGGCGACACGCCCTAATCGCCGTCCTGCCAGAAAACCCGGTTGCGTCCCTGGCGCTTGGCTTCGTAGAGGGCGGCGTCCGCCCGGTTGAACAATTCCGGCAGGACCTGTCCGCCTGTCGGGGTCAGGGTCATGCCGCCGATACTGATGGTGACCACCGGCGCCACAAGCGAGTGCGGGTGGGCAAGGTGCAGACCTTCGATCAGGCAACGTAGTTCTTCCGCCATCAGGCGGGCTGCGCGGCGCTCGGTCAGCGGCAGCAGGATGGCGAATTCCTCGCCGCCGTAGCGGGCAACCAGATCTCCCGGGCGGCCGACCTGACCGCTCATGGCGAGGGCGATGCTGCGCAGGACCCGGTCGCCGGCGGCGTGGCCGAAATTGTCGTTGTAGGCCTTGAAATGATCGACGTCGATGATCATCAGCGACAGCGGCGAGCCATTGCGCGCGCAGCGCCGCCATTCACTCTCGAGTTGCGTGTCGTAGCGGCGCCGGTTGGCGATCTCGGTCAGGCTGTCGATCATCGCCAGGTTTTCCAGCAGGCGCCGGTGATGTACGGAAAGCAGGTGGTTGCGTACGCGCTTGCGGACGATCGGCGGATGGAAGGGCTTGGCGATGTAATCGACGGCGCCGAGGTCAAGCCCGCGTTCCTCGTCGCTCGGCGAATCGAGCGCCGAAATGAAGATCACCGGGATGTGCCGGGTGCGGTCGTCGTTCTTCAGCCGCTGGATGACCTCGAAACCATTCATCTCCGGCATCAGCACGTCGAGCAGGATCAGGTCCGGTTGCTGTTCGCCGGCGCGCTCCAGCGCCTGGGCGCCGTTCTTGGCCAGGATGACGCGACACTCCTCGTGCAGCAGTTCGGTGAGCAGGTCGCGATTCTGTTTTTCGTCGTCGACGACGAGGACGCATTGCGGTGCGGTCATGCGAGCGATTTCCTCCACGCTTCGCGCAGGCCTTGCAGCCTGGCGCAGGCCGTATCGTATTCGACATCGTCGATCAGCCAGCCGATTTCTTCAAGCAACTTCTCCATGTCGATGTCCTGGCCCGGCAAGTGCTCCGGCAGCGCCGCTGCCAGGCGGTCGAAGCAGCTTCGGCTGTCGGCCTCGCCGGCCTTCAGGCTGTCGTGAAGTCGGCAAAACAGCGCTTCCAGCGTGGCCGGCGCCAGCTTTTCAGTCTGCTTCCGCGACTCGGGGAGAGGCGGCAGGCCGGACAGCGCCGCCAGCAGGCGCTGGTGTTCACGGACCAGCGCGGCGAAGTTCTCCGCCGTGGCGGGGGCCGGCATGTCGCCGCTGAGCGTTTGCTCGAGCGCCCGCGCCACTTCCGCCAGTTCCCGGGCGCCGAGCGAGGCGGCGACCGATTTCAGCGAGTGCGCCAGGCGCCGCGCACTCGCCTGGTCGCCGGCCTGCAGCGCGGCATCGATCTGCTGGTCGAAATCGGCGAAATCCTGGCGGAAGGCGTGCAGCGACTTCAGGTAGAAGTCGTTGCGCTGCAGGTGCAGGGCCAGCCCCTGCGCCGTGTCGATGCCGGGGATGGCCGGCAGCGCCGGCCCCGCGCCGCCCGTTTCGGTCGCTGCCTCGGCGCTCCCCGAGGGGGGCAGCCAGCGGGCGATCGCCTCGTACAGCACGGCGGGGATGATCGGTTTGGTGAGATGGGCGTTGATCCCGGCAGCGCGCGACTGCTCGCTGTCCTCGCGCGTCGCGTGAGCGGTCATCGCCAGTACCGGCAGGTCGCGCAGGCGGGGATCGGCGCGGATCAGGCGGGTCGCGGTGAGGCCGTCCATCACCGGCATCTGGATGTCCATCAAGACCAGGCGGTAATCCTCGCGTGCCAGGGCGTCGAGCGCCTGCTGGCCGTCGCCGGCGATGTCGACCTGGAGGCCGACCTTCTGCAGCAGGGCGATGGCGATCTTGCGATTGAGCGGAATGTCCTCGACCAGCAGGATTTTCTCGCCCTGCCAGCGCGGCGTGACGCGCGGGCCGGCCGGGGCCGGCGCGGGTGGGCTGGCGGGAGCGGTTTCCAGGCTGGCAGTGAAGCGGAACACGCTACCCTGGCCCGGGGTGCTGGCGACATCGATTTCGCCGTCCATCAGGGTGACCAGCTGGCGGCAGATCGACAGGCCCAGCCCGGTGCCGCCAAAGCGCCGGGTGATGCTGCTGTCGGCCTGGGTGAAGGGCGAGAACAGGCGTTCGAGTTGCTCGCGCTCGATCCCCATGCCGCTGTCGGCGACCGTGAATTCCAGGCGCACCCTCTCGGTGCTGCCGGCCAGCCGGCGTACGCCGACCCGGATGCTGCCACGTTCGGTGAACTTGATGGCGTTGCCGACCAGGTTGATCAGGATCTGGCTCAGGCGCAGGGCGTCGCCGAGCAGGCGTTCGGGAATCGCTTCGGCACCGCTGAATTGCAGCGTCAGTCCCTTGTCGCGCGCCTTGAGGGCAAACAGCGCGGCGACCGAGTGGAAGACGCCGGCGATTTCCAGGGGTTGCCGCTCGAGCGTCAGGCTGCCGGCTTCGATCTTCGAGTAGTCGAGGATGTCGTTGATGATGCCGAGCAGGGCTTCCGAAGACTGCACGATCTGCTCGAGGAATTCCCGCTGCTCGCGCGCCAGCGGCGTTTCGCTGAGCATGTGGCCGAGGCCGATGATGGCGTTCATCGGGGTGCGGATCTCGTGGCTCATGCGGGCGAGGAAGTCCGACTTGGCACGGTTGGCGTCGCGGGCTTCGGCGATCGCATGCTGCAGTTCGGCGGTGCGCTGCGACACCATGCTTTCCAACGATTCGCGGTAACGCGCCAGTTCCCGGTCGCGCGCCTGCAGCGAGTCGAGCATGCGGTCGAAGCTCTGACCAAGGCTGCCGATCTCGTCGTTGCGCCGGGTGGCGATGCGTTCGTCGAGCAGGGCATCCTGCGAAATGCGGTTGGCCAGGCGGTCGAGTTTTTCCAGCGGTGCCATCAGGCGACCGACGACGAAGCGGGTCAGCGCCAGCGCCAGCACCAGGGCGACGCAGAGCGCCAGCGAGGTTTCGCGGATCGTCCGTTGCAGCGTCAGGTGGTACTGCTCCAGTGAAACCAGCAGTTCGACGTGGGCCGCCGCCGGTTGCTCTTCGTCAAGGAGGATCGGTGTGCGCACGACCAGGACGTCGTCGAGGAAGCGGGAGCCGCCGGCGTTTTCCGGGAAGGCCGGGATGCTGCGGTTGGCCGCCCGGTAAGCGCCGAGCTGTTTGCCGTCGGCGAGGACCAGGCGGGCGGCAAGCACCGTCGGATTGACCGCCAGCGAGTCGAGCAGGCGGCTGGCCTCCCGGTCGTCGGCGAAAGCGACCGCCGCCTGCAGGTTGCTGGCCAGCAGGCGGGCTTGCGCGGTCATCGAATCGTTCCATTGCGCCTGCAGTTGCTGGCGCTGCTGGGTGAAGACGAGGAGGAAGACGAGGCCGACGGCGAACAGCAGGAAGGCGAAGGACAGCGCAACCAGCTTGTTGCGGATGGTCGGCGCCGGCAGCAGGCGATTCAGGGGCGACCGGCTCATGGTTCGACCACCCGCGCCAGGCGCAGCAACTGGGCGTTGAATTCAAAGCCGCGGGCGAGGGCGGCGCGCCGGTTGACGACGATGCCGATGCGGCTGCCTTCGAGCGGCAGTTCGACCATGCCGCCGCCGCGGGCAAAGCCGGCGATGTCGGAAACCGTCAGCAGCGGCCGGTTGGCGGTGCGCGCCAGCCAGACCGGCAGGGCCGCCGCCTCGGCGCGGGGAATGAAGAGCAGGTGGCAGCCGGCGAGGTCGCCGCTGGTGGTACGCATCTCGACCGTCGGGTTGCCCTTGTCGATCTGGGCGAGCGCGTCGCCGAACGGATTGTCGTCACCGGCGACGCAGAACACGGTCGGCTTGGGCGCGCCGTTCTGGCCGGGCCAGTAGACGAATTGCGACAGACGGAAAAACAGCACTGCCTTCATCCCGTATTCGGAGACCGGCTGCTGCGCCATGGCGGCGGCGCAGCACAGCGCAAGCAGTAGCGCCCAGCAGCGACGGTGGGGGGCGGGGCGAAGGTGCGGGAAGCGCGGCACGCCGGGCTCAGAAGCGGTATTCGACCGTTGCCATCACGGTTCGTGGTTGCTGCGGCACGGCCTGCATGACGGCGCTCGACGACGAGGTGTGGGCGGCGTAGTAACGCTTGTCGAAGAGGTTGTAGATGTCCAGATAGAGCGACAGGCGGTCGTCGGCCAGCTTGTGGATGCCGAGGTGCAGGCTGGCCACCGTATAGGCGTCGGTCTTGCGCACCCGGTCGTTGGTCGGCCGGTTGATCGCGCCGGTCGTCGTCTCGCCGATCCATTGCAGGCGCGGCGTGATCGTCAGCCAGTCCTGGTAGCGCAGGGTGACGCCGAGCTTGAGCTTGTGCTGGGCAATGTTGATCTGCTTCAGGCTGGGGCCGTCGTCGGTTTCGCGGAAGTGGCCGTCGACGTAGCTGTAGCTGCCCCAGGCGTCGGCGCTCCAGGCGCCGCCCAGATGGACCTGCCATTGCGGCATCAGGTCGAAGCCGCTGTAACGGTCGCTGCCGCTGTTCTGCTTCGATTCCGTGGCGCTGAGGACGACGCCGGGAATGTACTGGATCGGCACGTCGTTGCGGCGGGTCAGGATGACGTTGTCGACCTCGGTCAGGTAGGCATTGGCGACCAGGTTGAAGCGCCGGGTCGGCCGCCAGTCCCAGGTCAGCGACCAGGTCTTCGATTTTTCCGGGAGCAGGTTGGCGTTGGGGGCGCGGAAAGTGCCGATCGGGTTGCCGGCGTTGTTGAAGCTGCCGAAGGCGCTATAGCTCTCTTCCGGCGATGGCGCGCGGAAGGCCTCGCCATAGGCGAGTTTCAGGAAATGCCCGGGTAGCGCCTGCCAGACGGCGCCGAGGCGCGGATTGGTGGTGTTGCCGTAGGTCGAATACCAGTCGTGGCGCAAGCCGGCGACCGTCGAGAAGCGCGGGTTCCATTGCGCCTGCCACTGCAGGTAGCCCGACCAGGCGCGGTAGTTGGCCTCGTAGACCTGCAGCGGCAGACTGGTGTTGGGATAGCTCATGCCCTGATTGCCGGGCGACTTCGAGGTGTCGTAGGGATGCGGCAGGTCGGGCGTCTCGATCGCCCGGTAGTCGCGGTAACCGAGACCGGCGAGGACGGTGTGGCGGTCGTTCGGGCGCCAGGCGAGGTTCTGCTCGATGCCGGTGCGACGGCCGTAGGCGTAGTCGTAGCCGTGATCCTCGAAGTTGGTGAAGGTGTTGATGTAGCGGCTTTGCGGATCGACTTCGTAGCGTGAGTGGTCGATCAGGGTTTCGCTGCTCAGGGTCGGCGACAGCTCGAACTTGTAGCGCGCCTGCCAGGTTTCGATGGTGGTGTCCCAGTAGGCGTCATCGAGGAAGTAGACGGCGCTGGAGCGGTCGCCGGTGCTGCTCAGGCTGCGGAAGCGGTTCTGGTAGTAGCCGACGGTCAGGCGCTCACCGACATCGAGGCGGGCATAGAAACTGCGACTGCCGATGTCGCCGACGTAATCCTCGCGCTCGGCGGCAGTCTTGGTGCCGGCCGCCACTTTCGGGAAATCCTTGCGGTAGTACTCGTCGAGCGGGGCGCGGTCGCTTTTCTGGTAGTGGGCGCCGGCGGTCAGGCCGATGCCTTCGCCGAAGCGCCCGCTGGCCAGGAAATTGCCCTCGAGCGAGCCATAGCTGCCGGCGCCGGCGGAGATCTTGCTGCCGGCTTCGCCGCCGCGGTCGGTGATGATGTTGATGACGCCGGCGACGGCATCGGCGCCGTAGAGGGCGGCAGCGGGGCCATAGAGGATTTCGACCTGACGCGCGAAGTAGAGCGAGAAATTCTCGGCGACCGGAATCTTGCCGCCGGCCGGGTGATCGATGCGGACGCCGTCGAGCAGGATCAAGAGCTTGTTGTTGCTGACGTTGCCCTGGAAGACGAAATGGTTGAACTGCGTTGACCGCGTGCCGCGCTGGAAGTCTACGCCGGGCAGATCCTCGAGCAGGTCGGCGAGGTTCTTGTAGCGGCGGTCGCGCATCTGCTCGCGGGTGATGACGATGATGTGGGCGGGCGTCCGTTCACGTGCTTCGGCGTGGCGTGAGGCGGTGGTGACCGGGGTTGCCAGCAGTTCGTCGAGCGACAGCGGCAGCAGTGGCAACACGTTGTCGTCGGCCTGGGCCGCGCTGCCCGCCAGGAGCAGGGCGAGCGCGATGGCGCCATGGGCGGCGTGTGGCATGGAATTCCCCCGAAACATGTGGTTTCGTGGAAGCTTAACCGGGAATCCTTGCGTCGAGCTTACCCTGGCCGCAGATGCGCAGGCCCAGGCGCAGGCATTCCTCCCACAGGTTGCCCTGGCCGATACCCTTGATCAGCGCGTCGATGCGGCCGGCGTGCCGCAGCGCCGCCTCGAGCGCGCCGCTGTCCAGGCGTTGCACGGCCCGCCTGACGGCGTTCTGGCGCGCTCCCCAGACCTTGGCTTCCTTGAGCAATTGGTCGACCGGGCGGCCGCTGTCGAGGCCGGCGCGGATCGCCGTCAGGCTGCGGATTTCCTCGCTCATCGCCCAGAGCACCAGTGGCGGCGCCTCGCCCTCCTGCATCAGGCCGTCGAGGGTGCGGGCCAGACGGCCGACATCGCCGGCGAGCAGGGCTTCACGCAGGCCGTCGATGTCGTAGCGGGCGACGTTGAGCACGGCGTCGCGGATCTGTGCATCACTCAGCTTGCCGGCCGGGTAAAGCAGGGCCAGTTTCTGGATTTCCTGGTGCGCGGCAAGCAGGTTGCCCTCGACGCGTTCGGCGATGAACTTCAGGCTTTCCGGATCGGCGCTCTGCTGCTGCCGGCGCAGCCGGCCGGCGATCCAGCCGGGCAGTTCGGCGAGCGGCGGGGCGTTGAGCTTGACGGCGACGCCGGCGTTGGCGAGCGTCGTGAACCAGGCTGCCTTCTCCTCGCGCCAGTCGAGTTCGGGCAGGGTGGCCAGCAGCAGGTTGTCGGGCGACAGGTGCTGGCACCACTGCTGCAGCGCGGCGCCGCCTTCCTTGCCCGGCTTGCCGGTGGGGATGCGCAGGTCGATCAGTTTCTTGTCGCCGAACAGCGAGAGGTTGCCGCCGGCAGCGAGTAACTGGCCCCAGTCGAAATGCGGCAGGACGGTCAGTACCTCTCGCTCGCTGTAACCGGCGCCGCGCGCCCGGGCGCGGATGGCGTCGGCGGCTTCCAGCACGAGCAGCGGCTCGTCGCCGTAGAGGACGTAGAGCGGGCGCAGTTCGCGTTCGAGATGGGCGGCCAGTTGTTCGGCCTTGAGCAGCATCAGTCGGTTTCCCGGCTCGGGTCCCTGGGCTTGACGATGCTCAGGCGGCGCATGATCTGGTTCACCAGATCGCTGCTCATGTCGCGCCAGAGCAGGCGTTCTTCGACATCCTTGGCGAGCACCTGCGAGTCGTCAAAACTGAAATCGCGGCTCAGGCTGAGTTCGTTCGGAGCGACGATCTCGTCGCCCTTGGCGTTGACCAGCCGGAAACGGTAGGTCAGCTGCAGGCGGTATTCACGCACCCGGCCCTGGGCGTTGACGCTGAGGATGGTTTTCTGGCGGTTGTCCTCAAGTTGCTGGAAGACCGCCTCCGCCGCTTTCGGATCGGCGACGATTTCGGTGCCGCTACCGCGGATGTGGCGTTCGAGCCAGATCCGGACATCGGCGGTTTCCGGCAGCGCGATGGCCATCGTCTTGTAGGGCAGCGTGTTGCCGCCCGCGCCGCGCAGATGGAAGCCGCAGCCGGCGAGGGCGGCGACGAGGATCAGGGCGAACAGCGGGCGCAGCAGGCGCATGGCGTTTTCCTCAAGCGACGATGTTGACCAGGCGGCCGGGGACGACGATGACCTTCTTCGCCGGCTTGCCTTCCATGAATTTGACGGCGCCCTCGCAAGCCAGCGCGGCGGCTTCGATGCTCGCCTTGTCGGCTGTGGCGGCGACGCGGATCGAACCGCGCAGCTTGCCGTTGACCTGCACCATCAGCTCGATCTCGTCCTGCTTCAGCGCCGCCGGGTCGGCCTTCGGGAAAGCGGCAAGGCCGGCGTCGGCACCCGGCTTCAGTTCGGCGTAGAGCGCCTGGCCGATGTGCGGGACGATGGGGAAGAGCAGCAGCACGACGCTTTCCAGGACTTCCTGGGCGAGCGCGCGGCCGGCGGCGTCGGCGAGATCGCACTTGTCGTAGGCGTTGAGCAACTCCATGACGGCGGCGATGGCGGTGTTGAACTGCTTGCGCCGGCCGTAGTCGTCGGCGACCTTGCCCATGGTCTGGTGCAGCTTGCGCCGCAGGTCGGCCTGCGCGGAAGAGAGGCCGTCGTTGCCGGTGCAGGCGGCGACGAGGCCGATTTGCACGTGCTCGTAAGTCGTTTTCCACAAACGGCGCAGGAAGCGGTAGGCGCCTTCGACGCCGGCATCCGACCATTCCAGCGACTGATCCGGCGGCGAGGCGAACATGATGAACAGGCGCGCCGTGTCGGCGCCGTACTGGTCGATCAGCGCTTGCGGGTCGACGCCATTGTTCTTCGACTTCGACATCTTCTCGGTGCCTCCGATCACCACCGGCAGGCCGTCGGCCTTCAGCGTGGCGCCGGTCGGGCGGCCGCGCTCGTCGGTGACGACGTCCACGTCGGCCGGGTTGATCCACTGCTTCTTGCCGCCGTCGAGTTCACGGTAGAAGGTCGGCGCGACGACCATGCCCTGGGTCAGCAGGTTGGCGAAGGGCTCGCCCAAGTCGCCGATCAGGCCGACATCGCGCATCAGCTTGGTGAAGAAGCGCGAGTACAGCAAGTGCAGGATGGCGTGCTCGATGCCGCCGATGTACTGGTCGATGCCGCCCTTGCACCAGTAGGCGACGCGCTCGTCGACCATGGCCGTGGCGTTGTCCGGGCAGGCGTAGCGCAGGAAGTACCAGGACGACTCGAAGAAGGTGTCCATGGTGTCGGTTTCGCGGCGGGCAGCACCGCCGCACTTCGGACACTGGCACTCGTAGAATTCGGGCATCTTGGCCAGCGGCGAACCGGCGCCGGTGATCTCGACGTTCTCGGGCAGCACGACCGGCAACTGCTCGTCGGGCACCGGCACGTCGCCGCAGCTAGCGCAGTGGATGATCGGGATCGGGCAGCCCCAGTAGCGCTGGCGGGAAATACCCCAGTCGCGCAGGCGGAACTGGACTTTCTTGTCGCCGAGATCCTTGGCTGCGAGGTCGGTGGCGATGGCGTCGACCGCGGCTTCGTAGCCGAGGCCGTCGTATTTGCCGGAATTGACCAGCTTGCCCTTGACCTTGTCGGCGTACCACTCGGCCCATTGCTGGTTGCTGAAGCTTTCTCCGTCGACGGCGACGACCTGCTTGATCGGCAAGTTGTATTTCAGCGCAAACGCGAAATCGCGCTCGTCGTGCGCCGGTACGGCCATCACGGCGCCGTCGCCATAGCTCATCAGCACGTAGTTGCCGACCCAGACTTCGACTTGGTCGCCGGTCAGCGGATGGCTGACGTAGATGCCGGTCGGCATCCCCTTCTTTTCCATGGTTGCCAGATCGGCCTCGGCGACGCCGCCCTGCTTGCATTCCTCGATGAAGGCAGCCAGTTCCGGGTTGTTGGCGGCGGCGCGGCTGGCCAGCGGGTGCTCGGCGGCGACGGCAACGAAGGTGACGCCCATGATGGTGTCGGCGCGGGTAGTGAACACCCACAGCTTTTCGTCGGCGTTATCCGCCAGCGGGAAGGCGAAGCGGACGCCGGTGCTCTTGCCGATCCAGTTCTTCTGCATCAGGCGCACCTGTTCCGGCCAGCCCGGCAGGTTGTCGAGCTCGGCGAGCAGTTCCTCGGCGTAGGCGGTGATCTTCATGTAGTGCATGGGGATCTCGCGCTTTTCGACGACGGCGCCGGAGCGCCAGCCCTTGCCGTCGATGACCTGTTCGTTGGCGAGCACGGTGTGGTCGACCGGGTCCCAGTTCACGGTGCCGAGCTTCTTGTACACCAGGCCCTTTTCGTAGAGGCGGGTGAACAGCCATTGTTCCCAGCGGTAGTACTCGGGCGTGCAGGTGGCGAATTCGCGCTGCCAGTCGATGGCGAAGCCGAGCGACTTGAGCTGCGAACGCATGTAATCGATGTTGGAGTAGGTCCACCCGGCCGGCGCGACGTTGTTCTGCATGGCCGCGTTTTCCGCCGGCATGCCGAAGGCGTCCCAGCCCATCGGTTGCAGCACGTTGTAGCCCTGCATCTTGTGGAAGCGGGTCAGCACGTCGCCGATCGTGTAGTTGCGCACGTGGCCCATGTGCAGTTTCCCGGACGGATACGGGAACATCGACAGGCAGTAGTACTTGGGTTTGCTGGCGTCTTCGACGGCGCGGGCGGCGCCGGTTTCATCCCAGTGTTGCTGGGCGGCGCGTTCGAGGTCGGCCGGGGTGTATTTTTCCTGCATGGGCGTGTGAGCTGAATGAGCGTCGATCAAACCGCGAATTATAGCGGTTGCGCGCCCCGGTATCGGCGCCGGTTTTCAGCATTTCCCGCGCGCGCAGGGCGTGACGTGCCGGGCGGTTCCCCGTCACGCCGCCGGCTCGCGGCGCAACGGGCCGAACGTCAGCGACGTCCGGTCAGGCGGCTTTTTTTTGGCCGACCATGTCGTTCCAGGTGTTCTGCCAGAACTGGTAGGTATTCTGCGCGGCCATCAGCGACAGCAGCGACATCCGGGTCTGGTGACGCCAGAGCCAGCTCAGTTGCGGGGCCGGCGACAGCTTGGCGGCGGACTGGGTGTCGGCTTCGTCTTCGACGATGGCCAGGAAGCGCTCGATGGCCAGGCCGGAGAACTCGGCGCCGGACGATTGGCCGGTCAGGGTTTCGGCTTCGCCGACGGCGCGACGCCACAGCTTGAGCGCCAGTTCTTCACTGATGCCGGCGCGCTTGGCGATCCAGGGGAGGATTTTCGGTGATTGCATGTTGTTCATTTGCTGCTCCTTGTCGGTCACGGTGGTGACCCCATTCCATTCGACTGCCTCGTGGGCAAATAGTTTTGTGCACTGCAATATATTTGTTGCCAGTATACTTTTGGCACCCCGGCTGGCGTGTAACAAATTGTCGGTTTGTGTTGTTGCGTTGCACAATTGCAACAAAGTGGTTTGACCACTTGCCCAACAAAGCGCGGCCGGCATTGTACACTGTCCGCCCCTCTCCGTAATCCCCTGCCGCCATGTCCGACCTGCTCGCCAACCTCAATCCTCCTCAACTGCAGGCCGTGACGCTGCCGCCGGTGCATGCGCTGATCCTGGCCGGCGCCGGCAGTGGCAAGACGCGGGTGCTGACGACGCGCATCGCCTGGCTGATCTCGACTGGTCAGGTCGGGCCGCACGGCGTGATGGCGGTGACCTTCACCAACAAGGCGGCCAAGGAAATGACTGCGCGCCTGTCGGCGCTGGTGCCGATCAACGTGCGCGGGATGTGGATCGGCACCTTCCACGGCCTGTGCAACCGGCTGTTGCGCGCGCACTACCGCGAGGCGGGTCTGCCGCAGACTTTCCAGATCCTCGATTCGGCCGACCAGTTGGCGATGGTCAAGCGCCTCCTGAAGAACCTCAACATCGACGACGAGAAGTACCCGCCGCGCGAGCTGTGCCATTTCATCAACGCGCACAAGGAGCAGGGCGTGCGTGCCGGTCAGGCCGAGGTGTACGACCACTACACGCAGAAGCGCGTCGAGATTTATGCCGAGTATGAGGCCCAGTGCAACCGCGAGGGCGTCTGCGATTTCGCCGAGCTGCTGTTGCGCTGCCACGAGCTGCTGCAGCGCAACGAGCCGCTGCGCACGCATTACCAGCAGCGTTTCCGGCACATCCTGGTCGATGAGTTCCAGGATACCAACAAGCTGCAATACGCCTGGCTGCAATTGCTCGCTGGCGGTGGCGCCAAGCTCTTCGCGGTCGGCGACGACGATCAGTCGATCTACCGCTTTCGTGGCGCCGAGGTCGGCAACATGCGCGACTTCGAACGCGACTACTGCGCCGACAACATCATCCGTCTCGAGCAGAACTACCGCTCGCACGGCAACATCCTGGCCGCTGCCAACGCGATCATCAAGTACAACCGCGAGCGCCTCGGCAAGAACCTGTGGACCGACGCCGGCGACGGCGAGCCGATCCGCGCCTTCGAAGCCTATTCGGACATCGACGAGGCGCGCTTCATCGTCGACGAAATCCGCGAACTGGTGCGCGACGGCGTGCCGGCGACGCAATGCGCCATCCTCTACCGTTCGAACGCCCAGTCGCGCGTGCTCGAACACGAGCTGTTCACCAAGGGCGTGCCCTACAAGGTCTATGGCGGCCTGCGCTTCTTCGAGCGCCAGGAAGTCAAGCACGCGCTCGCCTACCTGCGCCTGCTGGGCAATCCGGACGACGACACCGCCTTCCTGCGCGTCGTGAACTTCCCGACCCGCGGCATCGGCGCCCGCTCGCTGGAAAACCTGCAGGCCGCCGCGCACCAGATGAATTCCAGCCTCTATAACGCCGCCGCTTCGCTGACCGGCAAGGCTGGCCAGAGCGTCGGCGCCTTCATCCGGCTGGTCGAGACGCTGCGCCAGGAGACCGAGAAGCTGCCGCTGCCCGAGATCATCGAGCATGTCGTCGAGAAGTCCGGTCTGGCCCAGCATTACCGGCTGGAGAAGGAAGGCCAGGAGCGCCTGGAGAACCTCGACGAACTGATCAACGCCGCCGCCAGCTTCGTCGATGACGAAGGGGCGGTCGGCGAGGGCGGGGCGCTCGCTTCCTTCCTCGCCCACGCCTCGCTCGAATCCGGCGAGCACCAGGCCGGTGAGGGCCAGGAAGCGGTCCAGCTGATGTCGGTGCACGCGGCCAAGGGGCTGGAGTTCGACGTCGTCTTTATCAGCGGCCTCGAGCAGGGCCTGTTCCCGCACGAGAACGCGGTCAGCGAGGGGCGCGACGGCCTGGAGGAAGAGCGCCGGCTGATGTACGTCGCGGTCACGCGTGCCCGCCAGCGGCTTTATCTCTCGTGCGCGCAGACGCGGATGCTGCACGGGCAGACGCGCTATTGCACGGCCTCGTCCTTTTTCGACGAGATTCCGGAGGAGCTGCTGCTCAAGCTCAACAAGAAGGCCGCGGCCCCGGCGCCGACCTGGGGCGGCTACGCCGCCGCCAGCAGCGAGCCGGTCGCTGGCGGCCTGCGCATCGGGCAGAACGTCGAGCATGCCAAGTTCGGTTTCGGCGTCATCGTCGCCACCGAAGGGCGCGGTGCCGACGCGCGGGTCCAGGTCAACTTCGGCGGCGGCGCCGGCATGAAATGGCTGGCGCTGGAGTACGCCAAGCTGACGCCGGTATGACGGTGTCCGTGCCGGCCGCGCGCTAGATCGCAAGCGCTGCTGGTGTTACCCTCGCAGTCTCGACGACGACAGGGTTTTCCCGAGCACGCATGATGGCGAAAATCAAGGCTGGACTTATCTCGCTGCGCGACCTGTTCGCGACAGCCTGGTGGATCTTTTTGATCGCCGGCATCGGTTTCGTCGTCGCCTTCCAGTTCGTCGAGCCGGCGCCGCCGCGCCACGTGGTGATGACCAGCGGCGGCGAGAGCGGCGCCTACTACCAGTTTGCCAAGCGCTACGCGGCGATCCTGGCGCGCTCCGGGATCACGCTGGAGGTGCGGACCTCCGAGGGCTCGGTGCAGAACCTTGAAAGGCTCAGGAGCGGCGAAGCGCAGATCGGCTTCGTCCAGGGCGGCGTCATCGAGCCGGTAGACGAGAGCCGGATCGACGAGGAGCCGGAAAACTGGGGGCTGCTGTCGTTGGGCAGCATGTTCTACGAGCCGGTCTGGGTCTTCTATCAGGGTGAGACGATCGAGCGCCTGAGCGAGTTGCGCGGCAAGCGCATCGCCATCGGCCAGGAAGGCTCCGGCATCCGGCAACTGGCGCAGCGCCTGCTGGAGGACAACGATGTCGATTTTCGCCAGAACACGCTGCCGATTTCCGGGCTGGATGCCGCCGAGGAGCTGCAGCAGGGGCGCATTGACGCCGCCTTCATCATCGCCGCCGAGCATGCGCCGGTGGTCCAGGTGCTGTTGCGTTCGCCCGGCATCAAGCTGATGAATTTTTCCCAGTCCTTCGCCTACGAGCGGCGTTATCCCTTCCTGACCCGGCTCACCATGCCGCAGGGGGTGGCCGATCTGGTCCTCGACATCCCGCCCGCCGACACCCGGGTGCTGGCGCCGACCGCCAGCCTGGTGGTGCGCGACGACCTGCATCCGGCACTGCAGAACCTGCTGCTGCAGGCGGCGCGGCAGATCCACGGCAAGCCGGGTTTCTTCCAGACGGCCAACGAGTTTCCCTCGTACATGGACGGCATGCTGCCGCTGTCGTCGGAGGCCGAGCGTTTCTTCAAGTCCGGTCCGCCCTTCCTGCAGCGCTACCTGCCTTTCTGGCTGGCCGTTCTGGTCGACCGGCTGATCGTCCTGCTGGTGCCGGTGATCGCTCTGCTCATCCCGCTGTTGCGGGTGGCGCCGGCGCTCTATAGCTGGCGGGTGAAATCCAAGGTCTTCCGTTGCTACGGCGAGCTGAAGTTCCTCGAGGACGACCTGAAGAACCATTACGACCCGGCGCGTCTGGCGGAATACCGGCAGCGGCTCGACGCGCTCGACGAAGAGGCGGCCGAACTGCATGTGCCGCTCGGTTTCACCGATCTGGTCTATACGCTGCGCGAGCACGTCAACCTGGTGCGCAGCATCCTCGACAAGAAGGAAAGGGAATGAAAGGCTTCCTCGTCGCCAATCCCAAGGGCGGTTCCGGCAAGAGCACGCTGGCCACCAACCTGGCCGGCTATTTCGCCAGTCGCGGCCATGATGTGATGCTCGGCGACATCGACCGCCAGCAGTCGGCGCGCGAATGGCTGGCGACGCGCCCGTTCGCATTGCCGACGATCGAAACCTGGGAAATCGGTCCCGATCGCATCGCGCGGCCGCCCAAGGGCACCTCGCACGTCGTCCTCGATACCCCGGCCGGCCTGCACGGCAAACAGCTCGACAAGGTGCTGAAGCTGTCGACGCGGGTGATCGTGCCGGTCCAGCCCTCGCTGTTCGACATGCGCGCCACCCGCCACTTCCTCGAAGCCCTGCTCGACGAGAAGGCCGTGCGCAAGGGCAAGGCCGACGTCGCCGTGATCGGCATGCGGGTCGATGGACGGACGCGCGCCGCCGCCGAACTGGAGCGTTTCTTCGCCAGCTTCGAGCTGCCGGTGCTGGCCTACCTGCGCGACACCCAGGTCTATGTCCAGGCCGCGGCCGCCGGGCTGACCCTGTTCGACCTGCCGCGCTCGCGCGCCGAGCGCGACCTCGAGCAATGGCAGGCGATCATCGAGTGGGTCGAAAAGCCCGGCCAGGCCGGGTGAAATGCTGAAATACCTGCTGCTGCTCGCGCTCGGCGCGCTTCTCTGGTGGCACTGGCGCAAGGGCCGGGATGGCGCCGTGCCGCCATCGGAGACGCCACGGCCGGTCGAGCGCATGGTGCGTTGCGCCCATTGCGGCGTACATCTGCCGGAAAGCGACGCTCTGGCCGACGGTGCTCGTCACTACTGCAACGCGGCGCATCGCGACGCCGCCCGGCGCGCCGGGGGCTGAGGTGCAGGGCTGGCTGAACGACACCTGGGTGCCGAACTGGCGCTCCTTCCAGTATTTCGTCCTCTATCGCCTGCTGCTCGGCAGTCTGGCGCTGCTGGCGCTGCTTTTTCCCGGCGACTGGAACCTGCGCCTCAACATGATGCCCTCGCTGCTCACCTTCTCGCTGGTCGGCGCGCATCTGGTATGTACCGCCGGCGGTCTGGCGCTGGCGCGCTTCTGGCAGCAACACTTCAACTTCCAGCTTTCGTTCCAGGTCATCGTCGACATCGTCGTCCTCGCCGCCTTGATGCTGATCGCCGGCGGCGTCAGCAGCGGCTTCGGCTTGATCCTGCTGATCTCTCTGGCGGCGGCCAGTCTGGTCGGCCAGGGGCGCCTGGTTCTCCTGTACGCGGCGCTGGCGACCTTGGCGGCGCTGGTGTCGCAGACGCTGGGGGTTTTTCTGCTCGATTTCGAGCAGAGCGGCCTGGTCCAGGCCGGCTTCATCTCGGCCGGTTATTTCGCGACGGCAATTCTTGCCCGTCTGCTCGGCCAGCGAGTGATGGTCAACGAAGACCTCGCCCGCCGGCGTGGCATCGCCCTCAACAACCAGATCAGGATCAACCAGCGCGTCGTCGAGCGGATGCAGGATGGCGTCTTGATCGTCACCCGCGACGGCGAGATTGTCCGCCACAACCCGATGGCGGTGCGCCTGCTTGGTCTGCCGCCAAGCGGCGGCAACCTGGCGGTGCACGCGCCGACCCTGGGCGCGGCGCTGACCCATTGGCTGGCCGGCAGCAGCAACGACAGCGTGCTGCTTTCCGGTGTCGGCAACGCCGAACTGGGCGCGCGTTTCGAATCGACTGCCAGTTCCGACGGTGAGGTCCTGGTCTTCATCGAGGACGTCGGCCGCATCAAGGAACAGGCCAAGCAACTCAAGCTGGCGGCGCTCGGCCGGCTGACGGCGAGCATCGCGCACGAAATCCGCAACCCGCTGTCGGCGATCAGCCACGCCTCGGAACTGCTGCGCGAGGAACGGCGCGGCGACCTCTACGAGCGCCTGCTGCGCATCATCGGCGACAACACGGCGCGCCTCGACCGCATCGTCAGCGACGTGCTCGAACTCGGCCGGCAGAAGCAGCCGCAGGTCGAGGTGATCTCGCTGCGCGAATTCCTCGGCAATTTCGCGGTAGACCTGCTGAGCAACGAAAACCTGCCGCCGACCACCATCGCCCTCGATGTGCCGGCCGGGCTGGTGGTCTGCTTCGATCGTTCGCACCTGCACCAGGTGCTGTGGAACCTGGTCGGCAACGCGCTGCGCCATTCGACGCGCGGCAGTGCGGCGGTTCGGGTTCAGGCGATTTCCGCAGCTGGTCAGGGCTGGGTAGAATTGCACGTCATCGACGATGGTCCCGGCGTCCCGCCAGAATTGCGCGACCAGGTGTTCGAACCCTTTTTCACCACCCATACCCTGGGTACCGGCCTCGGCCTGTTCATCGCCCGCGAGTTGTGCGTCGCCAACGGCGGCGCGCTGACCCTGAAGGCCGATGCCGGCGGTGGCCATTTCATTGTTTCCGGGAGGAGTGATTCGTGTCCGTTACCCGTAGCGAGCGACGCCCGCGCGGCGAGTTGAACCGGGTCCTCGTCGTCGACGACGAGGCCGACATCCGTGAACTGATCGACCTGACCCTGGCCCGCATGGGCTTGGCGGCCGAGTGCGCCGGGTCGGTCGGCGAGGCGAAGGCGGCGCTGGCGGCCGGCGATTTCCAGTTGTGTCTGACCGACATGCGCCTGCCCGACGGCGAGGGGCTGGAAATCGTCCGCTACATCGCCGAGAACCACCCGCGTTTGCCGGTTGCCGTGATCACCGCCTGGGGCAGCGCCGAGAACGCCGTCGCGGCGCTCAAGGCCGGTGCCTTCGATTACCTGTCGAAGCCGGTCGGCCTCGAACAGTTGCGGGCGCTGATCCGTTCCGCCTTGCGTCTGCCCGGCAACGGTGCCGAGAACGACGCGCTGCGTGCGCTCACCGGCGAGTCGGCGAGCATGCAGCAGGTGCGGGCGATGATCGAGAAAATGGCGCGCAGCCAGGCGCCGATCTACATCTCCGGCGAGTCCGGCTCCGGCAAGGAACTGGCGGCGCGCCTGATCCACGCCCGCAGCGCGCGCAGCGCCGGGCCCTTCGTCCCGGTCAACTGCGGAGCGATCCCCGAGAACCTGATGGAGAGCGAGTTCTTCGGCTATCGCAAGGGCGCTTTCACCGGCGCCGACAGCGACCGCGACGGCTTCTTCCAGGCCGCCAGCGGCGGCACGCTGTTCCTCGACGAGGTCGCCGACCTGCCGCTGGCGATGCAGGTCAAGCTGCTGCGGGCGATCCAGGAAAAACGCGTGCGCAAGGTCGGCTGCGTCACCGAAGAGCCGGTCGACCTGCGCATCATCTGCGCTACCCACCGCAATCTGCGTGAGCGGGTCGATCAGGGCAGCTTCCGTCAGGATCTCTATTACCGGCTGAACGTCATCGAACTGCGCATGCCGCCCCTGCGCGAGCGCATGGAAGACATTGCGCCGCTGGTCGACAGCATCCTCAACAAGCTGTGCGGCGAGGCGCATCCGCGGCTGTCGCCGGCGGCGATCAAGGCGCTGCAGCTCTACTCCTTCCCCGGCAACGTGCGCGAACTGGAGAACATCCTCGAACGGGCGACCGCGCTCTGCGCTGGCGAGTTGATCGAGCCCGACGACCTCCACCTTGAGCCCGAGGAGGGGGCCGGCAGCGATCTCCAGGGACGCGGCAGCGAGACGCTCGACGACTACCTCAACCGCCTCGAACGTCAGGCCATCCTCGAAGCGCTGCAGAAGACTGAGGGCAACCGGACGGCGGCGGCGCGCCTGCTCGGCGTCACCTTCCGTTCGCTGCGCTACCGGCTGGAACGGCTGGGCATCGAATGAACTGGCTGGCCGATGGCTGGCTGGACACGGCCGCACGCCGCGAGTCGCCGAATTTCGGCGAGCGTCCGGCCGGCGCCGAGGTTTCGCTGCTGGTCGTGCACAACATCAGCCTGCCGCCCGGCGAGTTCGGCGGCGACTGGGTCGAGGATTTCTTTCTCAACCGGCTCGATCCCGCGGCCCACCCCTATTTTGCAGAAATCGCCGACCTGCAGGTTTCGGCGCATTTCTACGTCCGCCGCGACGGCCACGTCGTCCAGTTCGTCGGCTGCGACCGGCGCGCCTGGCATGCCGGCCGCTCAACCTGGTGCGGACGCGACAACTGCAACGACTACTCGGTCGGTATCGAACTCGAGGGCTGCGACGAGCAAGCCTTCACCGACGCCCAGTATGCGGCGCTATGGCGCCTGATCGACGCCTTGCGCCAGCGCTATCCGATCGCCGCCATTGCTGGTCACAGCGACATCGCGCCCGGGCGCAAGAGCGATCCCGGGCCGTATTTCGACTGGGCGGCGCTCGCCGCCCGCTACCCCGACCTCGGCTTACCGCCCGCAGTGACGGCGTAGGCGCGCGAGGTACGATCAGGGCCGCCGGGCGAGCCTGGCAGCGGACCTGATGCCTTGTGCTTCGGCGCGGATGGAACCTCTATTCGCTTGAAGCCCGTCCTCGTTTCCCACTCTTGTCGCTGCGACCCATCAAGTCCGAGCGGCGGCTAGTCGGCCAAGGCGTTTGATTCCTCGGTGGCCGAGGTGGCGTCCTTGTCGGTCAGGAGCAACTCGATCTTATCCACCGCGGCTTTCAGCGCTGGCAGATATCGTTCTGTGGCTTCCGCGATGGGTACGGCTTTCTTCAGGAAGACGACGTTGATGCATGCCAGTACCTGAGCCTTGTGGCGAACCGGGACGGCGATGGCGGCGATCATCGATTGCTGCCCCCATTCTCCCTCGTTCGTTGCGTAGCCTTGGCGTCGCACTTTTTCAAGCATCTGTTCGACCAGTATCCGGTTGCGCGCAAAGCCGGCCTGCTCGTCGTTGCCGGCTACCAGTAGCTGAAGAATCTGCCGCCTTTCCTCGTCGCTGCAATAGGCCAGATAGGCTCGCCCGGCGGAAGTGAACAGGAGGGGCATGCGTTGGCGGATCATCGCCCGATGGAAAGAGAGGGGACTGAAGCGGTGCGTGGTTTCCCGCACCAGCATGCAGTCGCCGTCGAGCGTGCTGAGGTCGGAAGGCCAGACGACCTTCTGCAGCAATTCGCCAAGGATCGGATTGGCGATCTCGGAAATCCATTCGTCATCGGTGAAGCCGTCGCTCAACTGGCGAACTTTCAGGTTCAGGCGGTAGCTGTCGTCGGAGGCGCTGCGCCGGACATAGCCTTCGGCCTGCAGGGTTTCCAGCATGCGGCGCACGGTAGTTCGGTGTAGTCCCGTGCGAACGCTCAGTTCGGCGATGTTCGCCCAGCCGTTGGCCGACTGGCTGATTGCCCGCAGGATCGACAGCCCGCGGCTCAAGCCTTGTACGGCGCGATAGCTGGCTCCACTGTTCGGTCGCATCGCATTCCCTTTGTTCGATAAAAACTATATTTAAAACAATGTTGTGCATATTGTGAACATTTGGGAAATAAATTTTTGTTCTCCCTTGTCTCTCCCTAGAATCGCCCCATCAACAAAAACATATGGAGACAAACATGACTATCGAGTCGACGGGCGACGGTTAAACCTCGGCCCGCTTGTTGGAAGCGGCGGCTTCCCTTTCAAGAATCCAAGAATCGTCTTTCGCTGCGGAAGATTTCGCTCTTCCGGCGGGAGCGGCTTGCCCGAATTTACCGATCAAGGATAACGCATGACCATTCACCTTAAATGTCTGTCGCATACACCGTTGCGCGGACTGAACGACCCGGGCGCCGATGTCGAAGTCGAAGTCGATGCCGTGCTGGCCAAGGCCAAGGCCGAGGTCGAGGCTTTCGACCCGGAACTGATCGTCATCTTCGCGCCGGACCATTACAACGGCCTGTTCTACGACCTGATGCCGCCATTCGTCATCGCCACGGCAGCCGAATCGGTCGGCGACTACAAGACCCTGCTGGGGGCGTTGTCGATCCCCAAGGATCTGGCGCTCGACCTTGCCCGCCACATTCTCGACAGCGACGTCGATATCGCCATCTCGCACCGCCTGCAGGTCGATCACGGCTGCACGCAAACGCTTGAAGAACTGACGGGGGGGCTGACGCGCTACCCGGTCATCCCCATCATCATCAACTCGGTGGCGCCGCCGTTCGGGCCTTATCGCCGGGTGCGCAAGCTCGGCGACGCGGTCGGCAAGTTCGTCGCCAAGCTGAACAAACGCGTGCTGATCCTCGGCACCGGCGGGCTTTCGCACGAACCTCCAGTTCCTCTGCTGGCCGGCGCCAACGACGACATCGCCAATTTCCTGATTGCCGGCCGTAATCCGACGCCGGAGTTCCGTGCCGCCCGTCAGGCGAGGACGCTGGCGACCGGGATGATCTTCGGCACCCCGGAGTGCGACCTGACGCCGCTTAATCCCGAGTGGGACGAGGATTTCATGGACCTGCTGGTCCGCGGCCAGCTGGATCGGTGCGACGCCTTCGATATCGACGAGATATCGCGCATGGCTGGCCGTTCGACGCATGAGATCCGTACCTGGGTGGCGGCTTTCGCTGCTCTGGCCGCCATCGGTCCCTACAACGCCCATCGCGATTACTACCGTCCAATCAACGAATGGATTGCTGGCTACGGCGTCTTGAGCGCCAGCCCGAAGTGAATTCATTCCCGAAAAATCTGCATCACGCCCCCTACCCAAGGAGATGTAAGACATGACTACCCATACCATTCCGAGCGAAGCCGAAATCGTTCAACGTGCGCACGACATGATTCCGATGCTGCGCGCCCGCGCCGAAGAATGCGAAAGAAACCGCATGGTGCCCGTCGAGACCATCCAGGCCTTCAAGGAGGCGGGTTTCTTCAGGATTCTGCAGCCCAAGCGCTGGGGCGGCTACGAAATGTCCCCCAATGTGCTCAACAAGGTGCTGATCGAACTGGCTCGTGGCTGTCCGTCCAGCGCCTGGAACGTCATGGTGCTCGGCGTGCATCCCTTTGAAGTGGGCCTGCTGCCGGTCAAGGTGGGCGACGAACTGTGGGGTGAAGACAATACCCAACTCGTCTCCTCGTCCTATGCGCCCTTCGGCACCGTGGCCAAAGTTGAGGGCGGTTACAAGCTGAACGGCGAGTGGCTGACTTCCAGCGGTTGCGACCATGCTGCCGGCGGAGCCTTCGTCGGCGGCCGCGTCGAGGAAAACGGCGAACTGGTCTTCCGCTCCTTCTGGGTGCAACGCAGCGATTACGAAATCGTCGATGACTGGTTCGTTGTCGGTCTGGCCGGCACTGGATCCAAAAAGCTGGTCATCAAGGACGTTTTCGTCCCGGAATACCGCTGCCATGTCATCGGCGCCTATGACGAGCAGTCGCACGGCGGGGTCGAGAAGCTGTACAAGATGCCGTTCTTCTACGTCTTCTACGCCGCCGTATCCTCGGTCATCATCGGTATGGCCCGCGGCATGGCCGATTTGTACATCGAGCACATGGTGCCGCGCCAGAACATCAACCAGGCCGTCGGTGCCGCGGTCAACGACCCGTTCATCAAGGGGCGTCTGGGCGAGGCTTACGCCAAGATCGCCGGCGCCACCGCCCGCGTCCTGATGAATACCGATGAAGCCTGGTCCTACGCCTCCAACGGGCAACTGGTTCCGCTCGATGTCCGCGTGCGTCATTTCGCGACCAATCAATTTACCGGGGGCGATTGTTTCGAAGCCGCTCACATGATCTTCAAGAAGACCTCGACCCGGGGCGTCTGGATGAACAGCCCGATGCAGCGCCAGATGCGCGACATCCTGGTGGGGGCGAACCACATCACGCAGAACCAGGACAACATCGGCGACCTCCTCGGCGGCCAACTGCTCGGCAACCCGCTGCCGCAACCGAACCCGTTCGGCGCCAAGCCGGCGCAGGCTGCGCAGTACCAGTAAGGAGTGCTCATGAGCCAGGACATCAACCAGCTACTCGACTGGAAACCCAATACCCGGCTGGCGGCGATGCCCACCGTCAGCGCCGAGGACCATCGCTACGGCATGCGCCACTTCGCGGTCGGAGTCACCGTCATCACTGCCAGGGACGGCGATGCCCGGGCCGGCCTGACCGCGACGGCCGTCTGTTCGGTAACCGCCGATCCGCCCCGTCTGGTCGTCTTCGTGAACAAGAACGTGATGGCCAGCGAGGTCATCCTCAACAGCGGCGCCCTCTGCGTCAACGTACTGGCCGGCGAACAGGAGGAGGTCGCCAAGGTTTTCGCCGGCATGATCAAGGAGGTGCATGGCGATGCCCGTTTCCAGTACGGCGCTTGGCGCGAACTGGTGACCGGCGCGCCGTCGCTGGATGGCGCGCTGGCCAATTTCGATTGCCGCGTGATCAAGGTGTTCGACGAAAGCACCCACCACGCTTTCCTGTGCGAAGTGCTGGCGACCTGCGAACGCAACGACGGCGAAGCGCTGATCTACCTGAACGGTGCCTTTCGCCGCATTCCCCAGTAACCGCCCCGACGTTCGACCCCATTACCCAGAGGAGACTTACCATGAAAACAAATAAGCTGATTGCTGCCGTCGTTGCCGCCATCGCCTGCGTTCCCGCAGTGGCCGACGTCAACGTCGGTGTCATCGCCTCGCTGACTGGTCCGGCGGCCGCGTTGGGCGCGGAAACCAAGAAGGCTGTCGCCATGTTCCCGAATACGCTCGGCGGCGAGAAAGTCAATTTCATTCTGCTCGACGACGGCACCGATCCGACCAACGCCACCAAGAACGTCCGCAAGCTGATCTCCGAAGACAAGGTCGACGTCATCCTTGGCCCGAACCTGATCGTCACCGCCAACGCGATGGCCGACGTGGCCAATGCCGACAAGACGCCGATGGTTTCCGTCGCCCCGCTCGAGGTTACGGGCGACAAGCGCGGCTACGTCTTTCGCAGCGAGCCGTCGGCCGAGCTGATGGTCAACAAGGTTGTCGCCGATATGCTGGAAGGCGGCGCCAAGACAGTCGGCTTCATTGGTTTCTCGGATTCCTGGGGCGAACTGCTGCACAAGGCCCTGATCAAGGCGGCCGAAGGGAAGCTGAAGATCGTCGCCAGCGAGCGCTACGGCCGGGCCGATCCCAGCGTCCAGGCGCAGGTGCTGAAAGTCATGTCGGCCAGGCCGGACGTCGTCTTCGTCGGCGCCTCGGGTACGCCGGCCGCCATGCCGCAGATCACGCTGCGCGAGCGCGGTTTCAAGGGCAAGATTTACCAGTCGCACGGCGTGACCAACAAGGAATTCCTGCGCGTCGGCGGCAAGCATGTCGAAGGTGCGCTGATCCCGGTCGGCCCGGTGCTGGTTGCCGAGCAGCTACCGGACAACTACCCGACCAAGAAGAATGCCGTGGCCTTCGTCAAGGATCTGGAAGCCAGGAATGGTCCGGATTCCCGCTCGACCTTCGCGGGCGCCACCTGGGACGCTTGGCTGCTCGCCCAGAACGGCCTGCAGGCTGCACTGAAGGGCAAGGCCAAGCCGGGCACGCCGGAGTTCCGCGCCGCGGTGCGCGACGGGATCGAAAAGAGCAACAAGCTGGTCGGCACCAACGGCGTCTACACCATGGGCGCCAATGACCACGCTGGCTACGACGCTTCCGCCATCGTCCTGATCAAGGTCGAGAACAACCACTGGAAACTGGTGAAGTGATGGGCGAGCCGCTTACCCCCCAAGCTGCGGCGGCGCTACTCAAGGCCGCCCATGCCGGCGGCCGGGCCATCGCTCCGCTGCGCGAGCGTCTGGCCCGGGTTGATCAGGAGGGCGCCTACGCCGTCCAGGAAGCCAATACCCTGGCCTGGCTGGGCGAAGGGCGTCGCCTGGTCGGGCGCAAGATCGGCCTGACCTCGTTGGCCGTGCAGGCTCAGCTTGGTGTCGATCAGCCGGATTTCGGCATGTTGTTTGCTGACATGGCGGTTGGCGACGGCGAGATCGTCGCAACTGGCCGGCTGATCCAGCCGAAGGTCGAAGCGGAGGTCGCCCTGGTGATCGGGCGTGACCTGACGCATGAGCGCCATACCTATGCCGACCTGATCAGTGCCACCGAGTACGCCTTGCCGGCCATCGAGATCGTCGATAGCCGTATCGAGAACTGGAACATCAAGTTCGTCGACACGGTGGCGGACAACGCTTCCAGCGGTCTGTTCGTCCTCGGTGGTCGTCCGGTCAGGCTGCGCGATCTCGACCTTACCGCCTGTGCCATGGAAATGCGGCGCGGCGAAGAAGTCGTCTCACGCGGCAACGGCCGGGCCTGTCTCGGCAGCCCGCTCAATGCGGCGGTCTGGCTGGCCGACATGATGGTGCGTTGCGGGCGGCCTTTGCTGGCTGGCGACATCGTCCTGAGCGGAGCGCTAGGGCCGATGGTTTCCGTCCAGGCCGGCGATCGTTTCGATGTTGGCATTGATGGCCTCGGCACGGTCAGCGCGGCGTTCGAATGAAAAGAAGCTTCTTTCCCCCAAGAGAAACGACATGACTCAAAAAATCAAATGTGCGCTGATCGGTCCCGGCAATATCGGCACCGATCTGCTCTACAAGCTGAAGCGCAGCCCCTTCCTCGAACCGGCCTGGATGGTCGGCATCGATCCCGAATCGGAAGGCCTCAAGCGGGCCGCCGAAATGGGCCTGAAAGTCACCGCCGGCGGTGTCGACGGCTTGCTGCCGCATGTGCTGGCAGACAACATCCAGATCGCCTTCGACGCGACCTCGGCCTACGTCCATGCCGAAAACTCGCGCAAGCTCAACGAACTCGGTGTGCTGATGATCGACCTGACGCCGGCCGCCATCGGTCCCTACTGCGTGCCGCCGGTGAACCTGGCCGAGCACGTCGGCAAGCGCGAGATGAACGTCAACATGGTCACCTGCGGCGGCCAGGCGACGATCCCGATGGTTGCCGCGGTGTCCCGCGTGCAGCCGGTGGCCTACGGCGAAATCGTCGCCACCGTCTCGTCCAAGTCGGCCGGCCCCGGCACGCGCAAGAACATCGACGAATTCACCCGTACCACCGCCGGTGCCGTCGAGAAGGTCGGCGGGGCCAAGAAGGGCAAGGCGATCATCATCATCAACCCGGCCGAGCCGCCGCTGATCATGCGCGACACCGTGCATTGCCTGACCGAAACGGCACCGGACCAAGCCAAGATCACCGAGTCGATCCACGCCATGATCAAGGAAGTCCAGAAATACGTGCCGGGCTACCGCCTGGTCAATGGTCCGGTTTTCGACGGCAACCGCGTTTCCGTCTACCTGGAAGTGCAGGGCCTGGGCGACTTCCTGCCGACCTACGCCGGCAACCTGGACATCATGACCGCCGCCGGGGCGCGCACCGCCGAGATGTTCGCCGAAGAAATGATCAAGGGCACGCTCAAGCTCGCGCCGACCCAAGCTGCCTGAGGAGAAACGAGATGACACTGCAGGGCAAGAAAATCACCGTCCACGACATGACGCTGCGTGACGGCATGCACCCCAAGCGCCACCTGATGAGCCTCGACCAGATGGTCAGCATCGCCACCGGTCTCGACGCCGCTGGCATTCCGCTGATCGAAGTCACCCACGGCGACGGCCTCGGCGGCTCGTCGGTCAATTACGGCTTCCCGGCGCACACCGACGAGGAATACCTCGGCGCGGTGATTCCCAAGATGAAGCAGGCCAAGGTCTCGGCGCTGCTGCTGCCGGGCATCGGCACCGTCGACCACCTGAAGATGGCGCGCGACCTCGGGGTGAACACCATCCGCGTCGCCACCCACTGCACTGAGGCCGACGTCTCCGAGCAGCACATTACGATGGCCAGGAAGCTGGACATGGACACCGTCGGCTTCCTGATGATGGCCCACATGAACAGCCCGGAAGGCCTGGTCAAGCAGGCGAAACTGATGGAGTCCTACGGCGCCAACTGCATCTACGTCACCGACTCCGCCGGCCACCTGCTGCCGGACACCGTCAAGGCCCGCCTGAGCGCGGTGCGCGCGGCGCTGAAGCCGGAAACCGAACTCGGTTTCCACGGCCACCACAACCTGGCGATGGGCGTCGCCAACAGCATCGCGGCGATCGAGGTCGGCGCCAACCGCATCGACGCGGCGGCCGCCGGGCTCGGCGCCGGCGCCGGCAACACGCCGATGGAAGTGCTGGTCGCCGTGTGCAGCCTGATGGGCATCGAGACCGGCGTCGATGTGGCGAAGATCACCGACGTCGCCGAAGACCTGGTGGTGCCGATCATGGACTTCCCGATCCGCATCGACCGCGACGCCCTGACCCTGGGTTACGCCGGCGTCTATGGCTCCTTCCTGCTGTTTGCCAAGCGCGCCTCCGCCAAGTACGGCGTGCCGGCCCGCGAGATCCTGGTCGAACTGGGGCGGCGCGGCATGGTCGGCGGCCAGGAAGACATGATTGAAGACACCGCCATCACGATGGCACGAGAACGGGGACTGATCGCATGAAACTGAACCAGAACACCATCGCCGCGCTGGCCGAACTGCTGGAAAACGCCGAGCTGCAGGCGCACGACGTCGTCAAGATCACCGACGCCCATCCCGAGATGGACTGGGACGACGCCTATGCCATCCAGAACGAAATCCTGCGCCGCAAGCTGGCGCGCGGCAACAAGGTGGTCGGCCTCAAGTGCGGCCTGACCTCGCACGCCAAGATGAAGCAGATGGGCGTCGACACGCCGTGCTTCGGTTTTCTGGTCGATTACTTCACGGTGCCGGACGGCGGCGAAGTGAAGATCAAGGAACTGATCCACCCCAAGGTCGAGCCGGAAATCGTCTTCGTATTGAAGAAGGCGCTGAGCGGCCCGGGCTGCCATGTCGGCTCGGTGCTCGCCGCGACCGATTTCGTGATGGCCGGCATCGAGGTCATCGACTCGCGCTACCGTGACTTCAAGTTCGACCTGAAGAGCGTGATCGCCGACAACTGCTCGTCGTCGCGCTATGTGCTGGGCGGCATGGCGGTACCGGTGGCCGATCTCGACCTGCGCACGCTGGGCGTGGTGATGGAAAAGAACGGCCAGGTCGTCTCGATCGGTGCCGGGGCCGCGGTGCTCGGCCACCCGGCAGCGGCGGTCGCCATGCTGGCCAACCACCTCGGTGCGCGCGGCGAGGAAATCCCGGCCGGCACGATGATCCTCTCCGGTGGCGTCACCGAAGCGGTCTCGGTCGCGGCCGGCGATCACGTCAACCTACGCATCCAGTCGCTGGGTAACGTCAGCCTCAAGTTCGCCTGATCCGGAAGGGAGACAGCCATGCCATTCGCCCAGATTTACCTGATCGAAGGTCGCACCGACGAACAGAAGAAGCTGCTGATCGAGAAGGTCAGCGCCGCGATGGCCGAAGCCCTCGGCGCGCCGCTGGAAAACACGCGGGTGTGGATCCAGGACGTGCCGAAAGGGCAGTGGGGGATTGGCGGCAAGACCGCCAAGGACCTCGGGCGCTAGCTGAACGATGAAACGGGCTGCCCGGCGAAGCGCCGGGCAGCGCCGGGTCGGCCTGGCTCCGGCAATACCTGAAAGGTATCTAGTGAGGCAGTAAATGGTATTGGACGGTATTGGTGCCATTCGGCCATAGTAGGGTCAGTAAAAAAATATCGAGATTTTGTGGGGCCGCAGCCCAGATGCTGCCGGCAACCGCAGGAGACAAGGCAAGTCAGGGTTGGGTTGGTCGGTAAGCGACCGACCCGCAAAGGAGGAAGTTTTATGGGGCGGATTTCTGCCGCAAGACGATTGCCGACCACCTCGGCAATCGCAGCGAGTTTCCTGCTGGCCGCGTGCACGCAGGCGCCGGACATGTCCGGCATTGCCAGCGAGCGGGCGCGGCCGGTGCAGCGTTACGACATCAGCCAGGCCATCGCCAGCAACGGTGACGCCATCGTCGTCGGTACCCAGAGCGGTGTGGCGCTGGTTTCGCACGACCAGGGCAAGACCTGGGAACGTCAGGCGCTCGGCCATGTGTCGCTGGTCGACATCGCCGTCTGCAGCGACAAGACCTTCATCGCCATCGACCACTATCGCAAGCTCTGGCATGCCGACGCGAGCGGCGCCAACTGGCAGTCGGTCGGGCTCGAACAGCCGCGTATCCCGATTGCCGTCGCCTGCAGCCCGCAGGGCGGCTGGTGGGTGGCCGGCACCAACGCGACGATCGCCGGCAGCGCCGATCAGGGCAAGACCTGGCAGGTCACCGACCTCGGCGAGGATACCCAGATCACCGCCCTGCAGTTCATCGACGCGCAGCGCGTCGTTGCCTTCGGCGAGTTCGGCCTGTCGCTCGTGTCGACCGACGGTGGCGCCAGCTGGCAGAAGAATCCGCCGCTGCCCGGCGAGTTCTACCCCTACGCCGCGCTCTTCCGCAATGCCGGCGAAGGCTGGGTGAGCGGCATCGCCGGCCAGATCCTGCATACCCGCGACGGTGGGCAGACCTGGCAGAAGCAGGAGAACGCCACGCAACTGCCGCTCAACCGCCTGTTCATGCATGACGGCGCGCCGTTCGGCGTCGGCAACGGCGGTGTCGTGGCGCGGCTGGAAGGGGAGGTCTGGCGCAACGTGCCGTATCCCGATCCGCTGCCGATGTTCCTCGGCGGTGGCGCTTCCATTGCCGGTCAGGCGGCGATCGTCGTCGGCGGCCCGGGCGGCCTGCTGCGCACGATCAGCACGGCGAACAACAAGTAGAACAGGAAGCAAGCATCATGGTCAGCCAACTCCGTCATTCCATCACGCATCGCCTGCACGTCGGCGAAGAGTGGATTTTCCGCAACCCGAAGATCGTCCTCTCGATCATCCTGGCAGTCACTTTCCTGTTCGGCCTGGCGCTGCCCAAGCTGCGCATCTTCACCGACTTTTCCGACCTGCTGCCGCAGAACCACGCCTACATCAAGGTCTATAACCGGCTGAAGGAGAATTTCGGCGGTGCCAACATGATCATCATGTCGGTCGAAGTCGAGCAGGGAACGATCTTCAACGACGACACCCTGAGCCTGATCCACGAGGCGACGCAGGGCGTCGACAACCTGCCCGGGGTCAACCACAACCTGGTTTCCAGCCTGACCCACCGCACCGCGCGCAAGGTCTTCCTCGACGACCAGGGCGGCTTCGCGTCCGAGTCCTACTACGATCCGCTGCAGCCGACGCGCAGCGTCGCCGAACTGGAACGGCTGAAGAACGACGTCATCGCCAGCCCGACGATCTACGGCCTGCTCGTCTCGCCCGACCTCAAGGCGGCGCTGATCAAGGCCCAGTTGAACGAGGCCGGCATCGACTACGCCGCTACCTTCGCCGCGCTGCAGGAAGTGCGCGCCAAGCTGGAGAAGCCCGGTCACAAGATCTACGTCACCGGCAACCCGGTGCTCACCGGCTGGGTTTACACCTACCTCAACCAGATCGTCGAAATCCTCGCCTACACGCTGGCCCTGCTGGCGACGCTGCTGATCGTCTATTTCCGCCGCTTCTACGGCGTCGCGCTGCCCTTGCTGGGGATTGCGCTGTCGTCGATCTGGGGCCTCGGCTTCATGGCGATCATGGGCATCAACCTGGAACCGCTGTCGCTGCCGATTCCCTTCCTGATCGCGGCGCGCGCCACTTCGCACGGCGTGCAACTGGTGGTGCGCTACTACGAAGAACTGGCGCTGGTCAAGAACGGGCCGCAGGCGGCGCGCAACGCGCTCGATGCGCTGTTCCGGCCCGGCTCGCTGGCGATCATCGTCGACGCCGTCGGCATTGCCGTGCTGGTGCTGGGTGCCGCGCCGTTCAACCACAAGCTCGGTATCGCCGCCGGTTTCTGGGGCTTCGCGGTGATCTTCACGGTGCACTTCATGGTGCCGCTGGCGCTGACCATCCTGCCGGCGCCGAAGAAGCACGAGAACGGCAACGAAGGCATCCGCCAGTTCCTCGGCAAGGCGATGGCAATGACCGGCGGCACCGACGGCGGCGCCCGCTCGATCCTGATCCTGACGCTGATCGGCGCGATCGGTGCGACCTACCTGGTGGGCAAGGTGCAGCTCGGCGAATCCGAGCCGGGCTCGCCGCTGCTCCACCGCGACCACGACTACAACGTGTCGACGACGGCGATCAACACCCGCTTCCCGGGTTCCGAGGAACTGCACGTCATCGCCCGCACCGACGAACCCGGCGGCATCAAGCGACCGGAAGTGATGGCGGCGATCGAACGCTTCCAGGCGCACATGCTGTCCGACCCGACGCTGGGCGGCACCAAGGCGATCCCCGGCGTCGTGCGCGTGGTCAACAAGCTGATCCACAACGACGATCCGCGCTGGATGCAGTTGCCGGACAGCCAGGACGAGATCGGCGGCCTGATGTTCACCTACATGGCGTCGAGCCCGATCCCGGGGGCGCTCAAGGAGTTCGTCAGCCCGGACGAGAACGAGGCGGACATGGTGTTCTATTACAAGGACCACCAGGCGGAAACGATCAACCGCATCGTCGCCCTGGCCGAAGCAGGCATCCGCAAGATCGAGGCCGAAGTGCCGGGCCTGCACATCGAACTGGGCGGCGGCATCATCGGCGTCACCGCTGCCGGCAACCAGGCGCTGCACACCGACCACATGATCATCATCCCGGCCGTCATGCTGCTCGCCTTCGTCATCGTCATGGCCTACTACAGCTCGCTGCACGCCGGCTGGCTGATGGTCCTGCCGATGCTGTTCGCGACGCTGATGACCTATGCCTTCATGGGCGCGCTCGACATCGGCATCAACGTCAACACGGTGCCGGTGATCGCCGTCGGCGTCGGCGTCGGCATCGACTACGCGGTCTATTTCATGGACCGCATCCGCGAGGAGTTCGCCGTCCTGCGCGACATCAAGCAGTCGGTGATCAACGCCGTCGCCACCACCGGCTACGCCGTCAGCTTCACCGCGGCGACGCTGATCGCCGGCGTCGTGATGTGGATCTTCATGTCCGACCTGCGCTTCCAGTCGGACGCCGCGATCCTGCTGTCCTTCATGCTCATCGTCAATGCGATCGCCGCCGTGCTGATCGTGCCGTCCTGGTGCGTCGTCTTCAAGCCGAAGTTCGTCACCGCGGTGCATTACGACGAGGACGGCGTCCTGGAAAACGACTAACAAGACCCGGCAAACCGGGGAACAGCAAAACCTTTGTTCACAACCAGATGGGGGATCAAAAACATGGAGACACTCAATAACGGAGCATGGCAGCGCAGCCTGCTCGCAATCGCGGTGAGCTGCGCCTTCGCCGCTCCGGCGGCGGCCGACGACCTGCCGGCAATGGGCGAAGAGGACTCGCCCTGGCAGGTGGACGTGACCTACGAAAACCATACCGTGCGGCGCGAGAACGTCGGCCTGGCCAAGTTCCGCAACACGCTGCAGGCCGAGTTCGACAAGGGCGTCGGCAACGGCTGGAAGGTGCACGGCATCATGCGCGGCAGCTGGGACGGCGTCTATCGCATGAACAGCGACGAGTACGGCAACAAGGCGGGCGGCTCGATCAACATGCAATCGACGACGCCCGGTGGTTACCTGACGACGCCGTGGGGCACCGGGCCGGTGACCTATTCGCTGGTCAATGGCGCCTTCGGCCTGGTGAACAACGCCTTTGTCGATGCCTACCCGGCGAGCAACCCGAACGCCGGTCTGCGCGTTCTCGGCGACCGCTGGCACAGCATCAACGGCGGTGTCGCCTTTGCCGTGCCGGTCCGTCCCTGCGACGTGGACAAGCGCGGTTGCCGCGATTTCGGCGGCTACGGCGACCTCAAGCGTTCCGAGCTGGAAGCGCCGGAATTCAACGACCGCCTCGATTTTCTCCGCGAACTCTATGCCAAGAAGGACTTCGACCTCGGCGACGGCAAGAGCCTGTTCGTCAAGCTCGGCCGGCAGCAGGTGGTGTGGGGTCGCACCGACCTGTTCCGCGTGCTCGACGTGATCAACCCGGTCGACTTCTCGCGCAACAACATCTACGACGAACTGTCCGACATCCGCATCCCGATGTGGATCGCCCAGGTCGAATACCGGATGGGCGCCAGCGACACGATGCAGGACCGCAACCTGCAGTTCGTCTGGAACGTCGACAAGTTCCGCCCGAACAACCTTGGTCAGTGCGGTTCGCCGAACTCGATCCTGGATGCCGGCTGCTTCTTCCGCGGCATGGCCAACCTGTGGGACAACGGCGGCACCGTCTCCAACTTCGCCAACGTCGCGCCCGGCACGCTGCTGGCGACCAACTTCGGTCCCGGCCAGATCGGTCTGGACAAGGTTCACCTGCCGTCGTGGAGTCTGTCGAACACCCAGTTCGGCATGAAATACGAAGGCGTGACCCAGGACGGCCTGTCCTTCTCGCTGAACGCGCTGACCTATCGTTCGCAACTGCCGTCGCTGCGCGGCGGCAAGCGGGCGACCAACTCGTTCACCGGTGTCTATCAGGATGCCTGGCCCTACCTGATCTCCTTCGACATGCATTACCCGCGCGTCAACCTGATCGGCGGCTCGATGGACTTCCAGGTACCGGCGGCCAATGCCGCGGTGCGCGTCGAGGCGGCGTACACGGATGGCGAGGAGTTCGCCAACACCAACCGGCCGGAGCTCTACTCGAAGAACAACGTCTTCCGTACCGTGATCGGCATCGACCGGCCGACCTTCATCCCCTTCATCAGCGAAACCCAGGCGACGCTGATTTCCGGGCAGTTGTTCTACCAGCACATCTTCGACCACGAATGGAAGCGCGGCTCGCTTGGGCCGGTCGGCATGCCGGACTGGGAAGACAACGTGATCGGCACCCTGCTGATCAAGGCCTTCCTGAAGAACGGCATGGTCAGCCCGCAGGTGATCTTCGCCCACGACTTCAAGGCGCGCGCCACCGTCGTCGCGCCGCAGGTCGAGATGCACCTGAGCAACGACCTCAAGGTCACCATCGGCGCCAACTACAAGCTGGCCGAAGGCCGCAGCCGCTGGGAGTTCGACGATTGCCGCGCGTGCAACCCGTTCGCACCATTCACCGCGCCGAACGGCGATCCCGACCCCTTCACCAGCTATTCCCGTGGCCTGGCCGGCATGGAACCGCTCGGCCGCTTCCGCGCCGGTCCGATCGGTGCGGCATTCAAGGAAAACGACCTGTTCGTCAAGCTGAACTACAAGTTCTGAACCCAACCGGAGGAGACATTTCATGAAAAAATCACTACGCAAACTGCTGCCCTTGTTCGTCGCCGCCAGCTTCGGCACCGCCCAGGCGGCGACCGAAGCCGACGTCGAGAACACCTTCAATCCCTACAAGGCCGGCATGCCCAGCTTCGCCGGCCTGAAGGCGGGGATGACGATCAACAAGGGCAATGCCGACCAGTTCAAGGACATCCTCGGTGCCGGCGTCTTCAAGCTGATCAAGGAAGGCATGTTCGAAATGAAGGTTGGGCCGACCACCCAGTTCAGCATTTCCAAGGCCTACATCGACGCCACTCGCGCCAACCTCAACAAGACCCAGCTCGGCGCCAAGCCGGGCGACATGATCAGCGGCTACGTCGCCGGCCGCCCCTTCCCGGAAGAGCCGGACGCCAAGGACCCGCGCGCCGGCGAGAAGCTCGCCTGGAACTACAAGTACGGCGTGAACTGGGGTGACGGCGCGATCATCTCGCCGTTCTACTGGCAGTACCGCAACATGCAGACCGGCAAGGTGGAAAAGGAAATCAACTGGGACTTCCACTTTCTCAACTTCATGCACCGCACCAAAGACGCGCCGGTGCCGGAAATCACCCCGAACCCGTCGGGCATCTTCCGCGCCATCTACGTCAAGGCGCATGAGCCGCAGGATCTGAAGAACACGCAGTTGCTGATCCAGCGTTTCGAAGACGACGCCAAGCTCGACGATGCCTACCTCTACCTCGGCTTCCAGCGCCGCGTGCGCCGTCTGGCCCAAGGCCAGGCGACCGACTCCTTCCTCGGCTCCGACTTGATGATCGAGGACTTCGAAGGCTACAACGGCCGCGTTTCCGACATGAAGTGGACCTACAAGGGCACCAAGAACGTCATGCTGCCGATGTGGAATCACAATGAACTGAAACTGTCGAGCGAGCGCTCCGAGTCCGACGGCTACAAGTATGTCGATTTCGCCGGGCAGGGCGGTTGCTTCGCCGAAGGCACCTGGCAGCTGCGCAAGGTCTATGTGCTGGAGGCTGTGCCGGTCAATCCGAACCATCCGGTGAGCAAGCGCGTCTTCTACATGGACGTCCAGTTGCAGAACCTGAACGGCTCGAACGAAATCTACGACCGCAAGGGCGAGCTGTGGAAGGTGTTCATGGTCGGCAAGTCGCACGCCGATCATCACCTGCCGGTGAACAAGGGCGCCGGGATCGGGATCGACGACGCCTTCTCGATGGTCGACGTCCAGTCCAAGCATTGCACGACCGGTCAGTTCAAGGGACAGGTGGACCCGAAGAAGAACCCGCCCCGTCTGTTCCAGGTCCAGAACCTGCGCGGCGGAGACTGATCCCGCCGTCACCAACACCCCATGCCGGGTGTCTCTGCGGGAGGGTGCCGAATCCGGCAGCCTCCACACTTTACGGGGGCCGCGTGCCCCCATTTTTTTGACGGAGGTGAACATGTCCGACACGAAGCTTTCCGGAATGCGGGTGCTGGTCACGCAATCCCGCGATTTCATGGGACCGGCACTGTGCGAGGTCTTTGCCGCGGCCGGCGCCGAGGTGCTGGCCGACGAGAGTTCGCCGGTGCTGCCGGAGGCGGCCGGGCAGATGATCGCGGCGGCCGGCCGGATTGACGCGCTGATCCTCAACCTGGCGTTGCCGGCGCCGTCCACTCGTGCCGAGCAGGTCGGCGACGACGAATGGCGCGCGGTGTTCCGGGTGATGGTCGACCCGATGCAGCAGTTGGTCAGGGCGGTGCTGCCGCAGATGATCGAACGGCAGGCGGGGAAAATCGTCCTCATGGGCAGCGCCTCGGCGCTGCGCGGCATGGCTGGACGTTCCAGCTACGCCGCCGCGCGCGGCGCCCAACTCGCCTATATCCAGGCGCTCGGCGTCGAGGTGGCGGGGCAGGGCATCCGCGCCAACGCCATCGCCCAGAACTTCGTCGACAACCCGACCTACTTTCCGCCGGAAGTCCAGGCCCGGCCTGAGTTCAAGGACAGGCTGCGCTGGCAGGTACCGCTCGGCCGCTTGGTGACGCCGGTCGAGGACGCGTCGTTCGCCGCCTACCTGTGCAGCGAGGCGGCCAATTGTTTCGTCGGCCAGATTTTCCCGATGTGCGGCGGCTGGGTGCCGCGCTAGTCGGCGGCGAGCGCCTGCAGCGCCTGTTCGAGCCCGCCGCGGACGACGCGCAGCGGGATGCCGAGCATCAGGTTGAGCGGCAGACCGTGGTTCTCGACGCTCATCCCCTCACTATCGACCAGCCGTTCGCCGAGGTGCAGCAGGTCGCAGCCGAGATGGCCGGCCAGCCGGTCGGCCAGCGGCCGGTCGTCGTCCACATAGGCGATTACCGGCTTGCCGGCCGCCACCGCGTAGCCGGCTTCGAACACCGTTCCCGAATCCGGCTCGAAGCCGCGGAAGGGGTTGAGGTTGGCGATCACCAGGTCGGCGGCGGCAATCTGGGCCAGGTTGGCGCGGTAGATTTCTGCTGCCGTGCTCGCTTCGTTGTCCAGCGGAATCAATGCCCGATGTCCGTAACGGCTCACCAGACGGCGCGCTGATTCGGCGCGCTGCAAGGCGTCGGGCTGGAAGACATCGGGACCGGCGAGATAGATCTGCATGGCGAATGACCTGATTTTTCCTGGATAGCCATCAATTTACTCCGGCTTACCCGGATTAACCCAGGCTGCGCGGAAAATTCGCCGTTATCGACAACAACGATGAGCAACCATGAGCTTTCCCGGACGCCCCCTCGCAATCTTCCTCCTCGCTTTCAACCTCGTCGCCTGCGCCCCGCTGGGCGGCCCTTCAGGGCCGGGGGAGCGGCCGGAGATGCCAGCGGGGCAGGATGCGGAAGAAGGCGCGATGCCGATGGCCGATCCGCTCCAGGAGAAACTGGCGCGGCTGGCGGCGGCGCTCGCCCTGACCCCGGCACAACAGCCGCTTTGGGACGACTATCAGGAAACGCTCGGCGCCTTGCTCGCCGATCAGGCTCGCGGCAGCGCCCAGCGGGCCAGTCAGTCGGCCGTGCAGCAGCTTGCCGGCAAGCTTGACGTGGTACGCAATCGCCTGTCGGCCATGGAGGAAATCCAGGACGCCGCGTCCAGACTCTACCTGGCGCTCGATCCGCGCCAGCGCGAAGTCGCCGATCGCCTGCTCGCTGCCACCGTTCCCTCGCTCGATGCCGGATGCGCCACGCCGGGCGCGAGGCGGGCACGGGGTGGGCGGCCGATGGGCGGTGGCGGTCCGGGGCGTGGCAACGGAGGGCCGGGGCAGGGCGGCGGCCCGATGTGGTGATCCCGGGGCGGCGGTCATCGGGCTGTCGTCAGCCTGCAACCTCGGCAGGCTAGCATTTTCTACCCGAAGCTGCCCTGCTGAACGAAAAATGGTGCGGCGCACAAAAAGCGCTTGACTCCATTTCGTCGATGGATAGAATTGAATCATGCTGCATTGCACCATGTTGATGGTGTGAGTTCCGCAGGACTGTTTCAAGACCGATACGCCCCCAACCCATCCAGGAGATTCATCATGATCAAACCCGAAGAGTTCGCCAAGTCCGGCTTCAATTTCGCCCTGTTCTTCGCCAACACCACGTTCGACGGCATCGAGCGTCTGGCCGTCCTGAACCTGGCCGCCTCGCGTTCCGCTTTCGAAGCTTTTGTCAGCAACGTCAACACGCTGCTCGGCGTCAAGGATTTCAAGTCCTTCGTCGAAGTCCAGAAGGAACTGGCCGCGCCGACGCTGGAAAAGGGCATCGAGTACTCGCGCAACGTGATCGCCATCGCCACCGATGCCAAGGAAAAGATCGCCAAGCAAGTCGAAACCCATGTTGCCGACACCAGCGCCAAGGTTTCCGGCATGGTCGAAAAGGCCCTGGAATCCGCTCCGGCCGGTTCTGAAGTCGCCGTCGCTGCGGTCAAGACCGCGATGAAGTCGGCCAACGAAGCGATGGACGGCCTGAACAAGGTTGCCAAGCAGGCTGCCGAAGTTGCCGAAGCCAGCGTTTCCGCCGCCACCGAAGCGACCATCAAGGCCGCCAACGTCGCCGCCCCGAAGGCTGCCGCCAAGAAGGTTGCCTGATCGATCAGATCCGCTGGCGCACCGGATATCCGTCCGGTGGCGTCGGAAAAACCCCCGCGGGAAACTGCGGGGGTTTTTGTTTGTACATTCCATTAATAACCATTCTGCGAGCATGGTTTGATGTAGGTCAAATCGATGGCATGTTTTTCGCCTTTGGCATAGCTGGTCTATTACTTTGGTGATACCCTCTGCCGCGCCATTCTTCCTGCATTTTTCCGGGGTATCGATGCGTTTTCCGCAAATCATTCGGGCGCTCAGTCTGGTGCGGCCCCTGGGGCTTGCCGGCGCGCTCTTTTCCCTGCTCATCCTGGCCGGTTACGCGCTTGGCCTCGAAGTGTTTTTCCGTCCCATGCTCGGCGGCCCGGCGACGCATCCGCTGAGCGCCGTGGCCTTGCTCGCGCTAGGTCTCGGCGCTTTCTGCTGGCATCCGCGGCAAAGCAACCGGGTCGTGGTGCTTGCCGGGGTGTTCGTCGTGACCCTGGTCTCGCTACGCCTGCTCGAACTGGCGAAAGGCGTGACGCTGCTCGACTGGCTGACGCCGTTCGGTCGCCAACTGGCTGAACAGGCGGCTGCCGGCCATCCGATATCGACCGGCATCAATACGGCGCTGATGTGCCTGTGTTTCGCTCTGGCCTTGATCGCCATCGGCTGCAAGCGCTATGCCCTGGCCCAGCAATTGGCCTTTGTCGGCCTCGGTTTTCCGATGATTTCCTTCACCGGTTACGCCTACGGGATCGACAAGTTTTACGGGCAGATGGCGATGACGACCGCGCTCGGCGGCAGCATGGTTGGCGCCGGCATCCTGTTGAGCGGCGCCCACCGCAGTTTCCTGCGCTCGATCCTGAGCCCGTGGATCGGCGGCAAGGTGGCGCGCGTGCAGATTCTGCTCGGCTATTTTGTCCCCTTCCTGATCGGTTACTGTCTGGCGCTGACCATCGCCAACAATCCGCTGCAGCAGTTCGGTCTGTTCTGTGTCCTGATCAGCGCCTTCATTTCCATGCTGGTCGCCTTCACCGCGGTCATCCAGGAATCGATCGACCGCTCGCGGCGCAGCGCCGAACGTCGGCTGGTTCTCGTCGCCACGCTGGATTCGCTGACCAATCTGCCCAACCGGCGGCGTTTCCACGACCATGGCCAATGGCTGCTGGAACGCGTGCGGCGTACCGGCGAGAGCCTGTCGGCCCTGATCTTCGATATCGATTATTTCAAGCGGATCAACGACACCCAAGGTCATCCGGTCGGCGATGCCGTGCTCGAGCGATTGGCCGCGGAAGCGCGCAGTATCCTCCGGCGACAGGATTTCCTGGCGCGTTACGGCGGCGAGGAGTTCGTCATCCTGTTGCCGGGAACCCAGCTTGCCGGTGCGGTGCAGTTGGGCGAGAAACTGCGCGCCCACATTGCGGCGACTGATTTTCCTGGCGCTGGCCAGGTCACCATTTCGCTCGGCTGTGCCGAATATCTCGCCGACGAGTCGCTGCAGCAACTGGTGGCGCGCGTTGACGTGGCGCTTTACCAGGCCAAGCGCAGCGGACGCAACCGGGTGGTGGCGGTCAGCGAAGCCCCGCCGGCGATGAACTCCGTCGAAAGCTGCCAGGCCGCCTGAGCGCGGCGTCAGTTGACCGGCTGGCCGCGCCCGAGCTGGTCGGCGATGTGCAACAGGAAATCGACCACGACGCGCACCCGCGGCGCCCGGTAGCGGTCGGCGGTATACACCAGCCAGCTGCTGCCCTGGTAGCGGCCGAGCAACTGCCACTCCGGCAGCACGCGCAGCAGGGTGCCGTCGGCGACCTGGCGGCGGACGCTGAAATCGGGCAGGCAGGCGATGCCCAGCCCGGCCTCGGCGGCTTCGCGGCGCATCTCGCTGTGGTTGCTGGCGTAGCGGCCGCGCACGTTGACCACCTGGCGCCGGTCGCCGCTGACCAGGCACCACTCGTCGTCGCCCGGCAGCTCGGCCAGGTGCAGGCAACTGTGCTGCGCCAGGTCGGCCGGCTGCTGCGGCGTGCCGGCGGCGGCCAGGTAGGCCGGCGTCGCGTAGAGCAGGGTGCGCACCTCCATGAACGGCCGCGCGACGTAACCCGGCGGCGGATCGCCCAGGCGCAGCGCGATGTCTACACCTTCGGCGATCAGATCGACGACCTGGTCGGTGACCTGCAGTTCGAGCGCCAGTTGCGGGTGCGCCGCCAGCAGTTCCGGCAGGCGCGGGTGGATCAACTGGCGCAGCGCTGCCTTCGGCGCCGCCAGTCGGACCCGCCCCTCGACCCGGCTGGCGTGGCCGGCCGCCCCGTCGCAGGCAGCGCGGGCGGCGTCGAGCATGACCCGGGCGTGGCGCACGACCTCCTGGCCGCCGGCGCTCAGGCGCAACCGGCGCGTGCTGCGCTCCAGTAGCGTCAGGCCGAGCGCCGCCTCGAGCCGGGCGATCTGCCGGCTGACCGCCGACGGCGTCGCGCCCTGCAGGCGGGCGGCGGCGCTGAACGAACCGGTTTCGACGACATTGACCAGCACGGCCAGGTCGGGCAGCAGCGGCAGGAGTTCATTTGTTCTCATGGGGCACAGATCATTTGCTTTGGCGATGGATTATCGCCGAAATCGCCGGCTTTCATACTGGCGACCAGACCTGATGAGGACCGCACCATGTTTTTCCGCCGCCTGCCCCCCGAACCGCTCCTGCTGCTCATTGCCGCCATCTGGGGCAGCAGCTACAGCGTCGTCAAGACGGCGCTGCTGCACTACCCGGTGGCCGGCGTGATCGCCATCCGCTTCCTGCTCACCGCGCTGCTGCTTGGCCGTTACTGGCTGGCGCTGCCGGCGGCGCAGCGGCGCGACACCTTCCTCGTCGCACTGCCGACCAGCCTCGGCCTGCTCGCCATCTTTCTCGCCGAAACCGCCGGCGTCGCGCAGACCAGCGCCGGCAACGCGGCCTTCCTGGTCAGCCTCTGCCTGCTGCTGACGCCGCCGGTCGAATGGGCGTGGTTCGGCAAGCGCCCCGGCGCCCGCCTGTGGCTGGCCGGCGCGCTGTCGCTGCTCGGCACCGCGCTGCTCACCGGCATCGGCCGCGGCAGCCTCAATCCGGGCGACCTGCTGATGCTGCTGGCGGCGCTGATCCGCGCCTTCCAGACCTGCCTGACGACGCGCCTGACCGCCGGCCGCGCCATCGACAGCATGGGCCTGACCGCCGCCCAGGGCCTGCTCGTCGGCGGCGGCGCGCTGGCCGTCGCCCCGTGCTTCGCTGCCGGCTTGCCGGCGCTGCCGACGAATCTGGAATTCTGGGGCGCCATCGCCTGGCTGACGCTCGCCTGCACGCTGTTCGCCTTCTGGGCGATGAACCGCGCGCTCGCCGCCGGCAGCCCGAGCAAGGTCGCCCTGCTGCTCGGCAGCGAACCGCTGTGGGGCGCGCTCTTCGCCGTCCTCTGGCTGGGCGAATCGCTGGCCGGCGAAGCCTGGCTCGGCGGCCTGATGATCGCCGGCGCGGCGCTGTGGCTGGTGTGGCCGGCAGCGCAGCGGACGGCAGCGGCGGCGGGGGGAGCGGGACGGCGATGAATCGCCGGGTGGTTATTCGCCTCTGGCGGGCGTCGGCCGCAAAATTCTAAGGGCGCCCCTGGATCGGCTGGGCAACCAGACGCACGCCGAGCGCCGCGCAAACCTTGCTGATCGTTTCGAAGCGCGGGCTGGCATCGGCGCGCAGCGCCTTGTAGAGCGCCTCGCGGGTGATACCCGAAGCCTTGGCGATGTCGCTCATGCCGCGCGCCCGGGCAATCGTCCCCAGCGCCGCCGCCAGTGCCGCCGGATCGTTCTCTTCGAGGACGACGGTGAGGTACTCGGCAACCGCTTGCTCGTTCGGCAAATGCTCGGCCATGTCGAATGCCGGCAGGTCGGCGATCCTGATTTTTCTGGTCATCGTTCACTCCTCAAGCATGTCGGCCAATCCGGCGGCCTTGGCAATGTCGGCGCTTTGCGTCGATTTGTCGCCGCCACCCAGCATCACGATCAGCACTTCGCCGCGTTGCACGTAGTACATGCGCCAGCCGGGTCCGAAATGCTCGCGCATCTCGAATACGCCGTGACCGACCGGTTTGACGTCGCCGAGATTGCCCTGCTGGGCTTTTTCCAGACGTCGCGCCAGACGGCGGTGCGTCATGCCGTCCTTGAGGCCGTTCAGCCATGTGCTGAACTCGGGAAGCAATTTGATCGAGTACATGAGTAGTGTAGTCGTTCGATTACATACAGGCAATTGACGATGTCTGTCGACTGTTGCCCTTGGGCTGGAGTGACCGCGGCAGAAAAGGTCGGTTTTCCTGCTATTTCGCTGTTTTTTTGAGCTGCTTCTGCCACTCGAGCTCCTGCGTCTTTCCTGCGTCGTAGCCATCGCTCCAGCCTTGACGGTACTGCGCGTCGTTGGCAAAGCTCCGGGTGTCTTTCTTCAATTGGTAGCCGAGGCCGCCTGCGGCGTTCTTGCCGCTGGCGACGCCATCCTCGTAGCCCTGGCTGTAGGCTGCGTCAAATCCCCTTTGCATCATTCGTTCCTTGGTTCCGGGCATGCATCCGGCCAAAGCCAAACAGACAAGTGCTATCGGCGCGATAAGGCTTGGTTTCATTATTGCTGCTCCAGTCTAGCGTTAAAAATTATTGTTTTACAGAAAAATATTATTGCATTACGATGCTTGCTGAAACTTCCTTCAGGAGCATTCGATGACACAAGCGACCCTTTCCCCGGCCCCGTCCAATCTCCCCAAACTCGCTCGCCGTCTGGCCGCGGGATGTCTGCTGGCGATTGTCCTGTTACCGTTGTCGGTCGTCTTCTACTGGATGATGAGCGACGCCGGGACGCTGGCGGTGCGGGCCAATCTGGCGCCCGGTGCCGTGCAGGGAGAACTGCAGACCTGGCAGCGCCTGCTCGGCTGCCTGTTGATGGAGGTGCCGCTGTGCCTGTTGCTGGTCGGCGTCTGGCAGGCGCGCAAGTGTTTCCTGCTGCTCGGCAGCGGCCGGGTATTCACTGCTGAGTCGATCGGCTATCTGCGCAGTTTTGCCGCCTGGTCGGTGGCTTCGGCGATTGCCAGGATTTTCTGCGATGCGGCGGCGTCGGTGGTGGTGACGCTGGCGAACCTGCCCGGGCAGCGAATGCTGGCGCTCGGGCTGGGCTCGGATCAGTTCTTCCTGTTGTTCTTCGCTGCGCTGGTATGGCTGATGGCCGGCGTCATCGGCGAGGGCCTGGCGCTGGCCGACGAAAACGCGTCATTCGTCTGACTGGCCGGGAACGCTCATGCCCATCGTTGTCCGTATCGACGTCATGCTCGCCAAACGCAAGGCAAGATCGAAGGATCTTGCCGAGTACGTGGGCATCACCGAAGCCAACATTTCCTTGCTCAAGCAGGGAAAGGTCAAGGGGGTCCGCTTCGAGACCCTGGAAAGGATTTGCGAATTCCTCGCCTGCCAGCCCGGCGACTTGCTCGTCCACGTTCCGGCGGGAACGGGGATTGACGAAGCGATGGAGCCTGGCGGCGGCTGACGGGGTTCGTCGTGAGGTCCCGGCTGTTTCCGGCCCTGGCGCTTTCGCTGTTGCTGCATCTGGCGCTGGTGATCGCTGTTCGTCCCTCACCAGCGCCCCGGGCGGCGCAGGTCGTGGTGTTGGCGGCGCGTTTGTCGCCGGCTGCGCCGGTCGTCCGGGCCGATCCGCCGCCGGCGCCGGTTGAGTCGAAGCGCGCAAGTCGGCAGCCTGCCGCCAGACGCGCCCCGAGCGAAACTGCGGCAGAACCCATGAACCGCGTCGCGGTGACCCCGCCCAGCCCGGTCTCCCGCGATGCCATTTTCGCCGCGGCGCGGGAAATCGCCCGGAGCGAAGCGCAGGTCGATAGTCACGGTGCACCGCGACAGGCAGCAATCGCCGATCGCGCCTTGCTGCCAGGCTTGGCAAAGGCGCTTGAGAACAAGGGCGCCGGAACGCGTGTTTCCCGCTACAGCAATGGCATGATCAAGGTCGAGAGCGCGGCCGGAAGCACCTACTGCCTGCAGCCTCCGCCGGCGATCCCGCAGGTCGGCGTGCCGCAGGTCAGCGTCGCGGTCACCTGTCCGTGAAGGTTGCAGCTGGGTGGCCGAATGTCTAGGTGCCGGATTGTCGTGTCGCTGTCACGACAATTCGGAAGCAGGCAGGATCAACCGGCCAGGCAGAGCCGCGAATAGCCGACTCCGCCGCCCTTCTCGACGCGGATCTGCGCCGGATTCATTTCCTTCATGTGCGGCCCGGCCGCAATGGCCAGTCAGTGTCCGCCGGACGCGGCTGGATCGATGACGCGCTGCGGCTTGGGCGCCAGCCAGATGGCGAAGGCGGCGACGATGAAGCTGAAGGCGACGATGCTCATCACCTGATTGGTGGCCAGCATCACCGCTTGCGCGTTGATCAGCCGGTCGATGTTCTGCAGCGTGGTCTCGCCGGCGCTGCCCATGCCTTCGAAAAACCTTTGCAGCGTCTGGTCGGAATCGCTGACGGCGACCAGCTCGGCGTGATTGACCGTCGTCTGGTCGTCCCACAGGGTGGTGATCAGCGAGGTGGCGAAGGCGCCCGAGAGGGTGCGCAGGAAGTTCATCAACCCGGCGGCCGATGCCATTTCCGGTTCGTCCACGCTGGCCATCGCCAGCCCCGTCAGCGGAATGAAGAAGAAAGGCAGGCCCAGGCCCATTGCCATCAGTGGCAGCGCGACTTCCCAGTAACCCATGTCCGTCGTCGCGACCGTGCGCCAGAGACAGACGATGCCCAGCCAGAGAACGCCCCAGAATACCAGCTTGCGGGGATCGACTTTGGCCGAGAGTCCCGCCGCAATTGGTGCGACGAAGACCGCAAAAATCCCGGTCCAGGCTGTCGCCATCCCCGCCGTCGTCGAGGTGTAGCCCATGTAGGTCTGCAGCCATTGCGGCGTCAGCACGTTGGCGCCAAAAAACGCGGCGAAAGCCAGACTGATCGTCAGCACGCTGGCCGAGAAGCCACGGTGGCGGAACACACGTAAATCGACCACCGGGTGTTCTTCATGCAGCTCCCAGATCAGGAAAGTGACAAAGCCGATGGCGGCGACGATGCCGAGCACGACAATTTCCGTGGAGGCAAACCAGTCCAGGTTTTTCCCTTCGTCGAGCAGCAATTGCAGCGAGCCGACCCAGACGATCAGCAAGGCGAGTCCGATCCGGTCGATCGGATTGCGGAGCAGGGGTTCTTCATAGCGCTTGAGCAACTTCCAGGCAATGAAGGCGCAGGCAAAGGCAATCGGCAGATTGATGTAGAAAATCCACGGCCAGGAATACTCGTCGCAGATGTAACCCCCGAGCATCGGGCCGAGCACGGGCGCTATCAGGGTCGTCATCGACCAGATGCCGACGGCCGCAGTGGCTTTTTCCTTCGGGAAAATCCGCAACAGCAGCGTCTGCGAGAGCGGCATCAACGGGCCGCCGGCAAAACCCTGGCAAATCCGGGCGAAGACCAGCATGCCGAGCGAGTTGGCCAGGCCGCAGAGGGCGGAAAAACCGCCAAACAAGGCCATGGCGATGGTAAAGACGCGAACCGCGCCGAAGCGTGCGGCAAGCCAGCCGGTCAGCGGTACGGTGATCGCCTCGGCGACGGCGTAGGAGGTAATCACCCAGGTGCCCTGGCTGGTCGTCGCACCCAGACCGCCGGCGATGGTCGGCACGGAAACGTTGGCGATGGTCATGTCGAGCACGGCCACAAAATTGGCCGCCGCCAGGATGATGGCCGCGAACCAGAGCATGCCGCCGCTCAGTGGCTGCTCGGTCGAAGGCGATGGGGTCATCCGACTCATTTTGTTTCCTCAGTTGGCCAACTTGCTGGTGTCGATCCTGACGGCCATCGACAGACCTGCCTTCAAGGGATTGGCTTGCAATTCATCGGCATTCAAGCGGATGCGGACGGGCAGGCGCTGTACCACCTTGATCCAGTTACCGGTGGCGTTTTGCGCCGGAATCGCCGCAAAGGCGGCACCGGAGCCGGCAGAGAAGCCTTCGACCACGCCGTGGTAAGTCACCGCGCTGCCGTAAATATCGGCCGTGACCGTGGCGATCTGTCCGATGCGGACATTTTCCAGTTGTCCTTCCTTGAAATTCGCATCGACGTGCATTTCCTGGATCGGCACCACCGAAAGCAGCGTCGTACCCGCCTGGACACGCTGCCCCAGTTGCACCTGGCGCTTGGCGACGATGCCGTCGATCGGTGAGCGAATGACGGTGCGTTCCAGGTCGATGGCTGCCTGATCGCGTTTGGCGCGGGCCAGGGCAATTTCCGGATTGCTTTCTTCATCGACGCCGGCAATCAGCACCGCATTGGCCTCCTTCGAGCCCAGCGTCGCCGTACGATTGGCCTGGGCCTGACTGGCACTCGCCTTGGCGGCGGCAAGATTGGCCTTGGCCGTGGCATAGGTGCTTTGCGCACGGGTCAGTTCGTCACCGGAAACCGAACCGGAGGCGATCAATGCTTCGCGTCGCTTGAGGTCGATACTGGCGCGCTCGAAATCAGCCGCAGCCGACTCAAGCTGCGCGGCGGCGCGCTTTTCTTCTGCCTCGCGCGCGGCAACCTGGGCGCCCAGACCGAGGTCGTTGGCGACATAGCCTTTGACCCGGCGGATGGCGCGTCCCAGTTCGGCTTCGGCCTGGGCGAGGCTCAACTTGGCGTCGGTCGGGTCGATGAGCACGAGGATGTCGCCTTTCTTGACCGCCTGCGTATCCTTGACTCGCACTTCGGCAATGGTTCCGGAAACGGAGGGCGTGACCTGGGCGACTTCGACGGCGGCATAGGCATTGTCCGTGGAAACAAAACGCGAGCCATAGAAAATCCAGTACGCGGCGATCAGGGCGGCAATGACGGCAAGTGCGCCGCCGAAGCCGATCAGCAGCTTGTTCCGGCGCTGCGTGATGGCGCTACGGTCTTGAGTTTGTGCAGTAAGTTCTGACATGTCGGTAATCTCCGGGAGAAATCAGTGGTTCGTCTGGTAGCCGCCGCCGAGCGCGCGCGTCAGCGCGATATCGAGGCTGGCCGAGCGCGCTCTCAGGTCGGTCAATGCGCGCAGATTGGTCAATAGGCTGTCCTCGGCAGAGAGCACTTCCAGGTAGCTGGAAAGTCCGCCTTCATAGCGATTGCGCGCCACCTGGTAGGCTTCGCCGGCCGCAGCGACGGCTTGCTCGCTCTTGTTCAGGCGGGCGCCCAGCGCTTTCTGGCTGACCGCCGAATCGGCGACGTTCTGCAGCGCTTGCGTCAGCGTCTTGTTGTAGTTGGCCACCGCTTCTTCATAGCGTGCCCGGGCGCCGCGCAGTTCGCCTTGCAGACGACCGGCGTTGAAAATGGGCAGGGAAATCGCCGGGCCGACGCTGCCGATGCTTGAGCCGCCCTTGCTGAGCAGGTCGAGCCCCAGGGATTGCACGCCGATGAAGGCCGCCAGGTTGATGTTCGGATAGAAACCGGCCTTCTTTTCGTCGATGCGCTTGGCGCTGGCTTCGACCTGCAGGCGCGCGGCGACGATGTCGGGCCGCCGGCCGAGCAGATTGACCGCGAGTTCGGCCGGCAGGGCGAAGTGGTGAGCGAATTCGAATTGCGGCCGCGCGATCTCGAGACCGCGGTCCGGTCCGGCCCCGAGCAAGGCAGCGAGACGGTTCCGCTGCAAAGCGATCTGCTCGTCGACCTGCAGCAAATCGCCCTCGGCGGAGGCCTGCCTGGCCTCGGCTTCGCGCAGGCTGCCGCGCGTTTCCAGACCGTTGGCAAAACGCTGGGCGAACAGCTCTGCCGTTTTGGTGCGTACCTTGAGCGCCTCGGCCAGCGTGTCGCGCGTCGCAAAAAGGTGGGCCAGTTCGGCGTAGTCGCTGGCGATGCTGCTCGCCAGCGTCAGCCGGGCCTGGGCCAGTTCCGCCTGGCTGGCCTGCAGTTCCGAGGTCGCTGCGGCAAGCGCAGCGCGATTTTTGCCCCAGAAGTCGATTTCCCAACTGAAATCGATCGTCGCCCGGCCATAGTCCTGCCAGCCATCCGGCGTCATGCTGCGCGGCGTCAGGTAGTTGTAGCTCTGCTTCTGTTCGGTGACCGAGCCGTTGGCCGAAATCTGCGGATAGAGGGCCGCGTTGGAAACCTGCCGGCTGGCTTCGGCAGCGTGCAGGCGTGCGGCGGCAACCGCCATGTCCGGCGAGTTGGCGAGGCCTTCCTGGATCAGCCTGTCCAGTTGCGGATCGCCATAGCGTTGCCACCATTGCTCATCGGGCCAGGCGACCACGGGCGCCGACAAGGAAGATTCACTCTGGTACTGATCGACCGCTTTGATTGACTGGAGCGTCTGCCCAGAAGGGAGCGCGGCACAACCGGACAACGCTGCCGCAATGGCCATGGCGATCCATGTGCTTGATGAAAAGGCGCGGCGCGGCGGCGTAATTGCTTGAGAAGACATAAAGCACCTCATAACTAAACTGTACGGTGCAGTCTAGTTATGACTTGCCACCAAGTCAAGCTATACTGAACGAACAAGTCTAGTTAAGGAGTCGTCATGAGAACCAAGAGCGAGGCAAAGCGCCAGGGCATCCTTGATGCCGCTTCCGAGGTATTCCGGGTGACCGGTTTCGAAGGCGCGTCGATGTCGGATATTTGCGCCAAGGCCGGTTACTCCCGGGCGACGCTGTACAGCTATTTCCCTTCGAAGGAAGCCCTGTTTCTGGAAGTCATGCTTTCCGGAAGTCATGCCCAGGCCGAAGTGATCACCCGGGCATTGGATCCGGAAACACCCAGTATCGAGGAAGCGCTTGTCCATTTTGGCAAGGACTTGCTGGCTTTCATCTACTCACCGGAAATTCTGGCTTTGCGTCGCCTGGCGATCGCCGAGGCGACGCGCTCGGATTTCGGGGAAATGTTCTATGCGCGTAGCCGCAAACAAGGTGAAGTCATCATTTCCGCTTTTCTGAAACAGGCGATGGGCGCCGGAAAACTACGTCAGGCCGATCCTTCGATTGCCATGGCCCACCTGAGTGGCTTGCTGGAATCGGAACTGGAGGAAATGTTCTACCACACCGAGATAAAGCCCCTGGATCCATTGCGTCTCGACCGAATCGCCAGAAGCGCTATCGGTGTCTTCATGGCGGCTTACGGCCCTAGATCCTAGATCCGCAAGCGCGAATAGCCGACCCCGCCGCCCTTCTCGACGCGGATTTGCGCCGGAATTCGCTCTTTCATCCCGTCGACGTGGCTGATCACGCCGATCATCTTGCCGCTGGCGTTGAGCGTGTCGAGGGCGTTGAGGGCGATTTCCAGGGTGTCGGCGTCGAGCGTGCCGAAGCCTTCGTCGAGGAAGAGCGAGTCGATGCTGGTCTTGTGGCTGACCAGGTCGGAGAGGGCGAGGGCCAGCGCCAGGCTGACCAGGAAACTTTCGCCGCCGGACAGTGCGGCTTAAGTTAGCACCATGGGAGCCGGGCTCCTTTAATTCAATCAGGCATGGAATTTGTCATCGTATGATGCTATGGTTGAAGCGTTCGACAAAAGGAGAACTCCATGCGCACGACGCTCGCCCTTGACGATGATTTGCTTGCCAAGGCCCAGGCCTTGACTGGCTTTTCGGAAAAAACCGCCTTGATCCGCGAAGCCCTGCGCGCGCTGATCCAGCGCGAAAGCGCCAAGCGCCTGGCTCTGCTCGGTGGTTCCGAACCGCAACTCGACGCCGTACCAAGGCGCCAGACGGAGCAGAGATGATCCTGGTCGATACCTCGATCTGGATTGACCATTTACGTCAGCGCGACGAGCGCCTGAGCAAGCTGCTCAATCAGTGTCGGGTGCTGGCCCATCCTTTTGTAATCGGCGAACTGGCCTTGGGGAGTCTGCAGAACCGCGCGGTGATCCTCGGCGCGCTACAGGATTTGCCGCAAGCTCCGGTCGCCACGGAAGGGGAGGTCCTGAGCTTCATCCAGCAAAATGCCCTCTACGGTATGGGCATCGGCTACATCGACGCACATTTGCTGGCCGCGGTACGTCTCACGCCGGGGGCGGCATTGTGGACGCGTGATAAACGGCTGCTGGCAGCAGGCACGAGCTTGGGCTTGGTGGAAAACGTGGTGCATTGAGAGATTGGTTGGCGAGCAGTTTGAGTTTCTGCGAAATCCTGCGGTCGACGCGAAAAATAGCCAATTTTCTTGTGGTCCACTGCAACGATTCCATCGACTAAATTCGCAACCTCGAATACCCAATCCCGCCGCCCTTTTCCACCCGGATCTGCGCCGGAATCCGCTCCTTCATGCCGTCGACGTGGCTGATCACGCCGATCATCTTGCCGCTGGCGTTGAGCGTGTCGAGGGCGTTGAGGGCGATTTCCAGGGTGTCGGCGTCGAGCGTGCCGAAGCCTTCGTCGAGGAAGAGCGAATCGATGCTGGTCTTGTGGCTGACCAGGTCGGAGAGGGCGAGGGCCAGCGCCAGGCTGACCAGGAAGCTTTCGCCGCCGGAGAGGGTGCGGGTGTCGCGGGCGACTTCGCCTTGCCAGCTGTCGACGATGTCGAGTTCGAGTTCGCCGCTGGTTTTGCGGCGCAGCAGGTAGCGGCCGTGCAGGCGGGCCAGGTGGCCGTTGGCGAGGTGCAGCAGGTGGTCGAGGGTGAGGCCCTGGGCGAACTTGCGGAACTTGTCGCCTTTGGCCGAGCCGATCAGGCCGTCGAGGCGCTGCCAGAGATCGGCGTCGGCGGTCTGCGCGGCGATTTCCTGGAATAGCGCCTGCTGGCTCTGCCGCGCCTCCTGGTCGCGGGCGAGCAGGGCGCACCGGGCGCCGAGCTGTTCGCTGAGTTCGCGGCGCTGTTGGTCGAGTCGGGCGAGGGCGGTGTCGAGGTCGGCGAGCGGAGGTACAGGTGCCTCGCCAGCTTCACGCTGCAGGCGGGCGAGCTTTTCGCGGGCGGCCTGGAGCAGCGCGTCGGCCTGCTGCTTGGCGGCTTGCCGGGTTTCCCGGGCTTGCTGCAGGCGCTGGCGTTCTTCCGCCGGCAGCAGTGCGGCGGTGTAGGCATCGAGGTCGCTGAACGGACTGGCGGCGAGCGCCGTTTGCCAGGCGCTTGCCGCATTGGCAAGGGTTTGCTGCTGCCGGGCGAGATTGGCGTCAAGTTGCGCCTGACGGCCTTGCAATGCGGCGAGTTGCTGGCCGAGTTCGGCCAGGCGCTCGGCGCAGCGGGCGAGGGCGGCGGCGGGGTCGGCTTCGGCGCTGGCCGGTGCCGGCGGGGGGGCGTCGGCGGCTGCGGCCCGTCGTTGTGCAGCCTGTTCGGCCCAGTGGGCGGCCTGGGTCTGCGCGGCGTCGGCGCGTTCCTGTTGCTGGACGAGCTGGGTGGCGAGTTCCTGGCGGCGGCGCTGGGTCTGCTGCCAGTGCTGCCATTCGGTGTCGCGCTCGGCCACCCAGGCGGTGGGGTCGGCGGGGATATCGGCCAGGGTTTCCTTGAGCCGGGCGTCGAGTTCGGCCTGTTCGGCGGCGATGCCCTGGCTGGCTTTGGCGATTTCCGCCTGGCGCAGCGCGGCGGTTTGCCCGGCCTGGATCAGCAGTTGCAGTTGGTTGCCGGCGGCGAGCAGGGCCTGGGCGGCGTCGGCGGCGGTCTTGGCGGCGGCGTTGACCGCCTGTTCGCTGCGTTCGGCGGCTTGCAGGCGGGCAGCGAGCGCGTTCAGCGACTGTTCGGCCTGGCTGCGGGCGGCGGCGAGAGTTGGTTCGTCCTGCCAGGCGTCGAGGGGCAGCGTGCCGGTTGGTAGCGCGGCGAGTTGGGTCTGCCAGTCGTCGGCGAGGCGGGTGAGGTCGCGGGCGGTCTTCGTCTGCTGCTCCTGCAGCGCGGCGTGCGCGGCTTTCGCCTTGGTCTGCTCGTCGCGCAGTTGCTGGCCATTTTCGACCAGTTCGGCGAGCGATTTCTGCGCCGCCTGCAGCGCGGCCTCGGTGGCCGAGACATCGAGCGTGGCGTAGTCGGCAATTGCCGGGTGCTCGATCGCGCCGCACAGCGGGCAGGGCTGGCCCGGCTGCAACTGGCGGCGGTGGTCGGCGAGGCTGCGGATCAGGCGTTCCTGTTCGAGCAACTTCTGCTTGTCGGCGACCTGGGCGCTTAGCACCTTGTGCTGCTCGCGCAGCGCGACCAGCCTGCTTTCCTGGGCGGCGATCTGCTGCTCGCCCTGCTGCAGTTGCTGCGCCTGCGCGCCCTGCTGGGCGGCGAGTTCGCGGCGCTGGCGGGCGAGCGCGTCGAGCTGCTGCCAGCGGTTGCCGGCGGCCTGTTCGCGCTGCCAGTGGGCGCGCAGCTCGGCCAGTGTTTGCCCAGCGAGACGTTGGTTCTGTTCGGCGCGGCTGGTGTCGAGCGCGGCGTCGGCGGCGGTTTTTGTCTTTTGCGCGGTGTCGACCGTCAACTGCTGGGCGGCGCGTTGCCGTTCGTTGGTGGCTTGCTCGGCGGCGAGTTTCTGCTGCGCCTGTTGCTGGGCGGCGAGTTCGCGGGCCAGTCGGGCGCGCTGCTCGAACTGCTGGCGCCAGGTGCCGAGGCGTTCGCCAAGCTGGGCGCGCTGCGGGTGGGCGGCGCAGAAGTCGTCGATCTCCTTCGCTTCGCGCCGGCTTTGTTGCAGGGCCTGTTGCGCCTGGGCGGCGACAGCGGCGGCGTGGCTCGCGGCGGTGTCGTGGCCGGCCAGTTGTTCGGCCAGCAGGCGGGCGCGTTCGCCGTTCAGCGCCTGCCGTTCGGCGGCGGTCTGGCGGGCGGCGGCGTCGGCCTGCTGCCATTGCTGGTGCAGCGGCTGTAGCGCTGCGGCCGGTTCGCTGTCGGCTAGGCGCTTGAGTTCGGGCGCGGCGGCGGCCAGTACGGTGTCGGCGGTTTGCTGGCGGGTGAGTGCGGCGGCGATTTCCTGTTCGGCCTGGGCGAGATCAAGGCGCCACTGGCGCTGCGCTTGCGTTTGCGTGTGCTGGCGCTGGAGGTCGGCGAGCTGTGTTTCCAGCACGGCGCTTTCCTGCAGCATCGCGGCGCGCTGCTCGTCGCTCATCAGTTCCATGCCGTCGGCGCGGGCCTTGAGCTGGGCGAGTTTGTCCCTGGCTTCGCGCGCCTGCTCGAAGACCTTGCGCGAGATTTCGCCGTAGATTTCGCTGCCGGTCAGTTCTTCGAGCAGTTCGGCGCGCTCGTTGGCGCTGGCGTTCAAAAAGGCCGCGAAGCCGCCCTGGGCGAGCAGCATCGACTTGGTGAAGCGCGGGAAATCGAGGCCGGTGATTTCGGCGATGCGCTTCAGCTTGTCGTTGGTCTGGGTGCTGAGGATGGTGCCGTCGCCGTTTTTGCCAACAGCAGCCAGCTCGACTTTCGGCGCCTGCAGCGCGCCGTCGGCCTTGTCGCGGGCGCGGCGCTGGCTCCAGAAGGCGCGGTACACGGCGCCCTTGACCTCGAATTCGACCTCGGCCAGGCAGTCGGCGGTGTGCCGCGTCATGATGTCGTTGTCGGCGGCCGAGATCGTCTTCAGGCGCGGAGTCTGGTGGTAGAGGGCGAGGCAGATGGCGTCGAGCAGCGTCGACTTGCCGGCGCCGGTCGGCCCGGTGATCGCGAACAGCGCGTTGTCGGTGAACGGCGGCCGGGTGAAGTCGACGGTCCATTCGCCTTTCAGCGAATTGAGGTTCTTCAGGCGCAGGGTCAGGATTTTCATGCGCTTTCCCCTTCCGTTTCCCCGTGCAGACCGGCGACGACGGCGCGGTAGCGTTGCAGCAGCGCCTGCTGCAATTCGGCGTCCAGTTCCTCCTGCTGCAGGCGGCGGGCGAAGACTTCGTGCGGATCGAGTTCGTCCAGCGTCTCGCTGGCGGTGGCTTCCAGGCGGGCGGCGGCGTTGCCGCGCTGGCGGCGGATGCGCAGGACTTCGACCGGCCAGCCGTCGGTCATCTTTTCGATGCGCGCCGGCAGGTCGGCGAGGTAGTCGTCCTCGGCGACGGTGACTTCCAGCCAGGTCGGCCGGTCCGGCGTGCCTAGCGCGGCGGCGGCGCCGATCTGTGCCGGCAGGTCGGCGAGCTTGCCGGCGATCGCTACCAGCCCCTGGAAGCGCGGTACCGGCAGCGGCGTCACCGCCTGCAGGCCGTCGGCGTTGAGGTCGACGAGCAGCATTTCCTTTTGCTGTTTCGCCTCGTCGAAGCCGAGTGGAATCGGCGAGCCGCAGTAGCGGATGTGTTCCAGCCCGCCGACTTTCTGCGGCCGGTGGATGTGGCCGAGCGCGATGTAGTCGGCGGGCGGGAAGGCGGCGGTGGGGAAGGCTTCGAGCGCGCCGACGTAGATTTCGCGCACCGATTCGCTGGCGCTGGCGCCAACCGTGGTCAGGTGGCCGGTGGCGACGACGGGCAGGGTGACGCCGAGCTCGGCCATTTTTTCCCGGGCGGCGGCGTCGACCGCGTCGTAGTGCTGCTGGATCGCCTGCTGCAGCGACAACTGCTTGTCCTCGGCGCTCTGCCCGGCCTGGCTGTGCAGCACGTCGCGCGGGCGGACGAAGGGCACGGCGGCGACGATGCAGCCGGGCCTGCCGTCGCGCTGCGCCAGGACGACCACCTGCGTGGCCGGATCGGCATGCGTTGCGGCGATCACCGTCGTCCCCAGGCGGGCCAGCAACTCGCGGCTTTCGCCCAGCGTCGCCGGCGAATCGTGGTTGCCGCCGAGCAGCAGCAGCGCGACGCCCGCCTCGTGCAGGCGCACGACCAGCTGGCTGTACAGCTCGCGGGCGTAACTCGGCGGCGTGCCGGTATCGAAGATGTCGCCGGCGATCAGCACCGCGTCGACGCCGTGTTCTGCCACCTGTTCGAGTAACCAGACGATCAGCGCCTGGTGCTCGGCCTGCCGGCTCTTGCCCATGAAATGCTGGCCGAGGTGCCAGTCGGAGGTGTGGAGGAGGCGCATGCGGGGGAAGGGGAAAAAGATGGCATTCTAAGCGTTGCCGTCGTCAGCACGGACGCGGCGCGGGCCCATGGGGCAGTCGGCAAGGCCTTGGCGACTAGCCGCGGTTGGCGGTGCGCGCCAGCCAGATCAGCAGCTTGTCATAGAGATCGTCGGGATCGACTGGCTTGGCAAGGAAGTCGTTCATGCCGGCAGCGAGGCAGTTCCGTTTGTCTTCGGCGAAAACATTGGCGGTCATGGCGATGATCGGCACTTCCTTCATCCGCTGCGCCTGCCTGAGGATGCGCGTTGCCGTGACGCCGTCCATGTTGGGCATCTGCATGTCCATCAGGATCAGCGCGTAGTCGTTCTTTTCGGCCAGCCGCACGGCTTCGGTGCCGTCCTCGGCCTGGTCGATGCGCAGGCCGACGTCGCCCAGCATGATCTGGGCGACTTCGCGGTTGATCGGATCATCTTCGACGAGAAGGATGCGGGCGCCGGCGTAAGTCGATTTCAGGATCGCTTCGCTGTCGATGCCCGCATGCCGGTCGCTGGCCGGCGGTTTGCGGCTGTCCTTGAGCAGGCGGGCGGTGAACCAGAAAGTGCTGCCCTGTTCCGGTTCGCTGCTGACGCCGACCTCGCCGCCCATCAGTTTGGCGATGCTTTTGGTGATGGAAAGTCCGAGGCCGGTGCCGCCATATTTGCGGGTGATGCTGTTGTCCGCCTGTTCGAAGCTGGAAAACAGGCGGGGCAGGGCGGACGGCGGGATGCCGTGGCCGGTGTCGCTGACTTCGAAGCGCACCAGAACGTGGTCGTCGGCATTTTCCAGCAGGCTGGCGCGCAGGGTGACGCTGCCGTGGTCGGTGAATTTGACCGCGTTGTTGGCGTAGTTGAGCAGCGCCTGGCGCAAACGGGTCGGATCGCCGAGCAGGTTGTCGGGCACCGGATGGATTTCGGTGAGCAGGCTCAGCCCCTTGAGATGGGCGCGCTCGGCGATCATCGTGGCGACGCTGCTGAAGATTTCGTTGAGCTTGACCGGTACCGTTTCCAGCGTGAACTTGCCGGCTTCGATCTTCGACAGATCGAGGATCGCGTTGATGATTTCCAGCAGGTGTTTGCTGGCGGCATCGATTTTTTCCAGGCGATCCTTCTGCTCCGGCGTCACGCCCGAACGCATCACCAGATGCACCATGCCGGTGATGGCGTTGAGCGGGGTGCGGATTTCGTGGCTCATGCTGGCCAGGAAAGCGCTTTTCGCCTGGTTGGCGGCTTCGGCGGCTTCCTTGGCAACGCTCAGTTCGTGCGCCCGCTTCTTCTCGGTGATGTCGTTGACGATCCAGATGCTGCTTTCTTGCGGCGCCGCCGGATTCAGCGAATGGCCGGTGATCTCGGCCCAGAAACTGCTACCGTCGGCCTTGATCAGGGGCAGCGTGTGGCTGAAGTTCTCACCGTGCGCCAGTTGCCGGTAGGCTTCGTCGCCCAGCATCTGGAAGCTGGCTTCCGAGGGATAGAGCTGACGGGTGCACAGGTCGAGCATACCCCCCGGGGGATAGCCGAAGATTTCCTCGAAACGACGGTTGCAACTGGCGATCCGCCGATTGTGCAGGAGCCCGATGCCGACCATCGCGTTGTCGAGCAGCGCCGCCTTTTCCGCCAGCGCTTCGGCCAGCATCTGCTCGTTGCGGCGGCGATCGGTGATGTCGCGGCCGACCAGGACACCGTAATTGCGTTCGCCGAGCAAGGCCAGCCGATAAGAAATTTCCAGCCAGACCGCGCCCTGGGTCGAACTGAAGGCGACGACCTGGGAATAGGCCGGCGATTCGCCGTCGCCACCGGTGCCTTCCATCTCGCGGTGCAGTACGGCAAGGACGTTTTCGGCATCGGTCAGGCCCAGCGACAGGAAAGGCTGACCGACCAGGGTGTCGACCGGCCGACCGAGCAACTGGCCGAGCGCGGCATTGGCATCGGCGACGCTGTCCTCGGGCAGGGCGATCAGGATGACGAAATCCGAAGTGTGGTCGAGCAGCGTCCGGAAGCGTTCCAGGTGCTCGAGATTCTGCCTGAGTTGCGGGTAGTAGCTCTTGCGGAAAGAACGCCCGCTCAAGCCGACGATCATGTCCTGGAGCGTTGCCTCGTCATCGTTCACGTCAGAGGGCTTCACCATAGATCACCTTGATGTCGTTGATCGTCGCCCGCCGCGGGTTGGTCACCAGGCAGGCATCCTTGACGGCGTGGCTGGCCAGTTCGGGGATGTCGGCAACGCGCACGCCGCGCGTTTCGAGGCTGCCGAGGACGCCCAGCCGGGTACGCCTGGCGAGGATGGCATCGGTGATGCGGCCGACCATTTCGCGCGGGCTCAGGCCCCGCGGGTCGATGCCCATGGCTTCGGCAATCTGCTGGTAGCGCTCCGGCGCTGTTGCCGCGTTGAAACGGATCACGTGTTCGAGCAGCAGCGCGTTGCATTCGCCGTGCTGCAGATCGAGATAACCGCCCAGCGGATGGGCGAGGGCGTGTACCGCGCCGAGGCTGGCGTTGGAAAAGGCAATGCCGGCCTGCAGGCTGCCCAGCACCATGTTTTCGCGGGCCGGCATCAGCGTTGGCTGGCTGACGGCGGTCTCGATGTTGTGCCAGAGCAGTTTGATGGCGGCCAGCGCATGCAGATCGACAATCGGCGAACTGGCCGTCGATACGTAGGCCTCGATGGCATGGGTCAGGGCATCCAGACCGGTGCAGGCGGTCAGGTAGGGATTCATGGTCAGCGTGGTTTCGGGATCGACCAGCGAAACGTCGGGCACCATGCTCTTGCTGATGATGGCCATCTTGTAGCGGCCCGGCGTGTTGCAGATGATGCAGAACTGCGAGACGTCGGCGGCAGCGCCGGCCGTGGTCGGGATGCAGATCAGCGGCGGGCCGGGAATGTTGACCCGGTCGACGCCCTCGAAGGCGGTGATGTCGCACCGATTCGAATGGACGATGCCGATTCCCTTGGCGCAGTCGACGACGCTGCCGCCGCCGACGGCGACGATGACGTCGCAGTGTTCGCGGGCATAGAGCAGGGCGCCGGCCATCACTTCATGATCCTTGGGGTTGGGCGTCAGGGCCTGGAAGACCACCCACGGAATGCCGACTTTTTCCAGGTCGTCCTGTACCTCCTTCAGCCAGCCAGCGGCAATCACGCCGGGGTCGGAGACGATCAATACCCGGCGGGCGCTGAAGTGCCGGGCGTAATCGCCGACCCGGTGCCGGGCGCCGGCGCCGAAGATGAATTCGGGGACGACGAACTTGCGCATTTCATAATTTGCCATGGCTTCTGCATCTCCTCTTTGCTGGATTGCCCGGCCTGAATCGCTGCGCTTGGGCGCGAATTGTTTGTTTCATTATGGCGCAGCTACGCGGTATCGGTATTGCTTCTTTCCCTGATTGCCCCACTTGCGCGCAAGGCGTTGCTTTCCTGAATCCGGGCCTGGCAAGTGCGATGGGTCAAACGCATGTCGCGGCGCTGCTGTCGTCCTCATGTCGCGAGTTGTATTGTCTGCGGCCGCTGATCCGATCCGCGCCTGTCGCTGGGCCCTTCGCCTCCTGCCCATCAAAAAGGCCGGCGCAGGGCCGGCCCGGTCTGGCGTGGGAGAGTCGTTCAGACCTTGTACTGGGCGACGATCTGGCGCATCTGGTCGGCCAGTTGCAGCATCTCGTCGGAAGTGCTGGCGGTCGAGTGCGCGGCGGCGCTGTTTTCCTCGGTCATCTGGGCGATCTTCTCGACCTGCTGGGCGATGTCGGTGCTGGCCTGGCCCTGTTCGCGGATCGCGCTGGTGATGTCGCTGATCATGCCGATCGTTTCCTGCGAACCGTCACCGATTTTCTGCATGGCGCCGTTCGCCTGCTGGGCGTAGCTGACGCCGGTCGCCACGGCGCCCTCGACGCTGTGGATGCTGGCGACCGCGGCCTGGGCGCCGGAAACCATCTGTTCGATCGTCGCGGCGATTTCCTGGGTCGATTGACCGGTCCGTTCGGCCAGCTTGCGCACTTCGTCGGCAACCACGGCAAAGCCGCGGCCTTGTTCGCCGGCGCGCGCCGCTTCGATCGCCGCGTTGAGCGCGAGCAGGTTGGTCTGGTCGGCGATTTCCTTGATCACCGAGACGATGCTGCTGATCTTGCTGCTTTGCCGTTCCAGGTCTGAGAGTTGAACGGAGGCGCCTTGCACCGTGCTGGCGATGCCGTTGATCGAGTCCACCGTCTGGTTGATGATGCCTTCGCCTTCATGGGCGAATTTACCGGCGTTGCTGGCGAGCTGACGGGTGTCTTCGGCGCGGTCGGCAACGTGGTTGACGCTGACCGTCATTTCCTCGACCGCGGCGGCCATGCCGGAGGCTGCCTCGCTCTGGTACTGGGACGCCGAGGACATCTGGCGAGCCGCCGCCGATACCCGCTGGGCGGCGCTGTTGACGCTGTCGGCCTGGCTCGAGATCTGGCGGAAGCTGTCGCGCAGCTTGCCGAGCAAGGCGTTGAAGGCATGGCCGACCCGCGCCAGTTCGTCCTTGCCATTGACGTCGAGCTGGCGGGTGAAATCGCGTTCCTTCTCGATCTGGTCGAAGACCTCGACCAGACGGCCGAGGCCGCCGGCAACGTGGCGATAGATCAGGAAGCCGACGCCGGCAACCAGCAGGCTGATGCCGACGATGGCGACGATCAGGTTGCGCAGCGCCGCGGCGTGGATGTCGTAGGCCTCCTTGGCGTTGGCGCTGGCCAGTTCCTGGCTGTACCTGGCGTGCTCGGTGAGTGCGTTGGACAGGCCGTTGACGGTGTCCGCCGCGTTGCGGGAAATTTCCGCCGCTTCCTCGCGTTTGCCCTGCATGGCGGCATTCATGTAATTGCGGGCGAAGATCGCATACGCCTCGGCGGTTTTCACGTCACGCGCCAGCAGTTCGCGGTCGCGCTCGGTCGAGGCCAGTTTTTCGTAGTCGGCGAAGGCGGTATTCATCTCGCCGATCAGCGCGTTGAATTTTTCCACCGAGCTTTCCCGGCGGCTTGGGTCGACTTCCAGCAACACATTGAGCAGATAGGGGCGCGCACGCAGGAAGGCCACCTGGGCTTCTTCGAGTTTGAGGATGCTGGGCAGCAGAACCTCGTTGGTATGCCGGATGCCGCTGTTGATGCTTGACATCTGGTACAGGCTGAATCCGCCGAGGCCGATCAGGCCGGCAATGGACAGGGCGATCAGTAATACGACGCGAATGGCGATGCTCATGTGTTCTCCGTTGTTGAGTCGAGTGGTTTGTTGTTGTCTATTGGGGATTTTACTTATTTTTACTTTATTGATCGATTTTTTCAAAATTACGATATGTGATATTTGTTTATTGAAATTTCAGTTTTGCTTCTCTATGGTCTATTGGTTTCGAGCGCGGATTTCCCGACATCGGCAAGCTGGTCTATGCTCTGCCTGGTGACTATCCCGATCCTGGAGAATGTGATGGGTAACAAGCTCGCGGTGGGGCTGCTGCTCGCCGCCATGGGGGCAGTGCCAGCGGTGGCGGCCGATCTGAAGATTCTCGCCTTCGACGACAATTCCTGCGCTGCCTGGAAGCTGGCGGCCGACGATCCCGACCGGCGTGCCGCGCAGGTCGCCTGGGCGCGCGGTTTCCTCAGCGGTCACAACTACGCCAACCAGAAGCAGCAGGTCACCGACGTTTCGGCCGGTACCGTCGAGCGCAACATCGAGCAGTACTGCCGCAAGAATCCGCAAGGACTGTTCATCGACGCCGCCTACCGGATGAGCGACAGCATGTCCGGGCGCAACGCGCCGATCCGCAAGTAGTCAGCAATTCCCGGTCTGCGGTTAGAATATGCCAATTGACATAACCGGGGATTGCAATGGAATATCAGGTGCAGGACGAGTCCGAACATTACGCGATGGTGACCCTGCGGGCGAAGGCGATGAGCCTGTTCTTCGCCGAGAAGCTGGAAGCGGTCGGCCTTGAATACCGGGACAGCCAGCGCAACAACGACGGCACGGTTTCCGTGCTGTGCCGCAAGACCGAAAAATACAAGGACTGAGCGGTGGTCGGCGGCGCCCGCCGGCCAGTTTTCTGACCCGCTCCGCCGATTGCGCCTTGCCGCTGTCCTTGCCCTGCCGTCCCTTGCGCGCGGGTGGTTTCCGGCAACCCGGGCGGGGGGGGCAATGGTTTTTCCGGTGTCTCGCAATGCGCCTCCTGCTCTTCCTGTTCTGCCTGACCGCGCTGCCCGGCTGGGCCGTGTCCTACACGCCGCAGACGGTGCCCAATCCAAGGCTGGTCAACGGCAGCCACGTTGCCGATCCCGATCAGATCATCGGCGCCGAAAACCTGGCGCGCATCGATGCCCTGGCGCGGCAACTGGAACAACGCAGCGGGGCGCAGGTGGCCGTGGTGGCGCTCGATTCGATCGGCGACGCCGGGGTTTTCGACTTTGCCCAGCAGTTGTTCGAAAGCTGGGGCATCGGCCACGCCGGGCGTGACGACGGTTTGCTCGTGCTGCTGGTGCGTGACCAGCGGGCGATCCGCCTGCATACCGGTTACGGACTCGAAGGCGCGTTGCCGGACGTGGTCTGCAAGCGCATCCAGCGCGAATTCATGGTGCCCGCCTTCCAGCGTGGCGATTTCGGCGGCGGTCTGCTCGCCGGTATCGTCGAGGTCGAGCGCATCCTGGCCGATCCGGCGCAGGTCCAGGCCCTGGCGGAACTTCCGCAACCGGCCGAGGCGACGCCCTGGGAGGTGTTTCGTATCGCTGCCTCGGCATTGGGCGGTGTGGCGCTGGTGCTGGCCTTCGGCTTCAAGTCGGCCAACGGTTACTTTTCCGGCGATATTGCCGAGGAAAGCCCACCCGCTGTCCTGCGCTGGTCGCGGCAAGCCTGGTTGGGTGGCTTCGCGCTCGGCCCGGCGCTGATCATCGTCATCTGCAACCTGTTGCCGCTGGCCTCACCGCTGCTCGTCTGCGGTGTTGCGTTGTACGGCTATTTCGCGCTGCTGGCGGCGTTCCAGGCCTGGCGGCAGCAGGTCGAGCTGAGCCAGCTGGCGGCCCGGGGCGAGTATTTTGCCGCCGGCAATCTGGTCGCCCGGGAGCAAGCCTTCTGGGGCTGGATGGCCGTCCTCTTTCCGTTGCCTTTCCTGTTCCACTATCTCTTCCAGCGGCAGCGCCGGACGCATTACCGCAATCATCCGCGTGTCTGTCCAAAATGCCGGGCGGCGATGCGCAAACTCGACGAGGCGGCGGAGGATGAATTTCTCTCGCGCGCCCAGCAGATGGAGGAGACGTTGCGCTCGGCCGACCACGACGTCTGGCTGTGCCCCGCCTGCGGGGCGACGGCAACCTGGGCCTACCCGGGGACCGAGTCGAAGTACGAGAAATGTCCGTCGTGCAAATGCCTGGCCTACACGCTCGAATCCGACACCGTGCTGGAGAAGGCGAGCTACGAAAGCCAGGGGCGGGGCGAGACGGTCCATGTCTGCAAGTTCTGCGGCAAGCGCAAGACGAGTTCCTATCGCATCCCCAGGCTGGAACGGGAGAGCGCGGCGGCGGCGGGTGGCAGTTCGGGGTTGTCTTCGTCTTCCGGCGGCAGCAGTTGGGGCGGCGGCAGTTCCGGCGGCGGTGGCGCCGGCAGCAACTGGTGAGTCCGCCATGCGCCTGACGGCATGGCACGGCGCGGGGGGGCGACGGTGTCGGGTATAATGCCCGCCTTTCCGCCACCGCCGAATTCTCCTCATGGCCGACATTCTTTGCCTCAAGGGCGACGCCGCCTTTTCCGCCTTCCGCCTGCAACGCCTGCTCGCCCGCCTGACTGCGGCGGTGACCGAGATCGAGGCAGTGACTGCCGATTACTGGCATGTTATCGCCCAGAAGCGGGCCTTGTCGGCCGACGAGCGCGCCAAGCTGGCGAAGTTGCTGGAAGAAGTGCCGGCAGGCGCGGATAAGGGCGAGTTGTTTCTGGTGGCGCCGCGCATCGGCACCATTTCGCCGTGGTCGTCGAAGGCCACCGACATTGCCTTCAACTGCGACCTGGAACCGGCCATTGAGCGCATCGAGCGCGTCGTCGCCTTCCACGTGGTTTTGCAGCAAAACCGGGCGCTGACCGCTGACGAGAAGAAGATCGTCGCCAGCCTGCTGCACGACCGCATGACCGAATCGGTGCTCGCCGGTTTTGCCGAAGCCGGCGAACTGTTCCGCCATTTCGAACCGAAGCCGCTCAATACCGTCGACGTGCTGGCCGGCGGCAAGGCTGCGCTGGTCGAGGCCAACGGCACGCTGGGCCTGGCGCTGTCCGACGACGAAGTCGATTACCTGCTCGATATCTTCACCAAGGCCGGCCGCAATCCGACCGACGTCGAACTGATGATGTTCGCCCAGGCCAACTCGGAGCACTGCCGCCACAAGATCTTCAACGCCTCCTGGGTGATCGACGGCGAGAAGAAGGACAAGACGCTGTTCGGCATGATCCGCGAAACGCACCAGGCCAACCCGCAAGGCACAATCATGGCCTACGCCGACAACGCGTCGATCATCGAAGGCGCGACCATCCAGCGTTTCTATCCGGATGCCGACCGCGGCTACAGCTACAAGGAAGAGCTGACGCACATCCTGACCAAGGTCGAGACGCACAACCACCCGACCGCGATTTCCCCGTTCCCCGGCGCGTCGACCGGTAGCGGCGGCGAAATCCGCGACGAAGGCGCCACCGGCAAGGGCTCGAAGCCGAAGGCCGGCCTGTGCGGCTTCTCGGTCTCCAACCTGAACCTGCCGGATGCGCCGCAGCCCTGGGAAAAGGCCTACGGCCGCCCGTCGCGCATCGCCTCGGCGCTGGACATCATGCTCGAAGGCCCGATCGGCGCCGCTGCCTTCAACAACGAATTCGGCCGCCCGAACCTGACCGGCTACTTCCGCACCTATGAACAGGATGTCGCTGGCACCGTGCGCGGCTACCACAAGCCGATCATGATCGCCGGCGGCCTCGGTTCCATCCAGGCCGAGCAGTCATTCAAGGAAGAAACCTTCCCGGTCGGTACGTTGTTCGTGCAACTCGGCGGCCCCGGCATGCTGATCGGCCTCGGTGGTGGCGCTGCCTCCTCGATGACCGCCGGCGTCAATGCCGAAGACCTCGATTTCGCCTCGGTGCAGCGCGGCAACCCGGAAATCCAGCGCCGCGCGCAGGAAGTCATCGACCGTTGCTGGCAGATGGGCAAGGACAACCCGATTCTGTCCGTGCATGACGTCGGCGCCGGCGGCGTTTCCAACGCCCTGCCGGAACTCGCCCATTCGGGCGGCGTCGGCGCCAAGTTCGACCTGCGCAAGGTGCCGACCCTGGAACCGGGCATGTCGCCAGCCGAAATCTGGTCCAACGAATCGCAGGAACGCTACGTGCTGGCCATCCCGCCGAACCGCATCGGCGAATTCCAGGCCATGTGCGAACGTGAGCGCTGCCCGTTCGCTGTCGTCGGCGAAGCCACCGGTGACGGCCACCTGACAGTCACCGACGCCCATTTCGGCGTCAATCCGGTCGACATGGAAATGGAAGCGCTGCTCGGCAAGCCGCCGCGCATGACCCGCGATGTCGCGTCGCAGCCGTCCACGTTCGTGCCGTTTGATGCGGTTTCCATCGAACTCAAGGACGCCGCTTACCGCCTGATGCGTCTGCCGACCATCGCCGACAAGACCTTCCTGATCTCGATCGGCGACCGCTCGGTCGGCGGCATGACCGCGCGCGACCAGATGGTCGGTCCGTGGCAGGTGCCGGTGGCCGATGTCGCCGTGACCACGATGGGTTATCAGGGCTATCTCGGCGAAGCATTCGCTATGGGCGAGCGCACGCCGCTGGCCGTGCTCGATGCGCCGGCTTCCGGCCGCATGGCCATCGGCGAGGCGCTGACCAACCTGGCCGCCGCCGATGTCGGCAGCCTGGACAAGGTCAAGCTCTCAGCCAACTGGATGGCGCCGTGCGGCGTGCCGGGCGAGGACGCCCGTCTGTACGCCACGGTCGAAGGCATTGCCGAGCTGTGCAAGCAGATCGGCGTGTCGATCCCGGTCGGCAAGGATTCGCTGTCGATGCGCACCGCCTGGGAAGAAAACGGCGAGAAGAAGCAGGTCGTGTCGCCGTTGTCGCTGATCGTCACCTCGTTTGCTGCGGTCGACGACGTGCGCAAGACGAAAACCCCGCTGCTCGCCAGCGAGCAGGGTGAAACCGAACTGCTGCTGCTCGACCTCGGCAAGAACCGCCTCGGCGGCTCGGCGCTGGCGCAGGTGTACAACGCGACCGGCGACGATGCGCCGGACGTCGATGAACCGGCCAAGCTCAAGGGCCTGTTCGACGCCGTGCAGAAGCTCAACCGCGACGGCCTGCTGCTCGCCTACCACGACCGTTCCGACGGCGGCCTGTTCGTCGCCGCCTGCGAAATGGCCTTCGCCAGCCGCCGTGGCGTCTCGCTCGACCTCGACGGCGTCTGCTTCGACGCCGCCGCGCTTGATGTCGATGGCGCCGAGAAGCGTCCGGACCTGATGGCCGGCCGCGATTTCGAAAACATCGTCCGCGCCCTGTTCAACGAGGAACTCGGCGCGCTGATCCAGATCCGCCGCGCCGACCGCAGCGTCGTCACGCCGATCCTGCGCGCTTGTGGTGTGCCTTACCACTTCGTCGGCCACCTGAACGAGTGGGACGAAATCCGCGTCACCCGCAACGCCAAGCGCGTGCTGCGCGAGAAGCGCGTCGACCTGCAGCGTGCCTGGTCGGAAACCAGCTTCCGCATGCAGGCGATGCGCGACAACCCGGATTGCGCGCAGCAGGAATTCGACCGCATCCTCGACGTGACCGACCCCGGCCTGACGCCGAAGGTGACTTTCGATCCGCAGGAAGATTTCACCCAGGTCTATCTGGACATCAGCGGTCGCCCGCGCGTCGCCATCCTGCGCGAGCAGGGCGTCAACAGCCATTACGAAATGGCCGCCGCCTTCGACCGTGCCGGCTTCCAGTCGGTCGACGTGCATATGAGCGACATCCTCGCCGGCCGCGTCACGCTGAAGGACTTCAAGGGCCTCGTCGCCTGCGGTGGCTTCTCCTACGGCGACGTGCTCGGCGCCGGCCAGGGCTGGGCCAAGACCATCCTGATGCACGACGGCTGCCGCGACGAATTCGCCGCCTTCTTCAACCGTAAGGACACGTTCGCACTGGGCGTCTGCAACGGCTGCCAGATGATGAGCGCACTGAAGTCGATCATCCCGGGTGCCGAACACTGGCCGGCTTTCCGCCGCAACCAGGTCGAGCAGTTCGAAGCGCGCTTCGTGATGACCGAAGTGCTCGATTCGCCGTCGATCTTCTTCGCCGGCATGGAAGGCTCGCAGATCCCCATCGTCGTCTCGCACGGCGAAGGCCGCGCCGTGTTCGACAATGCCGACGACCAGGGCCAGTGCCTGTCCGCCGTGCGCTACGTCGACAACAAGGGCGAGCCGACCGAGGTTTATCCGTACAACCCGAACGGCTCGCCGGGCGGCCTGACTGCGGTGACCACGGCCGACGGCCGGTTCACGATCATGATGCCGCACCCGGAGCGCGTTTTCCGTACCCTGCAGATGTCCTGGCACCCGGAAAACTGGGGAGAAGACAGCCCGTGGATGCGGATGTTCCGCAACGCCCGCCGCTGGGTGGGTTGATCCCGGAAATTTCGGCAAATCGGTTTGACCGGCGCCGCGCTTCTGCTACAATGCGCGGCTTCCGGAGAGGTGGATGAGCGGTTTAAGTCGCACGCCTGGAAAGCGTGTGTGGGTTAATAGCCCACCGCGGGTTCGAATCCCGCCCTCTCCGCCAATAATTCTGCAGCAAGCAATTCAAGCCCTTGGACACCAAGGGCTTTTTGTTTTGCGGTTGAGCAAGGCAAGCTGTTGGTCAGAGGCCGCGCGCCGCGCTACTGTAGCAAGCTTGTTTCCCCATGAAAACGCCATCCCCGCTGATCCAGGCCCATGACTGCTGACATCGATTACAAGAACAACCCCTTGCATGGCGTCAGCCTGAAGCAACTGCTGACGGAAATCGTCGATCACTACGGCTTCGAGATCCTGTACGCCTACTTGAACATCAATTGCTTCAATACCAAGCCGAGCATCGATTCCAGCGTCAAGTTCCTCAAGAAGACGGACTGGGCCCGGGAAAAGGTCGAGGCCTTCTACCTGTATCAATTCAAGGGCCTGCCGCGCGCCTCTGCCGAGCAGTTTGAACTGCCGCCGCGGGATCGCATCGTGCCGCCGGATCAGCAGCCCGGCCTGCCCGCCGAATTGAGCCTGGAGGATGCCGAGCGCTTGCGGGAAAAGCGCGCCCGGAAGGCCGCGGCGCACGACCGGGACGCCGGCCAGCGCAACGGCCCGAGACAGCGGCCGGCGAATCGCTCGGACGCGTCCGGGAAGGACGCTTCGGACCCCTGGGCGAAGTGGAGAAAATAGGCCGGGTTGGCTGGTTTTTCCTGCAAGATTTTTAGCGAGATGGCGGCAAGGTGATGACTTCCGATCTGGAACGGCAGCTGGGTTTCCTCAAGGAAATCGATCGGCTCAAGAGCATCGTGCGACTGTCGCCGTTGATCGACCGCTCGCGCCGCGAAAACAGCGCCGAGCATTCGTGGCATCTCGCCCTGTACGCGCTGGTGCTCGCCGAACACGCCGCCGGCAGCGTCGATGTGCTGCGCGTCGTCAAGATGCTGCTGATCCACGACATCGTCGAGATTGATGCCGGTGACGTGCCTTTTCACTTGCCGGCGACGCACGTCGGTCAGGCCGAGCGCGAACGTCTTGCCGCCGAGCGTATCTTCGGTCTGCTGCCGGAACCCCAGGCAAGCGAGTTTCACGACTTGTGGCGGGAGTTCGAGGCGGCGGAGAGCGACGACGCCAGATTCGCCAAGGCCCTGGATCGTTTCCAGCCGATGCTGCACAACGCGGCGACCGACGGCGGCACCTGGGTGGAATGCGGGGTGACGCTAGAACAGATCACGACGCGCTGTCGTCCGCCGATCGAGGGTGGGGCGCCTGCGCTGTGGGAGGCCGCCGCCCGGATGGCCGGGGAACACTATCGCAATCGTCCGGACGAGGCTTGAGTTGGCTGCCGGGGCGAGTGGAGATCGTTTCGCCGACGAAGCCGCCTGCGTTCAGGCGCCGCTGCAGGTAATCCGGATGCGTCGCCAGGCCGCCTGATTGCCCGGAAAATGAGCGGCGCCGTGTTTTTCTTTCAAGTCAGTGGCTTGGCTCATTTCTCCCGATCTTATCAACAGACTTGCCAAGGCTTTCTGGGGATTGTGCAACAGTCCGGAAGTCGGCCTTCATGAAGCTCATGTCCATTCGATCAAGCAACTGTCCGGTGTTCCGGCGGCTTGCCGGTCGGGGCTTTCCTGCAGCGACCTTGCGCCGGGCCTGTTAGAGTTATGGCGCATCAGGGCAAATCGGGCGCTTATCCAGCATGGCTTTTTCGCAGCTTTATCTCTACGACCACTATGGCTATGCCTTTCTCGCGGTGGTCGGCACCTTCGCAATGGTGTGGGGCATTTACTGGCTGATGGCGTCTTCGCGATGGGCCACCCGGATTCGTGGCCTGCACGGCGTCGCACCACCGTTCATCAACATCATTGGGGTTTTGTTTGGCCTGACCCTGGCCTTCCTGGCCAACGACACCTGGAATGCGCATGATCGGGCAACGACTGCCGTGTACCGTGAAGCGGACAGCTTGCGCAGTATTCTGACGATGGCGAGAAATATCGATTCGCCGATCATGCAGCAGTTGAACCGGCAACTGATCGATTACGGCGAGGCTATCGTCGCCGAGTGGCCACAACTGGCGCAGCGCGGTGTCAGCAGTGATGCTGCGGCGCAAGCTGATGCACTGCTCGTCCTGTTGGTCAGGCCCGAAATTGCCCAGGCGGCAGGCGGCAATGGGCAAATGCTGATGCTGCAAAAGGCTGCCGATTTGCGTAACGACCGCGACTTGCGGATCAGCCTCAGCCAGACCCATATCAATCCGCTCAAGTGGCTGGGCATGGCTTTCCTCGGTTTGCTGACGCTGCTCTCGGTGGCTGTCGTGCATGCCGAAAATGCCAAGGCAGCGCTCGTGGCAACCCTGCTTTTTGCCCTGGCAGCAGCGCCCACGGCAGCGATCGTTCTGGTACAGGGCAACCCCTTTCAGGAACCCTCAATCGTTTCGCCGGCACCCATACGCCACGCCATTGGCGAGGGGCGTTAGTCGTTCATCACCAACGCCTCGGTGTCGATTGAACAGGGCGCTTTTGGCGATCCGTTCCTTGCCGAAAATGTCAGTTCAGCTCGCTTGATCCGGCGGGTAGCGGGAGGCGTATTGCCTGGGCGAGGAGGGGGAGTGTTGGACCGGGATTTGTACCCGGCAATTGCCTCGTTGCGGGATCGCTCTTAGGAGATATGGCTGCGAACGGTGCTGTTGATCAGCAGGCTGAGTCGCTGCAGCTTTGCATCGACCGCGTCACAGAGGATTTCCAGGTCGCTCCCGGCGGTCCTTTCGCCATCGTGCAGGCAGTTTTCAAGATCCCCGGCTGCATCTGCAAGTCCGCTGGCGCCGAGTTGGGCTGCCACGCCCTTGAGCGTGTGGGCAACGCGCAACGCCGTTGCGCGATCTCCGGCGAGCAGCGCCGTCTGCACGCGTTCCGGGTCGCTGCCGTGACTGTCGACCATTTCCCGCAGCAAGCTCAGGTAACGGTCGCGCTTGCCGAGCAGCATCCGGATGCCTTCGCCGACATCCATGCCCGGTTCCGTGCTGAGCCGCGCGTACAGTGCTTCGTCATCCATGCCGGCCGCCAGGGTGTCGCCAGCGCCGCCTCGTTCGCCCGGAACGGTTCGCGGCGTGACGGCCGGCAACCATTTCAGCAGGGTTGCGTAGAGTGCGTCCGGATCGACTGGCTTGGCGACGAAATCGTTCATGCCCGCTTCGTTGCAAGCCTGGCGGTCCTCGGTGAAGGCATTTGCTGTCATGGCCAGAATCGGCAGCTCATCGCGTCCGCGGCCCGGTAGGGCGCGGATGGCTCGCGTCGCTTCCAGCCCGTCCATTTCCGGCATCTGCATGTCCATGAGGATCAAGGCGTAATCACTGATACGCGCCATGTCGAGTGCGTGAACGCCGTCGGGGGCGGTATCCACGACAAGTCCCGCACTGCGCAGCAGTTCCAGCGCTACCTCGCGGTTGATCGGATTGTCTTCCGCAAGCAGGAGTCGGGTTCCCTCATGGCGGCGGCGCAATTCTTCCTCACAACTCGTGCCGAAGGCCGACTGGGGTGTCTGCGTCACCGGTTGGCCGGCATCGAGCCAGGCGGTGAACCAGAAAGTGCTGCCCCGTTCCGGCGCGCTTTCGACACCAGCGTCACCGCCCATCAGACGGGCAAAGCGCCGGGTGATGGCGAGGCCGAGACCGGTTCCGCCGAATTTGCGCGTGGTCGAGGCGTCGGCTTGTTCGAAAGCCTGGAACAAGCGTGGCAGGGCCTCCGGGGCGATGCCGATCCCCGTATCCTGTACCTCGAAACGTACGAGGTAGCGGCCATCGCGTTGATCCAGCAGGCTGGCACGCAAGGCGATGCTGCCTGCGGTGGTGAATTTCAGCGCATTGCCGGCATAGTTGAGCATGCCCTGGCGCAGGCGGGTGGAATCACCGCGCAGCCAGGCGGGCACGCCGTCGAGATGCATCGTCACGGCCAGCGCCTTGGCCCGGGCTTGCTCACCGATCAGCGAGCTGACCTCGTCGAGCAGGCCGGCGACCGAAAAATCCCGCATTTCAAGAACAATTTTGCCCGCTTCGATCTTCGACAGGTCGAGTATGTCGTTGATGATCGCCAGCAAGTGCTTTGCCGCACCGTCAATCTTGCCCAGCCAGTCGATATGGTGAGTCGTCGTAGACTCTTGTCGCAACAGATGGGTCAGCCCGATGATCGCATTCATCGGCGTCCGTATCTCATGGCTCATGTTGGCGAGAAATTCCGATTTCGACTGGTTGGCTGCCACGGCCTGCGCACGTGCCTCTTCCAGCTCCTTGGTGCGCTCTGCCACCAGTTGTTCGAGGTGATGGCGATGGGCGTCGAGTTCCTGGCCAAGGCGTTTCCTCTCGGTGATGTCATCCTTGATCGCGACATAATGGCTGACCTGACCGTCGGGCTGCCGAATCGGGGTCATGATGGCGAATTCCGTGTATTCGCTGCCGTCCTTGCGCCGGTTCAAAAACTCGCCCTTCCAGGTCTGCCCGGTTTGCAAGGTCGCCCACAAGGACTGGAAAGTCTCCACCGGCGTCTTGCCCGACTGCAGGATGCGCGGATTCTTGCCGATGACTTCCTCTCGGGTGTAGCCGGTCTGCCGCAGGAATGCTTCGTTGACATACTCGATACGCGCTCGCACATCGGTAATGACAATGCTCTCCGGACTCTGCTCGACGGCCATCGACAGTTTGCGTACTGCGTCGGCCGCTTCTTCGGCCCGGTGCTGCGCCGCCTGCGCATCGTTCATCAGGTTGAGCGCCGCCAGGCGCGCCGCCTTTTGTTCTTCCAGTGCCGTGCCCAATGCCTCCTGCGCATGGCGTCGGGCGGTGATATCCTCGGCAAAGATCACGATGCCTCCGATGCCCCCGTCGGCAGCACGCCAGGGGCGAACTTCCCAGCGGGTCCAGATTGCAATGCCGTCGCTGCGCATGAAGGGATCGCCGTCCGACCCAAGCACCTCGCCGGCCAGCCCGCGCCGATGAGCCTCCTTCCATTCTTCCTTCAGGTTCGGGAAGATCTCGTAATGCGACTGGCCGATCACGTCCTGGCCGGCCTTGTCGAAAAATGTCAGCCAGGACTGGCTGACGGCCAGATAGTGCATTCCACGGTCGAACAACGCCATCGCAAGAGGCGCATGGTCGACGAGCAGGCGTAGCCGAGCCTCGCTCTCACGCAAGGCGTCGACAGCCTTCTTTTGTTCGGTGATGTCGAAGAAGGTGGTGAGGAATCCGTCGGACAATGCAATGCCCGAAACCAGCATGTTGCGTGTGCTGCCGTCCTTGCAGTTGATGCGATAGGCTTGTGGTTCGATATCCGCACCGGTTTTGCTGGCGTGGTCGACGGCAGCACACCAGTGGGAGCGGGCGCTGGCGCGATAGTCCGGGTCGGGATAGGCGAGCTGCCACCAGGCCTCGATGTTCGGAACTTCGTCCCGGGTGTACCCGAAGACCTGCCCGAAGCGCTTGTTCTGGGCGAGAATCCGCCCGTCGTGGGCAACGTAGCCCAGCGGTAGTGGTGCAAGATCGAACAGCAGACGAAAGCGCGCTTCGCTTTCGCGCCGTTCATGATCGGCCTGCTTCAACTGGGTACGCGCGCTGGCAATTTCGGCGATCTGCAGTGCAGGTACCGGACTCCCGGGCGGTGCGTTCAGCGCCGCAATTTGCTGCCCGATACGGCGGCCGGCCCAGGCGCCACCCAGGACGCCAAGCAGGGTGGCGATGAGAATGGCGATTGCGATCTCGAGGGCCGTTCTGGAGTAAGCAGCCCAATGGATGCTGCGCGGGATTTCCAGTACCACGGTCCACGGGGGGGATTCCGACCGGACGACGAAACGATGGTCGTCCGCCACATCGCGCGCACTGTCGAACCCGGCTGGGGAGCGTCGCGCGATATCGGCGCCTGTACTGTCCTGCAAGGTGACCGACCAACCGGTCGGCAAGGCCAGTTGGTCGATGCGTTTTTGAAACTGCGTGGTATCGAGGGTGCTGAGCACGAGCTGCGTCGGCTTGCCACCGCGCAAGACAGGAACGGCGATCGCCACCAGCGGTAGATTGGCGACTGGCCCCAGCACGATGTCGCCGACCTGGGGGCGGCCCGTGTCGAGTGCGAGTTGTGCTGCGCTACGTCCCTTGGCAAGGGGCAATTTGGGCAATTTCGAGCCGAAGGCAACGCGTGTATTGAACAACATTTGCCGTTCGTGATCGGCGAAAATGACGTGGGTGCCGAAAGTTTCATTGAAACTTCTCGCCTCGGCGTAGAGCTCAGGCCAACGTGCCGGATCGTCAATCAGCGGAGAAATGGCCAGCATGTTGAGCGCCTTGATCTGTGCGTCAAGGAAGCGCTGGTTGGACCAGGCAATATTGTGCGCGAGGTTGGCGCCTTCGCGCAGGTGCTTTGCTTCGAGATCCTTCAGATGGTGCCAGGCCAGCACGATGGACAGCAGCAACAGTGGTGCCAGGCAGAGCCAGATCAACCTGGTCAGGAAGGTGGAGAACGGTTTCGTCTTCATGGCTCGGCCTTCCGTTCGAACGCTTCAGTAAAGGACAGGTCGTAGGGGGGCGCGCGCCCCAGTTCCTTGTTCAGTGCGTTGATCGTTTCCTTCATGCGGATCATGTCGAGTTCGCGGCCAATGGTGGCGCGGTTGAACTGCTCCAGTTCGGCAAGGCGAAGATTCAGCTCCTGTTCGACCCGCTTGCGCTCGGTGATGTCGAGCGAAATCCGGCAGACGTACTCGGCCCGGCCAAGGTCATCCAGAACAGGAAAGATGTGTGACATGTAGATGCGCGGAACGCCATCTACCGGTACGACTTCCTCAATGGATTGCCGGCTCATGGTCGCCAAGACCTGCCGGTCGTTGGCCTGGAATACGCGTGCGAATTCTTCGGGATAGAGATCGAAGTCGGTCTTGCCGACGATCTCGGCTTCGCTCATGTGGTGGATACGCTGCAGATTGGGGTTGGCCAAGGCGTAGCGGCCGTCGAGGTGCTTGAGCGACAGCGCCGAGGGCGAATGGCCGATGATGGCTTCCAGTCGATGATCGCGCTCGTGCAGCGCAATCTCCGCCATTTTGCGCGCGGTGATGTCACGCGAGATGCCGAATATGCCGAAGACCTTTCCGTTGGTGTCGCGGATCGGCCCTTTGGTGGCGAGGAAGACTTTCGTTCCGTCGGCGGTGTGCAGTGTTTCCTCGTTGGTTTCGGTCTTGCCGGTGGCGATTACCCGGCGGCCGATCGCCATCAGCATCTGCGCCTGATCTGGCGGGAAGAGAGCACGGTCGTCGTGGCCCAGGATGTCGTTGGCGGATTTGCCGACGAAGCGGGCAGCTGCCTGGTTGAATAGCAGGTAGTGTCCTTCGATATCCTTGATGAAAATCGCGTCATCGGTGTTGTCGGCGAGTGCGGAAAGCATTGCTGGAACGCGCTGCAACTCGTGCGCCATGGCAAGTTCGCGCCTGTGGGCTGCGGCGATCTGGTCAATGAGTCGCCGCACCAGTACATAGAGCAGCAGGGAAGTGACTGCAACGAAGAACCAGCCCTTGGCCATGCTGGCTTGCACCAGGGTTTCGGGATTGTCGAGCAATAGGCCCATCGCCCGGTCGGAAAGCAGGATCCACAGGCCGGCGAAAATGGCATAGGCCAGCACAATGCGCAAGGTGCCACGCTGGGTAATGTTGCCAGCTTCGATTTCGGCCATGGTCGTGGTTTGCGGTTGGTGATCCGATCTTGGAAGCGGATGGAAAATTGAGCCGCGCCTCTTGCATCAGGAAACGGGGTTGCGCTACTCAGGCTGATTGGAATAGTGCCATGTAGAACCGTTTTGTAGTGCTTTGTTGCATGGTAGCGAGGCTTGGCCTTTTTGCCGAGTTGAAGCGCAAGCCCTGGCAGCCCCCGCCATCGATCATCGTCTTCCCGTCAACCAGGCGGTGGAGGAAGTCCGTGGCGGTCCCGGCATCCCGGTTGGCGATCTGCTGCCATCTATCGGTAACGGCGGCAATGGCCGCCTGGGGGTGAGTTGCGCTGCGCGAGCTGGCGGCCGATTTCACCGTGGGAGTTCGCAAACATCCACTATCACCCCGCGCAACCAGCGATGCACCGGATCGCCGTGCAGTCTCGGGTGCCAGAACAGTGATACGGTGATCTCGGGCGCAGGAAATGGCAGGTCAAACGAGTACATGCCGTCGCGCAGGTTTCCCGTGTGACGTTCCGGCACGCTGGCGATCAGGTCCGAGGCCCGTGCCAGCGCCACGGCCGTTGAGAAGCCGCCGACGGTGGTGACGACATTGCGCTGCAGACCCTGCGCCGCCAGTGCCTCGTCGACCGGACCGTGGGGTACGCCGTGCCGCGAGAGTCCGACATGCCGGCCGGCGGCGAATGAGGACGGGGTGATCGGCGTGGCGCAGAGCGCGTGTCCGGCGCGCACCACGCCAATGAAACGGTCGCGGAACAGTGCCTGCATGCGAAGCTCGGGGCCCATGCCGCTGCCGAGGACACCGGTTTCCAGGTCGACCGTGCCGTCGCGCAGCGCGCTGCTGTCGCGGTCGATCTTTGGCACGAAGCCCAGGCGGATGCCTGGCGCTGCCGCGGCAACGCGGTTCAGCAGCGTTGGGCCGAAATTTTCGACAAAGCCTTCGCCGGTGCGCAGGGTGAAGCTGCGTTCCAGTGTCGCCAGATCGGGCTTTTCCGCCGGGCGCAGTGCGGCTTCCACGTCCTGCACGAGTTCGCTCACCTTTTCGCGCAACTCCAGCGCGCGTGGCGTGGGTACGAGTCCGCGTCCGGCGCGGACCAGCAGTTGATCGCCGGTCGTCTCGCGCAGACGCGCCAAGGCACGGCTCATGGCCGAGGGGCTGAGCCGCAGGCGCTTGGCCGCGCGCGCCACGTTGCCTTCGGCCAGCAGCACGTCCAGCGTGAGAAGCAGGTTGAAATCGGGTCGTGACATGCGCGCACCATAGCACGACATCCTCACGCATGGCGTTTCATGCACTTATTCACTGCAACCGATGCGCCTTCCGCCTTATTCGACGCCACACTAGCCTACCAAGGGAGGCCCCCCGGCTCTGCCGGGGAGGCAGTAGACGTTTGACGTATTCGGGAGTCCATCGGAGG